>ENA-OOZG01000003-OOZG01000003.1-human-gut-metagenome-genome-assembly--contig:-NODE-3-length-299724-cov-16.448535_pt1 | contig 299724 bp, 244 predicted proteins | sample MGYA00241706_ERZ501384 | MGnify/ENA primary metagenome ERZ501384 (study PRJEB25962, sample SAMEA2042742) | human gut metagenome | biome: human gut; feature: human-associated habitat; material: faeces...
CCACGGAATATGAATACCGGCATGAGGGCGTGAACGACTATATCACCGCCCCGGTCAATATCCCGGAGCTGATCCGGCGGGTTCTGTTCTTTGTAGAATGAAACGAGCTTACATATCAAAACATCTGCCTCCACAGCGGGGAAAAGAAAAAAACCGCTGACGGGCAGAGGATTTCGTGCGCTTTCCTGTATCACTGACGATACGGCGGTTTTGAGTAGATCAAGGCCGCCGTTTCTTTTTGCTTCGACGACCCCTGCACCGTGTTCTGGCATGGCGGCTTTAGGAGGGAGCCGCTATGCAACGAAAACCGCTTCGACAAATTCTGACAGGGGTTAGCCTGTCAAAAAAAGCCGTCCCCCGGCAGCGGGGACAAGCGGCTGCAAGTATGTACTATACCATGTAGGAAAAGAACATATTGCTTTTTGTTTCGCCCAGCGGGTCTTTGACCTGCCGGGCGAATTTTGTTATTTCCTGCGGTCTGCTTCCCGGCGCAAAAAGAAATTTCAAAAAAGTGAAAAAAGGAGGCGTTTAGCGGGCAGCCAGAGAGATTCCATTCGCTCTATTGGCGGAAAGGGAGAGAACCACCACATCCCCCATAGAAAGGGGGTGAGAAGATGGAAGCGATCCCCCGCAAATACGGTGAATGGGGCCAGTTTGACCGCTACTGCAAGCTGGTTCTGTACCATGAGGCGATAGATTATCTGCGGGAAATGAAGTGCCGCCGCGACCGTGAAGTGTCGCTGGATGCTCTTTCCCCGGCTGATTGGGACAAGCTCTCGACCGTAGATCGGTATTCCTGCGACAGCTTTACATTCAGTTCGCATGGCTATGACCTACATATCGACAACGAGCTTGTGGCCGAAGCGTTTGCCAGCCTGCCAAAAGACGAGCAGAGTATTTTGATTCTCCGCTTTGTTCTGGATTTGACTGACGAAGAAATTGGCCGCCTGATGGGAATGTCCCGCAGCGCAGTACAGCGCCACAGGACAAGCACCCTAAAAGACCTGCGTGTAAAATTGATGGCGTTCATGCCGGAGGGAGGTTAAACGCGGATGAAGCAATCCAGTTACAAGGGCAAAAGCCCTCTGCCTGATTTTGTGATCGACGCGGCCTGTGCCGGTAACGCCGAAGCCGTGGAGCGTGTCTTGCAGCATTACGACGGCTACATCAATAAGCTGTGTACCCGGACGCTCTATGACGGCAGCGGCCAGCCTCATATCTGCATTGACGAGTATATGAAGCGCCGATTGCAAATCAAGCTGATCCATTCCATCGTTAGTCCCATTGGCGACTGACGGTTAAGGCCCCGGCCATAGACAGGCGGCTTTCCCTTTCCCCGCCTGCCTGTTTTCCCGGCGGCCTCTTTGCTCCTTGACAAATACGCCCGCAGGACAATGGCGGCGCGTCATAGGGCAGACGGATACATTCTGTCTGTGCCGAGCCGGGCGGCAGGTGCGCCAAGAGGCTTTCCCTCATTGGGATAAGCGGAGCGATTTTACCGGGCCGTAAAGCAGGTGTGGCAGCCTGCGGGCGACGACGCGCAGGCAGGACAATGATACGCCCTTGCCGTCGTAGTCCGAGCGTTTGAAGCGTCGCAGGCAACGAGCAGGGCCGCGTGAGAACCACGCGGGGGTGAGATTCCCGTGGAGCTGTGCCAGCAGCCATCCGTTATTTTCTGCCCACTTTCGCAAAAAACAACCTTTGTTTTGAAAAGAAAGGGGGCCATGTTATGAGTAATAACGATGTGCCTATCTGGGAAAAATACACGCTTACCATTGAGGAAGCGTCCAAATATTTTCGGATTGGGGAAAACAAACTGCGTCGGCTTGCCGAGGAAAACCCCACCGCTGGCTGGGTGATCCTGAACGGCAACCGCATCCAGATCAAACGGAAGCAGTTTGAAAAAATCATTGATTCCCTTGACACAATATAGTGAAAAAGGGCCTTGCGCGTGTTATAATAGGTTATAAGCGTGTCAAGGCTCTTTCCGTCATGGAAAGGAGCATGACGAAATGCCAAGAAAAGAACGAGATGAAAAAAGACGGGACAACAAAGGCCGCCTTTTGAAGTCTGGAGAGAGCCAGCGATCAGATGGAAGATACGCTTACAAATACATTGACACCTTTGGAGAACCCCAGTTTGTTTACTCATGGAAGTTAGTACCTACCGACAAAGTACCTGCCGGGAAGCGGCCCTGTCTTTCCCTGCGCGAGAAGATCAAGCAGATACAGAAAGACCTTGACGACGGGATAGACACCATCGGCAAGAAAATGACCGTGTGCCAGCTTTATGAAAAGTACACCCGGCAGCGCGGGAATGTGCGGAAAGGAACCCAAAAGAGCCGCCAGCAGTTGATGAAACTTCTGTCCGAAGATAAGCTGGGCGCGGCGAGCATTGACAGCGTGAAGCTGTCCGACGCGAAAGAATGGGCCTTGCGTATGCAGGAAAAGGGCGTTGCCTACAACACCATCTGCAACAGCAAGCGTTCCTTAAAAGCCATCTTTTATATGGCCGTACAGGACGACTGCCTCCGCAAGAATCCCTTTGACTTCCCGATCAATGAGGTTATCAACGACGATACCGTACCAAAGGTGCCGCTTACCCCTACACAGGAAAACGAGCTTTTGGACTTCATGCAGAACGATCCCGTCTATGCCAAGTATTATGACGAGGTGGTGATCCTGCTGGAAACCGGGCTTCGTATTTCCGAACTCTGCGGCCTGACGCCCGCTGACCTGAATTTTGAAAAGCGCTTTGTGAATGTAGACCACCAGCTTTTGAGAAGCACCGAGGACGGCTACTATATCGAAGCGCCAAAAACAGAAAGCGGATTCCGTCAAGTGCCTATGAGCGCAGCCGCCTATGAAGCGTTTGAGCGCGTGTTGAAGAAGCGCAGGGACGGCAGGTGCATTGAGGTTGACGGTTATAAGGACTTCCTGTTCCTGAACCGGGACGGCCTGCCCAAAACCGCCGTCAACTATGACGCCATGTTCAAGTGCCTTGCCAAGAAGTACAACAAGTGCCACAAGGAGCCGCTGACCGATGTGATGACGCCACACACCATGCGGCATACATTCTGTACCAGAATGGCAAACGCGGGCATGAACCCCAAGGCATTGCAGTACATCATGGGACACGCCAACATTGTAATGACGCTGAATTATTACGCCCACGCTACTTTCCATTCCGCACAGGAGGAAATGGAACGGCTGCAAGCCAAGGCAAAACCCACCGCAGAGGCCAAGCCGGAAGCTGCGGCGGAAAGCGCCGAGGAAACCAAGGCGGCATAAGTAGTACGCAGAATTTACTACTGCTTTTACTACTTTTGAGAGCGAAAACATGAGGGGTAATAAAAAGATTTGTGAGGTTCTTCCGATATGAAAAGTGCCGGAAAAGCCCGAAGTAACGGGCTATACCGGCATATAAGAACATCTAAAGAGATAATTAGAAATCTATTAAATGATTATATAAATAATATGCAGAACAAATCAAAGTGCTTACCGCACAAAATTCAGACATTATATACGATGCCTGTTTTTAACCTTAATACGCTCCATTGCACGGGAAAGATTTGCCTTTGTAACATAATAATCAAACTGGCTCATCTTTTGGCGAAGTTCTTCTTCGGCACGTTCCTTAGCCTCTTCTGCACGGCGCTTATCAATTTCCTCCGGCAATTCAACAGAAACACAAATAAGAGCTGCTTCATTTGAAAGAAATTCAAGGAAGCCATCACTTACAAAAGCTTCTTTTACCTCGCCCGATCCCGTAACAAGCTTCATTTCGCCCATTTCAATCGGCACAACCGCATTTGAATGGTGCGCCATAAAGGTCATGGAGCCACCGTCTATATAAGGCACGGTAAGGCTTTGAGCCTCGCCGTCATAAAACACCTTATTAGACGCAACAATTTTAATCTTAAAAGTGTTCATTACTTCATATCCTTTGCCTTTGCAAGCACATCATCAATAGTGCCGGCATTAAAGAATGCCTGCTCCGGAATATCATCAACATCACCGTCTATAATAGCCTTAAAGCCTTTTACGGTTTCCTTTACGGGCACATAAACGCCCTTTAAGCCGGTAAACATTTCTGCAACATGGAAAGGCTGAGAAAGGAATTTTTCAATCTTTCTTGCACGGTAAACCGTTGTTTTATCCTCATCAGAAAGCTCTTCCATACCGAGGATTGCGATAATATCCTGAAGCTCTTTATATTTTTGAAGGTATTCCTGAACACGGCGTGCAACATGATAATGCTCCTCGCCTACTGTTTCGATTTCAAGAATACGGCTGCTTGATTCAAGCGGATCAACGGCGGGATAAATACCCTTTTCAACAATTTTTCTTGAAAGAACCGTTGTGGCATCAAGGTGAGCAAACGTGGTTGCCGGAGCAGGGTCCGTTAAATCGTCTGCCGGCACATAAACAGCCTGAACAGATGTTATTGAACCGCTTTTTGTGGAAGCAATTCTTTCCTGAAGCTCGCCGACATCCGTTGCAAGGGTTGGCTGATAGCCAACTGCAGACGGCATTCTGCCGAGCAATGATGAAACCTCTGAGCCTGCCTGAATAAATCTGAATATGTTATCTATAAACAAGAGCACATCCTGATGAGCAACATCACGAAAATACTCTGCCATTGTAAGGCCGGTTTCCGCAACACGCATACGGGCTCCGGGCGGTTCGTTCATCTGACCGAACACAAGTGCCGTTTTATTGATAACGCCGGATTCCTTCATTTCGTTCCAAAGATCGTTACCTTCTCTTGAACGCTCACCAACACCGGTGAAAATAGAATAGCCGCCGTGCTCATTTGCGATATTTGTGATAAGTTCCTGAATAAGAACTGTTTTACCTACACCGGCACCGCCAAAGAGGCCGATTTTACCGCCTTTTGCATAAGGCGTGAGCAAATCAATAACCTTAATGCCCGTTTCAAGAATTTCAACATTTGAGCTTTGCTCTTCAAAATCCGGAGGGCGGCGGTGAATGCCCCAATGCTCCTCGCCTGAAAGATCCTCAAGCCCATCTATAGTTTCACCCGTTACATTAAAAAGCCTGCCAAGGCATTTTTCGCCTACGGGCACGGAAATGGCGCCGCCTGTTGCCGTTACCTCCATATCCTTATGAAGCCCTTCCGAAGCTGCAAGCATAATGCATCTTACAACGCCGGAGCCGATTTGCTGAGCAACCTCCATAACCAAGGTTTTGCCTTCTGACTCAACATGAAGCGCATCCTTGATTTTTGGAAGTTCCCCTTCAAAAGCAACATCCACAACAGGACCCATTACCTGAATAATTTTACCTTTATTCATTTAGGATTCCTCCTAATTCTTCATTTTTTGTGCTTTAGAGCCCGCAACAACCTCTGTTATTTCCTGAGTTATTGCCGCCTGCCTTGCACGATTATATTCAACATCGAGCCGCTTGAGCATATCCTTTGCGGCATCCGTTGCCGTTTGCATTGCCATCATTCTGGCATTATGCTCGCTGCAATATGATTCAATTAAAGCACCGTAAACAAAGCCTGCAACGTAATCGGGCACAATGCTTTGAAAAACGGTTTTTGCATCGGGCATAAATTCGGCATTTTCATAATAATTCGATTCGCCCTTTGCCTTAATGCCTTCTTTTTTTAAGGGAAGAATTTGCTGAGTTACGGGTTCAACCGTCATTGAATTCACCATTTTGGTGTAAACAACATAAACCTCATCAAGCTGTTCCTTAATAAAAAGCTCTATCAGGGTTTTTGTGATATGCCTTGCCCTGTTCATAGTGGGATTTTGTGCTGTGTATTTGAAATCAATATCAACGGGAATATTTTTTCTTCTGAAATAATGCCTGCCGACCTCGCCGACGATAAAAAGCATATTGTGCGCCTCCATGGCGGCACTTTCCTCTGTGATTTTGATTATATTATGGTTATAAGCACCGGCAAGACCTTTATCTGCCGTGATAACAAGATATCCCTTTCGCCTTTCCGAGCCTTCACGCTGCGGGCGTGTGTCAAAAAACTCGGTGCCGGCATCCGGGGCAACATCAAGGATCTTTGCAAGGCCATCCTGCATCATAAAAAAGAAGGGCTCTGTGTTTTTAAGATCTCTGCGGGCCTTTTGAAGCTTTGAGGACGACACCATATACATTGCGTTTGTGATTTTCATTGTGTCCTTAATAGACTTCATTCTGCCCTGTATTTCTCTTGCGTTAGCCATTGTTCGCCTTTCCGAATTCGTCTATTGCATCAAGTATATCCTGCTTGAGTGCATCGCCGAGCACCTTGCCGCTTTCGATTTCATCAATGATATCTTTGCGTGATTCGGCAAAATATTCAAGCATTTCGGCCTGATACTTTTTAAGATTGTCTACGGGAACATTCATAAACTTACGGCCGACTGCACCAACAAGGGTTATAACCTGCTGAGAAAGCGACATGGGATTGCCGAGCGGCTGCTTCAACAGCTCCATAAGGCCCTTACCATAAGTAAGCTCTGCCTTTGTTTCCTCATCAAGATCGGAAGAAAACTGGGTGAACACTTCCATTTCACGGAACTGAGAAAGATCAACACGAAGCGAACCGGCTGCTTTTTTCATAGCCTTTGTTTGCGCTGCACCGCCAACACGGGAAACCGAAAGACCTACATTTACTGCCGGCCTTTGGCCGCTGAAGAACAAATCGCTTTCAAGGAAAATTTGGCCGTCTGTTATTGAAATAACATTGGTTGGGATATAAGCGGAAACGTCGCCTGCCTGAGTTTCGATAATGGGCAAAGCGGTGATTGAACCGCCGCCGAGTTCATCCGAAAGCCTGCTTGAACGCTCAAGAAGCCTTGAATGAAGATAGAAAACATCGCCGGGATAAGCCTCACGGCCCGGAGAACGCTCAAGAAGAAGAGAGAGCGCACGATAAGCAACAGCGTGCTTACTTAAATCATCATAAATGATAAGAACATCCTTGCCTGCATACATAAAATACTCTGCAAGAGCCGTTGCGGCATAGGGTGAAATATACTGAAGAGATGCGGAATCGGCTGCCGTTGAGCAAACAACAACGGTGTAATCCATGGCGCCTGCTTTTGTGAGAGTGCCAACAAGCTTTGCCACCGTGGAGGTTTTTTGACCGATTGCATTATAGATGCAGATACAATCCTTGCCCTTTTGGTTAAGAATAGTATCTATAGCAATAGATGTTTTACCCGTTTGGCGATCGCCGATTATAAGCTCACGCTGGCCGCGGCCGATCGGGAACATTGAATCTATTGCCAAAATGCCTGTTTCAAGAGGCTGAGAAACCGATTTACGATCTACGATAGACGGTGCTGCATTTTCAACAAGGCGATAATCATCTGCTTTGATTTCGCCGTTGCCGTCTATAGGCTCGCAAAGTGCATTAACAACTCTGCCGATAAAAGCATCGCCTACGGGAACACCGGCTTTTTTATGAGTGCGGGTTACTCTGGTGCCCTCATGAATACCAACCTCTTCGCCAAAGATTATGCAGCCGATTTTTTCCTTTTTAAGATCCTGCACCATGCCTTTTACGCCGTTTTCAAAAACAACGATCTCGCCGTACATAACATGGTTCATACCGTAAATATTGGCAATGCCGTCGCCCACGCTGATAACGGTGCCGATTTCTTCGCCGCCGTTTACATGCTCTTCAAAATCACGAACATCCCTTTGCAAAACCTCAATTACGGATTTGGGGTCTGCGCCGCCGGAGCGGGCGGATTTCATAACCTGAGACTTGATTGCCTCTAATTTATGCTTAATGCTGAAATCATATTCCTTATCGCCCACATCAATTACAAATCCGCCGATAAGATTTTCATTTTTAACAATTTCAACATTGGCTTTTTCTGCGCCTGTTTCCTTGCAAACAAATTTTTTGATACCCTCAAGCTGCTTATCATCCGGGGCGTTAACACAAAAAAACTTTGCCGAAACAACATTATTTTCTTTGTTTATTTCCGAAATATAACTATTGATAATCTCTTCAAGATCATCAATATTGCCCTGCTTTGAAAGCTGCAAAATAAAATCTTTTACAGAAGGAACAAAAAGTTCCTCCGCAACCTTGGCTTTATCCGCTGCGGGCACATTCGGATCATTAAGAACAGCCTTTAATTCGCTGCTTGCCTTAATCAATTTGAGTGCATCCTCAAGACCGGACACACTTACATTGGCGGAAAACAGCGATTTAAGATAATTTTCAATATTCTGAATCATTATTTTTCGTCACTGCTTTCGTTTAAAAATTTGTTATAGAGCTCGCTGTCTGTTTCGGCGCTGACATTTTTGCCGATAACCTTTTCAGCGGTTTCCATAGCCAAAGCGGCAATTTGTTCGTTGACTGCGCTTCTTGCTTTTTCGCATTCGAAATCCGATGCTTTTTTTGCATCTGATTTAATTTTATCTGCATCTGCCTGAGCACGGTCTATAATTTTGTTATATTCTGCCTTAGCGTTTGCCCTTGCGTCATTAAGAATTTGCTTCTTTTCATCTTCAACGCCGCTGAGCTGGCCCTGATATTGTTCTTTAAGCTCATCAGCCTGTTTTTGCGCCGCATCCGCATTGCTGAACTGCTGATCAATCATAGCTTTTCTTTTATCAAGGGTTTTCTTTATCGGCTTGAAAAGGAAAACCTTCATAAGAATGAAAAACACAACAAGGTTAATAACCGTCCAAAGCAGATTTAAATCAAACTTTAACATTTACATATATCCTTTCGTAAAGAATATCGGGTGCTGAGTTTCAGCCGATTATTTAACCATGAAGATAATAAGGATGGCGCCGATAAGGCCGTAAATAGCCGTTGCCTCTGAAAGAGCCGCACCAAGAATAAGAGTTGTTTGAATTTTGCTTGCCATTTCGGGCTGGCGAGCCTGAGCCTCAACGGCTTTACCTGTTGCAATACCGATACCGATGCCGGCGCCGAGGCCGCAAATAAGAGCGATACCTGCACCGATTGCAATAATTGAACCTGTCATAATAAAAATCTCCTTAAACTAAAAATCAAAATTTAAATGTTTATCTATTTTAAGCAGCGGCTGAAGCATCAAGCGCATGCTTTTTTGCTTTTCTATTTGCCTTTTTCATTTTTTTCTTTTGCTTTCTGGCTTTAGTTTCTTCTTCTGTTTCCACAGCCTCCTGCAAATAGAGGGCGCTTAAGAACACAAAGATATACGCCTGAAGCAAACCATCGAAAATATCGAAATAAAGGCTGAGCACAACGGGAACGAAAAGCGGCACAACGGCTTTAATAAGCTCCATAATGGTGAACGCACCGATAACGTTACCGAAAAGACGCATAGAAAGAGAAAGCGGTTTTGTTATTACTTCCAGCATATTGATCGGGGTTACAATCCATACCGGCTTGGTGAAGTTTTTAAACCTGCCAAGAACGCCTTTGTCTTTAAACGCATTATACTCAACGAGCACAATAGTCATCACTGCCATTGCAACATCCACCTGCATACTTTTGGTGGGTGGCTTCATTCCGAAAAGACCAATGATGTTTGACATGCCTATAAAGAGGGCAACGCTCATCAAATAAGGAATATATTTTTCCACCTTGGGGCCCATTGTTTCCTTAAAGAAGCCTTCTGCCTTTTCATAGCACAGTTCAAGCAACGCCTGCCTTTTGCTGATTTTGCCCTGCACCTTCAGATTGCGGGTAAGCAGAATAGCAATAACAGTCATCACAGCCATAATGATCCAGGACACAACCGTGCATTCATCAATCGTAACCTCAATACCGAATATTTTAAATCCGAGATCTTTCCAAGTTGCGATTTCAAGCTGCTTGGTTAATTCTTCCTGCAAATCCATTGTGATGGGAGCAAACGTACAATCACCTCCTGTTTTTATAGTGCCGAGGCAAAGGCCTGCGACACCTGCTTGCCGGTGCGCCTATTATATACATAATAGGCACGCCTAATGCTACTTGGATTATACACCAACAATTTACAAAATTCAAATTTTTTGCCGATTATTTTCGATTATCGGCAAATTGCATAATTTGTATTATTCGGTAGGGCTCATTTTTATTTATTTGAGCGCAGACAGCCACCTGTTTTTTTACCGAAAAGGGCAGAGTGTAAACATAGTGTTTTCCGCATAACGGCGGCGCAAACAGCCTTTTTTTACACACCTTTGAGAAAATGTGAAAATAGAGGTTTACAACTTTGCAAAGTTAGTTTATAATAGTAATCTGATAAGTATAAACATATATTTAAGGAGAGTTTTTGATGGCAAAAGAACAAAAGAAAATGGTGGACGACATCACCTCAATGGATGAGGATTTTGCAAAATGGTACACCGACATTTGCCGCAAGGCGGAGCTTATAGAATACACAAGCGTTAAAGGCTGCATGGTTATCAGGCCATACGGCTATGCCATTTGGGAAAATATACAAAAAACACTTGACGGAATGTTTAAAGCAACGGGCCACGAGAATGTTTGCATGCCCATGTTTATTCCCGAAAGTTTGCTGCAAAAGGAAAAAGACCATGTTGAGGGCTTTGCCCCCGAATGCGCATGGGTTACCATGGGCGGAAACGAGGAGCTTGAAGAAAGGCTTTGCGTTCGCCCCACTTCCGAAACCCTGTTTTGCGAGCACTTTAAGCAAATAGTTCACTCTTACAGAGATTTGCCTAAATTATACAACCAATGGGTTTCCGTTGTTCGCTGGGAGAAAACCACTCGCCCGTTTTTGCGCTCAAGGGAGTTTCTGTGGCAAGAGGGGCACACGCTTCACGAAACTGCAGACGAGGCTATTGAAGAAACAGAAAAAATGCTTAATGTCTACACCGAATTTTGCCAAAAATATTTGGCGATGCCGGTTGTGCAGGGCATGAAAACAGAGAGCGACAAATTTGCAGGTGCCGAGCGCACATATTGCATTGAAGCTCTTATGCATGACGGCAAGGCTTTGCAGGCAGGCACATCACACTATTTCGGCGACGGCTTTGCAAAAGCATTCGGAATTCAATTTGCAGACAAAAATAATCAGCTTAAATATCCGCACCAAACATCTTGGGGCGTTACAACAAGGCTTATAGGCGCAATAATCATGACTCACGGCGACGATAACGGCTTGGTGCTTCCGCCGGCTGTTGCTCCCATTCAGGTTATGGTTATTCCGATTGCAATGCACAAAGATGGCGTGCTTGAAAAGGCAAACGAGGTTTGTGACAGACTTAAAAACATTTGCCGTGCAAAAATAGATGCTTCCGAAAATTCACCCGGATGGAAATTTGCAGAATATGAGATGAAGGGCGTTCCGATCAGAGTTGAAATCGGCCCCAAAGACATCGAAAAGAATCAATGCGTTATCGTTACACGCCACAACAGAGAAAAAACCTTTGTTTCACTTGACGAGCTGGAAACGGTGATTCCGCAAAAGCTGCAGGAAGTGCGTGACGGCTTATACGAAGCTGCACTTGAAAACAGAGAGCGCCGCACATACACATGTAAAACGCTTGACGAAATCACAGAGGCACTTGAAAAGAACGGCGACGGTTTTGTTAAGGCAATGTGGTGCGGAGACGAAGCTTGCGAGGACAAGGTTAAGGAACTTACCGGTGTTGGCTCTCGTTGCATTCCGCTTGATCAAGAGCAAATTTCAGACACATGCATTTGCTGCGGAAAGCCTGCAAAGCATATGCTCTATTGGGGCAAAGCTTACTAAAAGCACTATGATATCAGGCGGTAAAATGGCAATCGGCCGCTTTGCTTTGGCGGCACCTTTGCCTTTATCCGCTTAATATAAAAACTATATGGAATAAGGACGGGATTAAAATGGCAGTTTTAGTTACAGGCGGTGCCGGTTATATCGGCAGCCACACTTGCGTTGAGCTTATGAACGCTGGCATTGATGTTGTTATCGTTGATAACTTTTACAACTGTAAAAAATCCAGCATAGACAGAATTAAGGCTCTTGTCGGCAGGGATTTTCCCTATTATGACTGTGATGTCAGAGACCGTGAAGCGCTTGATAAAGTCTTTAAAAAAGAAAAAATTGATTCGGTTATTCATTTTGCCGGATTAAAGGCTGTTGGCGAAAGCGTTCAAAAGCCTCTTGAATATTTTGACAATAATGTTACGGGCACACTTGTGCTGCTTGATGTTATGAGAAAGAACGGCTGCAAAAAAATCGTTTTCTCATCATCGGCAACCGTTTACGGAATGAACAATATTTCTCCGCTTACCGAAGATATGCCCGTTGGCGGCGTTACAAACCCATATGGCAGAACAAAATATATGATTGAATGCATTTTGCAGGATTTATATGTTTCAGACAACAGTTGGTCTATCTGCCTGCTTCGCTACTTCAATCCGATCGGAGCGCACAAAAGCGGCACCATGGGCGAGGATCCAAACGGCATTCCAAACAACCTTATGCCGTATATCACCCAGGTTGCAATCGGCAAGAGAGATCATTTAAGTGTTTACGGCGATGATTATGACACTCCCGACGGCACAGGCGTGCGTGATTACATTCATGTTGTTGACCTTGCGCTCGGCCATGTTAAGGCTGTTGAAAAGGTTGGCGGCGAAACCGGACTTTTCATTTACAACATCGGCACAGGCAAAGGATACAGCGTGCTTGATGTTGTTAAAGCATTTGAAAAGGCTTCCGGTGTAAACATTAAATACGAAATCGTTGCAAGACGTGCCGGCGACATTGCCACCTGCTATTCAGACCCAAGCAAGGCTTACAAAGAACTTGGCTGGAAGGCTGAAAGAGACATTGAAGAAATGTGCGAAGACAGCTGGCGTTGGCAAAAGCAAAACCCAAACGGTTATCCGGACTGATAAAAACACACGGGCCATATGCATTGCCGCAATAAAAAATCGGCACATAAGGCTCTGCATCTTGCCAAAACAAAGTGGTTATAATTTAATAACAAAGCAGCCCTGCACGGTTATTCCCGGCAGGGCTTTTTTGCGCCTTTAGGCAAACACTGCCTTTATGCGCCAACTGCTTTTAAATTTATATTTTCATGAAATTTTTGCCTTAATAAAACAGTAAATGCCGATATCAATGCCAAACATTATAAGAGCAATTATTCCCGCAACAAGCGCCCTTTTGCGCATAAATTCATAATCCCGGCCGAGCGGTTTGGATTTTAATACGCAAGAGGCAATTATTGCGGCAACGGCAAGCGGCGGAAGAGCACCGGCAAGGGCAATATCAACTATGCCGCACACAAATGCACTGCGAGCAGCTTTTTCATGCTGAGAAAGCTGCGGACGAGGCTTATTTGAATCCTTATTTTTATTCTTTTTCCCGATCATTGCCGGATTCCTCCAAAATTCCGTATTTCACGATAACACGGTTTATTTTTTTTATAAACGGCTCTCCGAAAACAAAAAGGAAAAGTGCCGTGGCGCCCCCAAAAGCGGCTGAAAACGGAACACCTGCCGCATAAACGGCAAGCACACCCGAGATGGTATAATCCGTGAGCATGGTTAAAACAGAGCTTGCATCAACAATAAGGCCGTAAAGCGCAAAAGCCAGGAAAAAGCCGATAACTGCAAGCAGCCACCTGTTTGGCTTAAGGTGCTTAAACACTATACCGGCAACAAAGCCCACAAGCCCCAGTGCAACCATTTGAAAAGGAGTCCAAACCCCTTGGGAAAAAATAAAGTTTGAAACAAATGCAGAAAGCGAGCCGATTATATAGCCCCTTTGCGGGCCGAGGCAAACGGCGGAGGCAATAACCACGGCAGCTATAGGCTTAAACTGAGGAACAAAATAAAACACGGCTCTTGAAGCAACGGCAAGTGCCGAAAGCACCGCCACAAGTGAAATTTCACGGGCGGAGGGCTTTGATTTTTCATAGCTGATAAAAAACGGCAAAAGCGAAAGCACAATCACAATTACGCAAACAAGATAAAAAGAAGTGCCTGCCTTGAAATAAAGCTGCCATAAAATAATAAAAGCCAAGGCTGTTGCGGTAAACAGCAAATAAAGTAAATTTGCGCCTTTTCTCACGGGCTCACCTCCGCATCATCAACGCTGACAATTCGTCCGCCGGTCATGGCAGAAAGTGAGGTTGTATAAATATCAAGAGCTGCAAAGAACTGCCTGCGAGGGGCAGAAGCGGCTATTTTACCATCAAACAAAAACGAAGCAAAATCCGCATATCTGCCTGCGAATTCAATATCATGAGTAACAAGCACAACTGTTTTTCCGCCAAGGCAAAGCTTCCTTAAAATTAGGGCGAGCTCAGCCTTGAAAGCAGCGTCCACGCTTTTTGTAGGCTCATCAAGAAGCAAAATATCCGCACCCGTTTGCACAATTTTTGCAACGGCAAGGCGCTGTGCCTCACCGCCGGATAAATCAAACGGATTTGCATCAAGCAGCTTTTCCAAGCCGAATTCGCGCACAAGTGCATCATCCGAAATTTCCTCACGAACTGTATCGCACAAAAAAAGCGCCTGCACATTTTGCGGCATATAAGCTGCTTTGCCATCTGTTTTAATTCTGCCGCCATAGGGCTTTAAAATTTTACAAAGGCATTTAAGAAGGGTTGTTTTGCCGCTTCCGTTTGCACCCACTATGGCATTTATACAGCCTTTTTTTGCAGTATAATCCAGGCAAAAAAGCACGTCCTCGCCACCCTTTTTATACGCAAATGCTAACCCATGCGTTTTTAACGCAACAGGATAATCATAATTCGATTCTGCTTTTTTTGCAGCCACATTACACAGCTGCCGCTTTGCCGATGCATAATCGAGCGGATGGTTTTCAAGAATTTGGGTATACGAAGGCAGCATTTGCCGCATAGGGTCATTATTTGCCGGCAAATATTCCGCAAGCCCTTCCGGGCTGCCGAAAAACGCCGCCGAGCCATGCTTTAAATAAAGAACCGAATCGCAAGCCGCCAAAAGATCGGGCCTGTGATCGGCAACAAGAATTGTTATTCCTCTTTCAGATTTAAGACGCAAAACGGCGGAATAAAAATTGCGAGCCGCCACGGGATCAAGCTGAGAACACGGTTCATCAAGCAGCAGCACATCGGGCGAGGCGGTCATTGCACAGGCAAGCGCAAGCATTTGCTTTGTGCCGCCGGAAAGCTCTGCCGTTTTATCATTTATATATTTATTAAGATTAAAATAACTTGCCGTTTCTGCTATTTTAAGCGCTGTTTCGCTGCGAGAAAGCGAAGTGTTTTGAAGCCCAAACGCAAGCTCGCCGTAAACAGTGTCCGTAATTATATTATTCTCCGCATCTTGGCCGACAAAGCCGATTTTACCGCCAGCCGAAACATTACCTGTTTTTTTGCCGTGAGGGGCAATTTCCTTTTTCAACAAGCGAAGCAATGTTGATTTTCCGGAACCGCTGCTGCCGCAAATAAGACAAAGCCTGCCTGAATCAACAGAAAAAGAAACATCCGAAAGTGCCGCACTTGAGGCAAGCGGATAAGAAAAGCTTAAATTTTTGATTTCAATATCAGCCATTTGGCATCCTCCCAAACATCAACTGCAAGCGGCAAAAAACACACGGCGGCAAACACTGCCGCAACAACAGGATTTGCGCTTTTTATTTCTATTCGGCTTTGATACAAAAATTCAAATGCGCCTGCACAGCGCATAATAATTTCAAACACAAGAGCGGCCGTAAAGCAGCACATCAGCACAGCATCGCCGGCTCTGAATTCATAGCGTGAAAAACCCCTGTGCTTGCCTTTGCCGAAGCCGCGGGCACGCATTGAATCCGATATTTCCATACTTCGCTCCAGGCTCATTGAAACAAGAGCAGAAAAACGCGCAACACCGTTTTTTACACCTTTTATTTCATTTCCGAGCCCTTGCTGGGCCTCTTTAATCTGATTGGCCGTTTTAACCATAAGCGGCACAAACCGCATTGCCATTGAAAAGGTGAGCACAAGCGACGGAGCAAAGCCGCCGAAGAGCGCTGCGATTTTTTCACTTGTTACAACCTCATTATATGATGCAAACCACATAATAAGCGCACCCAGCATCAAGCCCGTGCAAACGCCGTAAACCAGCGGCTCTAAATTCATTTTAATTCCGAAAACGGAAAAGAGCGTTGTTTTGCCATAACGGCAAAACAGCATATTAAACACGGCAACAAGCACAGAAAGCGGCAATACAAATTTAACAGTACCGAGTGCCGTAGTTTTTCCGCACGCCTTTAATTCATAGAAAAATGCCGCCGCAAAAGATATTGCGCCGAACACGGGGTTTATAAAAACCGGAGTTAGCACAAAAACAAAAAGAAAAAAGAGGAAGCAGACAGCGGGATGAAATTTTGCAAATCTATCCATATCGTTTCCTCCGTTACAGTATTAAGCTATTTAAGCTGCAACAATCGGCAGCCTTGAGCCGCATATGAACTGCGGCATTTTCAGTTTAGGTGCGCTAAAATTCTATGCCTCGCCTTGCGGCAATGCCTTTTTCATAAGGATGGCGCACATTTTTAAATTCTGTTATATAATCCGCCTTTTCAAAAAGCGGCGCATATTCCGCATGGCCTGTTATTACATATTCCCTTTCCGCTGAAAACGAAAGCGAATTCACAAAATCAGGCTCAAAAAGCGAAATCACATCTAAAAATTCATCAAGCACAATAACATCATAAGATGAAGAAAGCGCATCTGCAAGCATCTTTTTTGCAAAATTCGCATAAGCTGCCTTTTCGGAATCGCTCATTTTAAAAAGAAACGGCAGATGCTGCGGATTTTCATAAAAATCTATGCTGCAATTTGCAAATCTTTCGCTTGAGGAATTATCTTTTAAAAATGCATAAACGCAAGCTGTTTTGCCGGCACCGCAGGCTCTGAGTGCCTGGCCGAGTGCGGCTGTTGTTTTTCCTTTGCCGAAGCCGTAATAAATCTGAATCATCTTATTCTGACATCCTGCTTTGTTTGAAAGCGATAACCGTATTGATCAAGAATATGCATTTTATTAAGGGCTATCATTGCTCCCTTTGAAACGCAAAGCTCTGCACGCGGCGCAATTGAAGCGTCAAGCCCAAGAGCTTTTGAAAAGAGCTTATCAATTCCGTAAAGCTCCGAGCATCCGCCCGTGATTATAATGCCGCTGCTTGTTATATCTGCAACTATTTGCGGAGTTGTGCGCTCAAAAATAATGTGTGCCGCATCGGTAAGTTCCTTAAAAAGCGGCTTCAGGCATTCATAAATTTCATTGCCGGTAATTTCAACGGCACACGGCATGCCCGAAAGCATATCCCTGCCCTTTGCCTGCATGCTTACATCCTCTTCACGCTCAACTGCGCCGGCAATGCGGTTTTTTATTTCCTCTGCCATTCTTTTGCCGATTAAAACGCCGTATTTATCCCTCATATACTTGGCTATTTCATCATCAAAGCGGTTGCCGGCAATGCGAATTGTGTCTACTTGGCTGATGCTGCCTTGGCTGATTACCGCCATATCCGTTGTGCCGCCGCCGATGTCAATAACAAAAGCGCCCGTTGGCTGCAAAGGATCAACACCGGCACCGAATGCAGCGCAAAGCGGTTCTTCAACAAGGCAAACAGATCTTGCACCGGCAGAAATCATAACAGAAATAATGGTGCGCCTTTCAACATCTGTTGCAAGCGCAGACACGGCTGCAACAACCCTTGGCTTGAAAATGCTTTTCTTTATGATTTTGTTTATAAAAAAGCTAACCATTTGAACGGCAATTGAATAATTTGTGATAGCGCCGCCGATTATGGGCTGAATAACGGAAACGCCGCTTGGCTCACGCCCCTCAAGATAATAAGCCCTTCTGCCGGCATAGAGCATTTTTTCACTTTCCGTATCATATGCCACATAGGACGGTTCATTAACAACAACGCCCTTGCCCGGCACGGAGATTACCAATGAGCTTGTGCCGAAATCAATACCGAGATCATAACCAAACATATCGTCATTCCTTAAAAAAATCTATAATTAAATGTTACTGTAAACGGTTGCCGTTGTCAACTGTTAAAAAGTGCAGAAGTGCGCTGTAGCGCCTGCTTTTTTTGTCGTTTTTAACCATGTCGGCAACAGTTTCCTTATTTCCGCAAAGCACAAGCAGCTTTTTTGCTCTTGTAAGCGCAGTGTAAAACAAATTTCTGTAAGCAAGCTTTGGCGGTGTTGAAAGCACAGGCATAACAACAGCATCAAATTCGGAGCCTTGGCTTTTGTGCACGGTTATGGCATATGCAAGCTCAAGCTCCTGCACATTTGCAGCAGAATACATAGCCTCTTTATCTTCAAACACAACATTTATTATATTGCTTGTTTTGTCTATACGAGTAAGCACCCCTACATCGCCGTTGAAAACACCCATTCCGTTTTCGCTGCTTTTAAACCACGGAACATCATAGTTGTTTTTGATTTGCATAACCTTATCACCCTCACGCAAAGTGTAGCCTTTAACGGTGATTTCATTTTTTTCCTTTTGCGGAGGATTGAGTTTTTTTTGCAACAGGTGATTTATGTTTTGAGAACCGAGTTCGCCCATTCGGGAAGGGCAAAGCACTTGAATGTCCTTAACAGGATCAAAGCCGTATGCCGACGGAATACGGCGAGTTACAAGATCTGCTATCTTGGAAGAAGCTGAATATTGAGAATTTTCACGAACCAAGAAGAAATCCGATTCGGGCGAATTATCATCAATTACCGGCATTTCGCCCTTAACAACAAGATGCGCATTGGTAACTATTCTGCTTTTCATAGCCTGACGAAAGATTTTATCAAGCTCAACAACGGGAATCAGACCGCTTTTTCGCAAATCCGCCAGCACATTGCCGGCGCCGACGGGCGGCAGCTGATCTTTATCGCCAACCAAAATGAGCCTTGAATGAAGCGGCAATGCATCAAGCAAAGCAGAAAACAAAAACACATCAACCATAGAAAGCTCGTCTATAATAACCGCATCGGCTTCAAGAGGATTTTTTCTGTTTCTTGCAAAATCAAAGGTGGATTTGTTTTCCCTGTATTCGGCCTCAAGCAAGCGGTGCAGGGTTTTTGCCTCGCAACCCGTTAATTCGCTCATTCTTTTTGCTGCTCTGCCGGTTGGTGCCGCAAGCGCCACATTAAGCCCGTGATTTTTCATAAGAGCTATCATGCCCTTAACGGTTGTTGTTTTACCGGTGCCGGGACCGCCGGTTAATATAAGCAGCCCCTTGTTGACCGCAGTTTCGATTGCAGTGCGTTGCTTTTCATCAAAACAAATTCCGTTTGCGCTTTCAAACGAATAAACCTCGCTTTGAAATATTTCAACCTGAGACGGCGGATAATTAACCATAATCTTTATGCGATCCGCAATATCGTGCTCTGCTTCATATGCGGCGGGGATAAACAAAAATTCTTTGCCGTCTATTTCATCATTCACAAGCTTATGATCATCAATGGCAGTATCTATTGCAATTTCCGCATCGTCCTCGCTGCAATCAAGATATGAAATTGCAGTTTTAACTACGCTTGGTCTCGGCAAGCAGGTGTGACCGTTTTTTATATTAAATTCAACAATATGAGTCACAAGCGCCTCTGCACGCACGGAGCTTTGCACGGAAATACCGTTTTCATCCGCCAAATCCTCGCAGCGTTCAAAACTGATAATTCCGCAGGAAACAAAAGAAAACGGATTATCGCAAAACACTTCGGCAGCTTCTTCTTTAAAAATTTTATAAGCATTTAGTGCCTCTTTATGAGTAAGGCCGTTATTTATAAGCGCCGTAAGAGTTTCTCGGGAGCCGAATTTTTCAATAAACGCCCTTTGAAATTCACGGGCTTTGGTTCTGCTTATTCCTTTCACGGATGCAAGGCGGTTTAAATCATTTTGCAAAACATCAAATGTGTTCGTGCCGAATTCCTCAACAATTTTTTGAGCAAGTCCGGGGCCTATTCCCCTTATAATTCCGCTTGAAAGATAATCAAGCATTCCGGCTGCATTTTCTGGCATCGTCATTGTTATTTCTTCCGCCGAAAACTGAACGCCGTAAATATGATGAACAGTCCATTTGCCGACCGCCTCTATCTGCACGCCGGCGGCAAGAGGCAGTGAATTGCCAACTACTGTTACTTCTTCGTTTTCGCTTAAAACTTTGAAAATGCAGTAGCCGTTATCTTCATTATAATAGGTTATTTCTTCAACAGTGCCCTTTATTTTTTCGACTTGATTTTCTGCCATAACTGCTCCGATGGTGTTTTGAAAGATGATTTAATGATTATAATTCAAGGCAAAACCGAGAATCATTTATATTTGTTAAAACAAACAGCAAATTTATGATACCGTGTTTTAATGCTTTAACAAACTGAAAGGCAAAATAAAAATTAAATGTTCTTCGATACAAACCAAATCTTTAATTTTGCCCTTTGCTCATGAGGCTGTTAGGTTATTATAACACACCCTAAACCCTCCTACAAGAAAAAACAGGCAGGGAAAACCCTGCCTGCGAATAATTATTATAAATTACTCTTCGATTTCTGTAACAACGCCTGAACCTACTGTTCTGCCGCCTTCACGAATAGCGAAACGAAGTCCCTTTTCGATAGCGATAGGAGTGATAAGTTCAACATCCATAACGATGTTATCGCCGGGCATGCACATTTCAGTGCCTTCCGGAAGAGTGATAACGCCTGTTACGTCTGTTGTTCTGAAATAGAACTGAGGACGATAGTTGTTGAAGAAAGGAGTATGACGGCCGCCTTCATCCTTAGTAAGAACGTAAACCTGGCCCTTGAACTTTGTGTGCGGATGAATTGAACCGGGCTTTGCAAGAACCTGACCACGCTGGATCTCTGTTCTCTGAATACCACGGAGAAGTGCACCTACGTTGTCGCCTGCTTCTGTGAAGTCAAGAGACTTACGGAACATTTCAAGACCTGTGCAAACAGTTTTCTTGATTTCGGGCTTAATACCAACGATTTCAACTTCCTCATTGAGCTTAAGGATACCACGCTCAACCTTACCGGTTGCAACGGTGCCACGACCGGTGATGGTCATAACATCCTCAACAGGCATAAGGAAAGGAAGGTTTTCGTCACGCTCAGGAGTGGGGATATAAGTGTCTACAGCTTCAAGAAGCTCTCTGATGCAATCGCAAGCAGGATCGTCATTTGAAGGAGCCTGAAGAGCAAGAAGAGCAGAACCTCTGATGATTGGGGTGTCGTCGCCCGGGAATTCATACTCGTTAAGAGTATCACGAATTTCCATTTCAACAAGGTCAAGAAGTTCTTCATCGTCTACTTGGTCTACCTTATTCATGAATACAACGATGTAAGGAACGCCAACCTGACGAGCAAGAAGAAGGTGCTCTTTGGTTTGAGCCATAGGACCATCTGTTGCAGCGATAACAAGGATAGCACCATCCATCTGAGCAGCACCGGTGATCATGTTCTTAATGTAGTCAGCATGTCCTGGGCAGTCAACGTGTGCATAGTGACGAGTTTCTGTTTCATACTCAACGTGTGCAGTATTGATTGTGATACCACGTTCTCTCTCTTCGGGAGCCTTATCAATATCAGCATAATCTTCAAACTTAGCATGGCCTTCGTTTGCAAGATACTTTGTGATAGCAGCTGTAAGAGTGGTCTTACCGTGGTCTACGTGACCGATCGTACCGATGTTAACATGCGGCTTGGAACGGTTAAATTTTTCTTTAGCCATTGGGATTTCCTCCTAAAAATTTAAGTTGAATAAATTGTTATAATTATTTTATCAAAGCATTGATTAAATATCAAGGCTTTTTAATGATTTTATTGTTAATAATGCGTTAATCAGTCTTTTTTAGCACGGGAAGAAATAATATCTTCTGCGATTGACTTCGGAACAGGCTCATAACCATCCGGTTCCATGGTGTATTGACCACGGCCCTGAGTTTTAGAGCGAAGATCATTAACATAACCAAACATTTCGGAAAGCGGAACACGAGCATTGATTTGCTTAGCACCGGTTCTGTCTTCCATACCTCTGATGAGGCCGCGGCGAGAGTTAAGATCGCCGATAACATCGCCCATGTATTCTTCGGGAACGATAACGGTTACCTTCATCATAGGCTCAAGGATAACGGGCTTAGCCTTCTTGGCAGCATCCTTGAATGCCATGGAGCCGGCAATCTTAAATGCCATTTCAGAGGAGTCTACTTCGTGATAAGAACCATCATAAAGCTCTACTCTGATATCAACCATAGGATAGCCTGCAAGAACACCGCTCTTCATAGCGCCCTGAATACCTGCATCAACAGCGGGGATATATTCCTTGGGAATAGCACCGCCGACAACGGAGTTAACAAATTCATAGCCCTTGCCGATTCCGTCTTCATCAAGGTTTGGAGACATACGGATTTTAACATGACCGTATTGACCCGAACCGCCTGACTGACGCTTATATTTAGTGTCTGACATGGAATCTGTGGTGATTGTTTCTTTATAAGCAACCTGAGGTGCGCCTACATTAGCCTCTACCTTAAATTCACGAAGCATACGATCTACGATAATTTCAAGGTGAAGCTCGCCCATTCCGGCGATAATTGTTTGGCCTGTTTCCTCATCTGTGTAAGCCTTAAAAGTGGGATCTTCTTCTGCAAGCTTTGCAAGAGCGATACCCATTTTTTCCTGGCCGGCCTTTGTTTTAGGCTCAATAGCAACACGGATAACGGGATCCGGGAAATTCATTGATTCAAGAATGATCGGATTGTTTTCATCGCAAAGAGTGTCGCCGGTGGTGGTGTTTTTAAGACCTACTGCGGCAGCGATATCACCTGCATAAACTGTTTCGATATCTTCTCTGTGGTTTGCATGCATTTGAAGAATACGGCCGATTCTTTCTCTGTTGCCCTTTACTGAGTTGTAAACCTGAGAACCTGCATCGAGTGTGCCGGAATAAACACGGAAGTAGCAAATTTTACCTACAAACGGGTCTGTGGCAATCTTGAATGCAAGAGCCGAGAACGGCTCTGAATCTGAAGAATGACGATATTCTTCTTCATCTGTATCGGGGTTTACACCCTTAATTGATTCAACATCTGTGGGAGCAGGCATGAAATCAACGATAGCATCAAGAAGCGGCTGAACGCCCTTGTTTCTGTAAGATGTGCCGCATGTTATCGGAACCATCTTGCATTCGCAAGTTGCCTTTCTGATTACCTTTTTGATTTCATCAATGGTAAGCTCCTCACCCTCAAAATATTTATCCATGAGGGCTTCATCCTGCTCTGCAACAGCTTCGATAAGCTTTTCACGATATTCCTGAGCAAGATCCTTCATATCCTCCGGAATTTCTTCACGGCGAATATCATTTCCGAGATCGTCGTAATAAATTTCGGCATCCATGTTAATAAGGTCTACAATACCTTTGAAGGTATCCTCAGAACCGATAGGAAGCTGAATCGGAACTGCGTTGCATTTAAATCTTTCTTTTACCATGGTAAGAACATTGTAAAAGTCTGCACCCATAATATCCATTTTATTTACATAGATCATACGGGGTACATTATATTCATCAGCCTGGCGCCAAACGGTTTCAGACTGAGGCTCAACACCGCCTTTTGCACAAAGAACGGTTACAGAGCCGTCAAGAACACGAAGGGAACGCTGAACCTCAACAGTGAAGTCAACGTGGCCCGGTGTGTCTATAATATTGATTCTATGATTTTTCCAGAAGCAAGTTGTTGCAGCAGAGGTGATTGTGATACCTCTTTCCTGCTCTTGTGCCATCCAGTCCATAGTAGCGGCGCCGTCATGGGTTTCACCGATTTTATGGTTTATACCCGTGTAATAAAGGATACGCTCGGTAGTTGTTGTTTTACCGGCATCAATATGCGCCATAATACCAATATTTCTTGTCTTTTCAAGCGACACTTTTCTTGGCATAATATCCTCCTAATCCTAATACTGGGATCAATACCTGAAATGAGCAAATGCTTTGTTTGCTTCTGCCATTTTATGTGTATCATCACACTTCTTAACTGCACCGCCGGTTTTATTAACGGCATCCATGATTTCTGCAGCAAGGCGTTCCTTCATTGTTCTTTCGGAACGCTGGCGTGAATATGCTGTTATCCAGCGCAAGCCCAAAGTTTGGCGCCTTTCGGGGCGAACTTCAAGCGGAACCTGGTAAGTTGCACCGCCGACACGGCGAGCCTTTACCTCAAGAACGGGCATAACATTTTCCATAGCAGCTTCAAAAGTTTCTAACGGATCGTTGCCTGTTTTTTCTTTAATGATGTCAAATGCACCGTAAACGATTTTCTGTGCGACACCTTTTTTTCCATCATACATGATGTTGTTGATAAGACGGGTTACCAGCTTTGAATTATAAAGCGGATCCGGCAAAACATCACGCTTAGCGATTTGGCCTCTTCTTGGCATCTTCGCTTCCCTCCTTCATAAATTTAATGAGTTCATAGGTACTCGGTTTTTCCGTGGAGTCAACAAGTAGGCTATACCGCATATATATAATATAAGGTATAAACTATTGTTTTATCCTAAATGAGCTGCTTATTTCTTTGCAGCCTTCGGCTTCTTAGCGCCGTACTTAGAGCGGCTTTGCATTCTGCCGTTAACGCCCTGAGTATCAAGAGTGCCGCGAATGATGTGGTAACGCACACCGGGAAGATCCTTAACACGGCCGCCGCGAACCATTACTACGGAGTGCTCCTGAAGGTTGTGACCAACGCCGGGGATGTATGCGGAAACCTCCATGCCGTTTGTTAAACGAACACGGGCGATTTTACGAAGAGCAGAGTTCGGCTTCTTCGGGGTTGCTGTTTTAACAGCGGTGCACACACCACGCTTTTGAGGAGAGCAGTTATCGTTCATAACGTTCTTCTTGGTATTGAGGCTCTTTAAAAGTGCAGGTGCTTTTGCCTTTTTCTCAACAGACTTTCTGCCTGTTCTTACTAATTGGTTAAAGGTAGGCAATAGTTTATATCTCCTTTCTGCAAAATTTACACGCAATAATATGCGCATACACTGCGGTTTCATTATTTATGAAGCCGCCGTATATACGCACATATTGAGGCGGGCCGAAGGCCTGCCTCAATATTTTGTGCAACTGTGACAAATTAACCGAATTTATTTGTGCAAAGCGGCATCAGCCGTGCTCACACAGTTATCAATTATATCACTCTGACATACTATTTGTCAACAATTTTTGTAATTGTTCAAGGTTTAATGTTTCCTCAAAGCCCTCAGAAGTAAGATAGCTTGGCATAACATCAACATCGCGGAAAACATCCATGCCTGTGCCGGCGGGAACAAGCTTACCGATGATAACATTTTCCTTGAGGCCGATAAGAGGATCAACCTTGCCTTTGATTGCGGCATCGGTAAGAACTCTTGTTGTTTCCTGGAATGATGCAGCCGAAAGGAATGAATCCGTTGCAAGCGAAGCTTTTGTGATACCCATAAGAATCGGGATATAGGTTGCCTTTTTAAGATCTGCCTCACCTGCTGCGATGCGGGCATCAATTGCCTCATTAGCTTCATCAACGGCAGAAACATCAACCATTGTGCCGGAAACAAGATCTGTGTCGCCCGAATCATCAACGGTGCACTTCTTAAGCATCTGGCGAACAATAACCTCAATATGCTTATCGTTTACATCAACACCCTGAGTACGGTAAGCGAACTGAACTTCTTGAATAAGATAATTATAAACAGCTTCTTCACCGAGGATTGCAAGAACATCATGCGGATTCTTAGAGCCGTAAGTAAGCTCTTGACCCTTTTTAACATGTGCGCCTTCCGTGATTTCTTCACGAATTCTGAAGCCGTAAGGAACAAGGTATTTGCGCTCTTCCATAGTGTCGCTGTTTGTAACAACAATATGGTTTGCCTTTTTAACCTCTTCAAATCTTACTACGCCGTCAATTTCCGAAAGAATTGCATATTGCTTAGGCTTACGAGCCTCAAACAATTCCTCAACACGGGGAAGACCCTGAGTAATATCCTCACCGCCTGCGATACCGCCGGTGTGGAAGGTTCTCATTGTAAGCTGAGTGCCCGGCTCACCGATTGACTGAGCGGCGATGATGCCGACAGCCTCACCAACCTGAACAGGCTCATTAAATGCAAGGTTTGAACCATAGCACTTGCGGCAAACACCGTGATGCGATTTACAGGTGATAAGAGAGCGAATTTTAACCTCAGTGATTCCTGCATCAACAATTTTATCGGCTATTTCCTTAGTCATCATAACATCCGGAGAAGCAATAACCTCGCCGGTTGCGGGATCGCAAATTGCCTCAAGCGGGAAGCGGCCGATAAGGCGTTCCTTAAGAGATTCAAGTTCACGGTTACCATCCATAATTGCTTTTACAACTATGCCCTCTTTGCACTTGCAATCGTCATCACGGATGATAACATCCTGAGAAACATCTACAAGGCGGCGGGTAAGGTAACCTGAGTCTGCCGTACGAAGTGCCGTATCCGTAAGACCTTTACGAGCACCACGAGAAGAAATGAAGTATTCCAAAATGTTAAGGCCTTCACGATAGTTTGCCTTAATGGGAATTTCAATTGTTTTACCGGCTGTGTTTGCGATAAGGCCGCGCATGCCTGCAAGCTGACGAAGCTGAGCAGTACTGCCGCGGGCACCGGAATCTACCATCATGTGGATGGGATTATGAGTTCCGTCAAAGTTTGAAGTGAGCTCATTTGTAACCTTATTTGTGCAATCCTCCCAAACCTTAATAACGGCGGAAGAGCGCTCTTCATTTGTGATAAGACCATAGTTATAATTCATTGTGATCTCATCAACCTGCTTTTCTGCTTCATCAAGGAAAGCCTTTTTGGCATCAGGAATAAGCGCATCGCAAACGGCAACAGTGGTGCCTGAAACAGTGGAATACTTATAGCCCTGTGCCTTGATATGATCAAGAGCAACGGAAGCAACGGAAACACCGTGAGTTGCAATAAGCTTATCAACGATTTGGCCAAGCTGCTTTTTCTTAACAACAAAGCTGATTTCAAGCTTAAATTCATTTTCCGCAACAGAGCGATCAACAAAGCCCAAATCCTGCGGAATCGGGTTATTAAAGATTACTCTGCCGATTGTGGTTATAACAACAGCGCTGCGAGTGCTGCCGTTTTCTTCTTTTGAGAAACGGATTTTAACGGGAGAATGCATACCGAGAGAGCCCTCTTGATATGCCATCATAGCCTCGTCCTTATCTCTGTAAATATTATATGCTTTATAGATTGAGAAATCTGCTTCAAGCTCTGAATCCTTTTCATCCGTAAGGATTTGAGAATCATCAAATCTGCCTGCAACAAGCTTTCTTACATCTTGGAAATCAATTTCCTCTGTTCTGTTTTCATCCTTAAAGAACTTCGGCTGGCCTGGCTCGCCCTCTTTTATCATTGTAAGATAGTAAGAGCCGATAACCATATCCTGAGTGGGAACGGTAACGGGTTTACCGTCTGAAGGCTTAAGAAGGTTGTTTGCGGCAAGCATAAGGAGGCGTGCCTCTGCCTGAGCTTCTGCCGAAAGCGGAACGTGAACGGCCATTTGGTCACCGTCGAAGTCGGCGTTAAATGCAGTACAAGCAAGAGGATGAAGCTTAATGGCTCTGCCCTCAACAAGAACCGGCTCAAATGCCTGAATACCAAGGCGGTGAAGTGTGGGAGCACGGTTAAGCATAACCGGATGATCCTTAATAACAACCTCAAGAGCATCCCATACTGCGGGATCCTGTGCTCTTTCAACCTTTTTTCTTGCGGATTTAATATTTGAAGCTGCGCCTGTGGCAACAAGACGCTTCATAACGAAGGGCTTAAACAGCTCTATAGCCATTTCCTTGGGGAGGCCGCACTGATGCATTTTAAGCTCAGGGCCTACAACGATAACGGAACGGCCGGAATAGTCTACACGCTTACCGAGAAGGTTTTGACGGAAACGACCCTGCTTACCTTTAAGCATATCGGAAAGAGATTTAAGCGGGCGATTGCTTGGGCCTGTTACCGGGCGGCCTCTTCTGCCGTTATCGATAAGGGCATCAACAGCCTCTTGAAGCATTCTCTTTTCGTTTCTTACAATAATATCGGGTGCGCCAAGCTCAAGGAGCCTTTTAAGGCGGTTATTTCTGTTTATGACTCTTCTGTAAAGATCATTAAGATCGGATGTGGCAAATCTGCCGCCGTCAAGCTGAACCATCGGGCGAATATCGGGAGGAATTACGGGGATAACATCCATAATCATCCATTCAAGCTTATTGCCGCTCTTATAGAAAGCATCAACAACATCAAGCCTTTTAAGAATACGCACTCTTTTTTGGCCTGTTGCGGTTTCAAGCTCTGCGGTAAGTTCTGCACGAAGCTGCTCAACATCAATATCCTGAAGCAGCTTTTTAACAGCCTCTGCGCCCATGCCTGCCTGGAAATCATCCTCATATCTCTCTCTCATTTCGGCATATTCTTTTTCATTAAGAATTTGCATTTTTTCAAGAGGGGTATCGCCGGGATCGGTTACAATATAAAGTGCAAAATAAAGCACTTTTTCAAGATAGCGTGGGCTTATATCAAGCACAAGACCGAGGCGGCTCGGAATTCCCTTGAAATACCAAATATGAGAGACGGGAGCAGCAAGCTCTATATGGCCCATACGCTCACGGCGAACCTTTGAGCGTGTGATTTCAACACCGCAGCGCTCGCAGACTTTGCCTTTGTAGCGAACTCTTTTGTATTTACCGCAATGGCATTCCCAGTCCTTCGTGGGGCCGAAAATCTTTTCGCAATAAAGGCCGTCTTTTTCCGGCTTAAGAGTTCTGTAATTTATGGTTTCGGGCTTTGTTACCTCGCCGTAAGACCAAGCACGGATCTGTTCCGGAGAGGCAAGACCGATTTTTATTGAATTGAATTCACTGTTTTTTTCCATGTGGAAGCACTCCTTTATATATAATGTAATGCAGGTTAATCGGCCTGAAAATTATTCTTCATCTTCATCAACATCCGAATCCGTGAACATATCGTCAAATTCGGAATCCTGGCCTGCTTCCTCGGCTTTTTCATCAGCATCTTCAAGGGTGTAGCCCTCGCTGTTTGAATCAAAGTCGTTTACTTCTGTAAAGGCATTGCTGTCTATCGGCTGAATTTCCGTGCCGTCATCAATATCCTGCTTAAGCTCAACCTCATTGCCATCCTTATCATAAAGGCGGGTATCAAGGCCGAGAGCCTGAAGCTCTTTATAAAGAACCTTAAAGGATTCCGGAGTGCCGGCAGGCGGAATATTTTCGCCCTTAACAATTGCTTCGTAAGTTTTAACACGGCCTGTTACATCATCCGATTTAACGGTGATGATTTCCTGCAGCGTGTAAGCTGCGCCGTAAGCCTCAAGTGCCCAAACTTCCATTTCACCGAAACGCTGGCCGCCGAACTGAGCTTTACCGCCGAGAGGCTGCTGCGTTACCATGCTGTAAGGACCGGTGGAACGAGCATGGATTTTATCATCAACAAGATGATGCAGTTTAAGATAATACATATAGCCGACGGTGATCGGGTTATCAAACTTTTCACCCGTTCTGCCGTCTGTAAGAACGGTTTTACCGTCTTCCGAAAGGCCTGCAAGTTTAAGACATTCGCGAATATCATCTTCGTGTGCACCGTCAAATACGGGTGTGCACATTTTCCAGCCGAGTGCCATTGCGGCATAGCCAAGATGCACCTCAAGCACCTGACCGATATTCATACGGGAAGGTACGCCGAGGGGGTTAAGAACGATATCGAGCGGACGACCGTCCGGAAGGAAAGGCATATCCTCTTGCGGAAGAACACGGGAAACAACACCCTTGTTACCATGGCGGCCTGCCATCTTATCGCCGACCTGAATTTTTCTCTTTTGTGCTATATAAACACGAACAACTTTATTTACGCCGGGGCTGAGTTCATCGCAATTTGCACGGGTGAACACCTTAACATCAACAACGATGCCGTATTCGCCGTGAGGAACACGCATGGAGGTGTCTCTTACCTCTCTTGCCTTTTCACCGAAAATTGCACGAAGCAATCTTTCCTCTGCGGTAAGCTCTGTTTCGCCCTTTGGAGTTACTTTGCCGACAAGAATATCACCGCTGTGAACCTCTGCGCCCACACGAATGATGCCGTCTTCATCAAGATCTTTTAAAGCATCCTCGCCCACATTCGGAATATCTCTTGTGATTTCCTCCGGGCCGAGCTTAGTATCTCTTGATTCAACATCATGCTCTTCAATATGGATGGAAGTGTAAACATCATCACGAACCATCTTTTCATTTATAAGAACAGCATCCTCATAGTTATAACCTTCCCAGGTCATAAAGCCGATAAGAGCATTTTTACCGAGCGAAACCTCGCCGTTGCAGGTTGCCGGGCCGTCTGCAATAACCTGGCCGTCCTCTACCTTTTGATGAAGAGAAACAATTGGGCGCTGATTGATGCAGGTGCCCTGGTTTGAGCCGCTGAACTTAACAAGATCATATCTGTCTACATCGCCTGTTTTAACAGTGATTTCGATTGATTCGGCATCAATTGCCGTTACGGTGCCTCCACGCTTTGCAACAACAACAACACCTGAGTCGTAAGCTGCTTTATATTCCATGCCGGTGCCTACAACTGGAGCTTCTGTTTTAAGAAGCGGAACTGCCTGGCGCTGCATGTTTGCGCCCATAAGAGCACGGTTTGCGTCGTCGTTTTCAAGGAAAGGAATCATCGCCGTTGCAACGGAAACAACCATCTTAGGCGAAACATCCATATAATCTACTTTTTCCGGCTCGCAGGTAAGGAATTCATCCTTATGGCGGCAGGTTACACGCTTATTGAGGAATCTGCCGTTTTCATCGAGGGGCTCATTTGCCTGAGCAACGGTGTAATTATCCTCAACATCGGCAGTCATATAAACAACCTCTGAGGTTACGCAACCCGTTTCCTTATCAACCTTACGATAGGGAGCCTCAATGAAGCCGTATTCATTTAATCGGCTGTAGCAAGCAAGATAAGAGATAAGGCCGATGTTGGGGCCTTCGGGAGTTTCGATGGGGCACATTCTGCCATAGTGTGTGTAGTGAACATCACGAACCTCGAAGCCGGCACGATCTCTTGAAAGACCGCCGGGGCCGAGGGCTGAAAGTCTTCTCTTATGAGTAAGCTCTGCAAGTGGATTGTTTTGATCCATAAATTGCGAAAGCGGAGAAGAGCCGAAGAATTCTTTGATGGCCGCAACAACGGGGCGGATATTGATGAGAGCCTGCGGAGTGATTGATTCCTCATCATCCTGCACCTGAAGAGTCATTCTTTCGCGGATAACTCTTTCCATTCTTGAAAAGCCGATTCTGATTTGATTTTGAAGCAGCTCGCCCACTGCACGGATACGGCGGTTTCCGAGATGGTCTATATCATCGGTTACGCCAACGCCGCAAGCAAGATTTATGAGATAAGAAACCGTTGCGAAAATATCATCGGTGATGATGTGCTTGGGGATAAGATCATCGCATCTGATTTGAATTTCTTCTTTAAGAGCTTCCTCATCATCGCCGCATTTTTCAAGAATTTCGGAAAGCACTCTGTAAGATACCTTTTCGTTTATGCCAAGCGGCTTGCAATCAAAGGAGATATATTTAGCAATATCAACCATGCCGTTTGAAACGATTTTAACCTCTTTGCCCTCTGCATCAACAAATGCATTCATAACGCCTGCATTTTCGATTTCAAGCGCCTTTTCCTCGCTGATAACTTCACCTGCATCTGCAAGGAATTCACCCTGAGGAGAAATGATGGGCTGGGTAAGAGTTTTGCCTGCAAGTCTGTCTGAAAGAGCAAGCTTTTTATTATATTTATATCTGCCGACTCTGGAAAGATCGTATCTGTGAGCATCAAAGAACAAGCCATCAAGGTGAGCCTGTGCCGTTTCAAGAGTGGGAGGCTCGCCCGGACGCAGCTTTTTATAAACCTCAAGAAGCGCCTCTTCCGTGTTTTTAGTGGTGTCTTTCTCTATTGTGGCTTCAATTCTTTCATCGTTTCCGAAGAATTCACGGATTTCATCATCCGAACCGAGGCCGAGAGCGCGAAGGAATGTGGTTATAAAGATTTTTCTGTTTTTATCAATTCTTACATAGAAAAGATCATTTGCGTCTGTTTCATATTCAAGCCAAGCGCCTCTGTTTGGGATAACCGTGTTTGTGAAAAGCTCTTTACCGGTTTTATCATGATCCATATGATAATAAACACCGGGTGAACGAACGAGCTGAGAAACAATGCATCTTTCCGCACCGTTAATAACGAATGTGCCCGCATCCGTCATAAGCGGAAAATCGCCCATATAAATTATATTTTCTTTAACTTCGCCTGTTTCCTTGTTTTGAAGGCGAGCCCTTACTTTGAGGGGTTTTGCATAAGTTACGTCTCTTGATTTGCACTGTGCGATAGTGTACTTAGGGGCATCATCCATTGAATAATCGATGAAATCAAGCACAAGATTGCCCGTGTAGTCGGTGATGGGGCCGATATCGCGGAAAACCTCCTGCAAGCCCTCATCAAGAAACCACTGATAGGATTTCTTCTGCACCTCAATAAGATTAGGCATTGGCATAACCTCATTGATTTTAGCAAAGCTTTTCCTTGTTGTGGTGCCGAGCTGAACGTCCTTCACATTTACCATAAAGGTAATCACTCCGTTTCTTTGTAGATTAATGTAAAAATCAAAAATGCACTTTCTGCCGCAACGGCGAAATTTCGCACAGCAGCTGATATCTTGCCGATTTTTGCGCCTGCTTTCGGCAGGTGCCTTTGCAAAAAGGGCACACTTTCCATTTTTAGCGTGCTATTATAATAAGCTTATGTATTTAATAAGTCAATAAAAATTTTTTAAATATTTGAAAAAACAGGCCGATTTTTGAAAAGTTTTTGTTACACTGCTCCGTGTGTTTTTAATTTTGAAGCAAAAAAGGACTTTTTCGGGCTTTAATACGGCGGCAAGCGCAACAGATGCAAGCCTTGATTTTTTAATATTGTTGCGGCAAAGCACGATTTACGCTTTACGCTTTGCGCATTTTCTTATCAATCCGATTATTAAAATAAATAGCAGTTTTATTAGCAATTTTATCTTTTCATACACGCCGCAATCTGTTATAATATTATAACTGAAAAATGTGGTGATGAATTATGAAAAAACTGATTTCCTTTTTAATTTGCATTTCGCTGACGGCCTGCATTTTTACAGGCTGCTCAAAAAGCAAAGAAAAAATAGACCTTATATACCCGTTTTCGGGAAATGTAAACAGCTATGACCCGCAGGTGGCGGCAACGCAGGATGAATTTTTGATTGTCGAAAACTGCTTTGAAGGGCTTGTGCGTTGCGATGACGAAGGCAATATAACACCCGGCTGTGCCGAAAGCTGGCAGGTGAGCGATGACGGATTAAGCTACACTTTTAAGCTGAAGCAAGGGCTGAGGTGGTATATTTTTCCGTCTGTAAAAAAAGCCATGGGAGAAGACTACAATCCGGAAATAACAGCGGAAGATTTTGTTTTCGGCTTGCAAAGAGCTGCGGATGATTTAACGCAAAGCTCGCTGTTTTCCACCATTGCCGGCATTGAAAACGCAAATGAAATTCACTCCGGATACAAAGACGAGAGCGAGCTTGGCGCATATGCGGCAGACAAATACACGCTGCAAATTAACCTGACTGCACCTAACGACGATTTTTTGCAAACTCTTTCCACGGCAGTGGCAATGCCCTGCAACAAGGATTTCTTTAATTCAACAAACGGCAGATACGGGCTTGACCTGAAATACACAATGTTTAACGGCCAATTTGTGCTTACAAGCGTGCTTGAGGCATCATATATTATGAGAGCAAACACGGCTTATGCGGGTCCGTCACCGGCAAAGGCATCCGATTTAACATTAAAAATCGTGGGCTCCGACGAAAGCGTTGCCGACAAGCTTGTCAGCGGATATTATGACGCCGCTTATTTAAGGGGATATGAGAGTGATAAAGCGGGCAAAAAAAGCGGAATAACACTTGTGCCGTACAGCAACACAACCTGGAGCCTTATCATAAACACATCAAAGGGCGTTTTTGCAAAAAAAGATGCTCGCAAGGCATTTGCCCTTTCCCTTTCCGATATTGATTATAAAGAATATGACTACTTGAGCAGCCCGAAGGGCTATGTGCCGCCCTCTTGCACGGCAGGCGGGAAATCATACACGGAACAATGCTCTGCAACGATTGACGAAAAAGATAAAGAAGAAGCAATAGAGCTTTGGAAGAAGGCGCTGAAGGATTCCGGAACATACAATGTGGCGGTTACTGTTTTGGCACCCGAAACAATGAAAGACGCCGCAAAGGAACTGATTCAGGGCATTCAATCCGGAATCGGCACCGTTTCAAAAGTTGGCAGCCACGACACAGAGCTTGCGCTGAAGCTTGAAACGGCAAAAGAAAGCGAAGTTAAAACAAAGGCGGCAAGCGGAGATTACGACATTGTTCTTTACCCGCTTGTTTCAAATTCCGCAAGCCCGATAACATTTTTGAGCGATATAGACAGCCTTAAAATCACGGATTTTTACAGAAACGATTTTGAAAAAGCACTTGAAGAGGCAAACGCAGCCGATTCTGCTTCTCTTGTTTCCGCCTGTGAAAAATGCGAGGCTGCGCTTTATGACACCTATTGCTTTATCCCCGTTTTTTACGAATCCAATTATTATGCGCAGGCAAAAGGAGTAAGCGGAGTTCAATTTCATCCCGGCTCGGGGAGGGTTTCCTTTATAAATGCAACAAGATCATAACAAAAGAGGCACGGCGGCAAAGATAATTTGCTGGGTGCTTACAGCGGCTTGCATGGCGGCAATTTTTTATTTTTCATCACGCACGGCGAATGAATCGGAGCAGCAAAGCGGCTTTTTTACAATGCTGATAACAAAAATTTTCGGCATCGGCGGCTTTTCCGATTTCATCATCAGAAAGTTTGCTCACTTCACAGAGTTTGCAGGACTTGGGCTTCTTTTTGCAATTGCGCTGAAAGTGCAAACGGGAAAATCAAAAACGCCAACGGCAATTATATGCTCTTCAATATATGCCGCAACGGATGAAATTCACCAAATATTTGTGCCGGGCAGAGCCTGCCGACTGCTTGATTGGGGAATCGACACCTGCGGAGCCGCCTTGGGAGCAATTTTTGTGTTGCTTGCAGCAATTGCGGCGGCAAAAGCAAAAACAAAGAAAAGCGAAAAAAGCAGAGGCAATTCGGATGCATAATCCTGCAAAATCTTAAAGAGCCGACGGCTAATACGAAAGCATTAGAAAAACAGCCCTTAATCGGCCCAAGGCAAAATCGGCATGGCATATGTTTTCGGCTTTTGATTGACAGGCGCAGCCAATTGGAATATAATATTTAATTAAATTACACTATATTATTTATATGTTATAATTGCATTTGAGGAGAAAGAATATGAATGTACTTGTTTATGACAACGAAGAGCAAATAGGCATTGCTGCCGGCAACTATATGTGCGGCCAAGTGCTTCAAAAGCCGAATTCGGTTTTAGGGCTTGCAACAGGATCCACTCCGCTGAAGCCATACGGCCAAATGGCAGAGCTTTACAAAAAAGGCGTTGTTGATTTTTCAAAGGTTACCACATTTAACCTTGATGAATATGTTAATTTAGATGTTAACGATGTTAATTCTTACCACAGATTTATGCACGATAATCTTTTCAACAAAATCAACATTCCCGAAGATAACATAAATTTTCTTAACGGAAATGCCGCAGATCTTGAAGAAGAATGCAAGAATTACGAAGAAAAAATCAAAAAAGCCGGCGGAATAGACATTCAGCTTTTGGGAATAGGCTCAAACGGCCACATTGCATTTAACGAGCCTGCCGACTGCTTTCAAAGATGGAGCCATGTGGTTACTCTTAAAGAGAGCACGGTTAAGGACAACAGCCGCTTTTTTAAATCTATCGAAGAAGTGCCAACCCAAGCAGTTACGATGGGCATAGGTTCCATCATGCAGGCAAAGAAAATCCTTATTATAGCACTTGGAGAGCACAAGGCAAAAGCCATTAAGCAGGTTATTAACGGCAATGTTACCCCCATGTGCCCGGCATCGGTGCTTCAATTCCACACAGATGTTACCCTTATGCTGGACAAGGGTGCAGCATCGCTTATTTAAGCTTTTTAAATCACATAAACAAACATAAGGAGAGGAACAAAATGGCTGAAAAAGAGAAATTTTATATAACCACACCTATATACTATCCCTCCGGCAATCCGCATATCGGCCACTGCTACACAACAGTTGCCTGCGATTCAATCGCAAGATACAGAAGATTGCAGGGCAAAGAGGTTATGTTTCTTACGGGAACGGATGAACACGGCCTTAAAATAGAGCAAAAGGCAGCCGAAGAGGGCGTTACACCAAAGCAATATGTTGACAAGGTTGTTGAAAAATTCAAGAGCCTTTGGAAATATATGAACATCAGCTACGACAGATATATCCGCACAACAGACGATTACCATGTTGAAGCCGTGCAAAAAATATTCAAAGAGCTTTACGACAAGGGCTATATCTATAAGGGCGAATACAAAGGAAAATACTGCACACCTTGCGAAAGCTTTTGGACGGAAAGCCAGCTTATAGACGGCAAATGCCCCGAATGCGGCAGAGAAGTTACCGAGGCTGCTGAGGAGGCATATTTCTTCAAAATGTCGCCTTTTGCAGAGCGCATTGAAAAATTGCTTACCGAAACAGATTATTTGCAGCCGAAAACAAGGGCAAACGAGCTTGTTAACAACTTTATAAAGCCCGGCCTTGAAGATCTTTGTGTTTCAAGAACATCATTCACTTGGGGCATTCCCGTTTCGTTTGACACAAAGCACATTGTTTATGTTTGGATAGACGCACTTTCAAACTATATCACGGCACTTGGATATAAAAACGGCAAATATGACGATTTTGATAAATTCTGGCCCGCAGATGTGCACATGGTTGCAAAAGACATTATGCGCTTTCACGCCATCATTTGGCCGGCAATGCTTATGGCTCTTGAGCTTCCGCTTCCAAAGCACCTTGCGGTTCACGGCTGGATAACCTTTAACGGCCAAAAAATGAGCAAATCCATAGGCAATGTTGTTGATCCGTTTGTGCTTGGCGAAAGATACGGCTGCGATGCCATCAGATACCACATTCTGCGAGAGATGGCACTTGGAGCAGACAGCTCTTTTTCCAACGAAATCATGATAAACAGAATAAATTCCGACCTTGCCAATGACCTTGGCAACCTTGTTTCAAGAACGGTGGCAATGGTTGAGAAATATTTCGGAGGCACCCTGCCGAAAGACAGAGAGCCCGAGGAGATAGACAACGAGCTTATCAACGCAATGCTTGCATTGCGCGGCAAAACAGACGAATATCTTGATTTAACACAGCTCAACAATGCGCTTGCAGAAATATTTAAGGTTATTTCAAGAGCAAATAAATATATAGACGAAACAACACCTTGGGTTCTCGGCAAGGACGAGAGCAAAAAAGCACGCCTGGCAACGGTGCTTTATAATTTGCTTGAGGCAATCAGGCTCAGCACAACACTGCTTTCCTGCTTTATGCCCACCACAATGCCTAAGGTTTGGGAGCAAATCGGCGCAGACGAAAGCCTTATCACTTATGAAAACGCCGGCAAATACGGAGTTCTTCCGGCAAATGTTACTGTTAAAAAGGGCCCGGCATTATTCCCGAGAATTGATGTTGAAAAAGAGATAGATGAGCTTAACGATCTGATTTCAAAGCAAATGAAGGAAGCGGAGGCAAAAGCATCCGGCAAGAAAGCAGCGCCGGAGGGCATTGCACAAATCGGAATTGAAGATTTTGCCAAGGTTGAGCTGATCACCGCAAAAATTCTTGAATGTGAACCTGTTAAAAAATCAAAAAAGCTGCTCAAAATTCAGGCAGACGACGGCTCAGATAAACCCAGGCAGATAGTTTCCGGAATTTCAGAATACTATAAGCCCGAAGACCTTATCGGCAAAACCGTTATCATAGTTGCAAACCTGAAGCCGGCAAAACTTTGCGGCGAAATCAGCAACGGAATGTTGCTTGCGGGCGATGCGGCAGACGGCGGAATAAAAGTGCTTTTTGCAGACGGCATGGAGCCCGGAATGAGGCTGCACTGATTTATGCTGCAAAATATTTTTGATTCCCACAGCCATTACGATGATGCGCAATTTGATGCAGACAGAGATGAGTTGCTGAGCAATCTGCCCAAAAAGGGAGTTGAGCTTGCCGTTTCATGCGGCTGCGATTTGGAAACCTGCGAAGCAAACAGGATCATTTCCGAAAAATATGATTATATATATTTTGCCGCCGGCTTTCACCCCGAAAACTTGGAAGGCGCACAGCTTTCGCCGCTTGAAAAAATAAGGGAATTTGCAAGCCACGAAAAATGCGTTGCAATCGGCGAAATAGGGCTTGATTACCATTGGATGAGTTCTTCAAAAGAAACACAGTGCGAATTTTTCATGCGCCAATGCCTGCTTGCAAACGAGCTTGATATGCCCGTTATAGTGCACGACAGAGAAGCTCACGGCGACACGCTTGACATATTAAAGCAATCAAAGCCAAAAGGCGTTGTGCATTGCTTTTCAGGCTCAAAAGAAATGGCGCAAGAGGTTATTCGCCTTGGGATGTATATAGGCCTAAACGGAGTGGCAACATTTAAAAATGCACGCAAAAGCATTGAGGTTGCAAAGGCAATTCCGATTGAGCGGCTTGTGCTTGAAACGGATTGCCCGTATTTGGCACCCGAGCCTTACAGGGGCAGGCGAAACGACAGCTCTTATATAGCTTATATAGCCGAACGGCTTGCGCCGGAGCTTAATGTTTCCGCGCAAGAACTTTTAAATATTACAAACGAAAATGCCCGCCGCCTTTATAATATGTAAAAATATATAATTAAATATTGCAGGCAATGCAAAAAATGCTTACAAAAAGCGGATGCTCTTTTAAAAGGAGCATCCGCTTTTGTTTTTACTGTTTAATTTTTTAATATTGCGCTTTGATATATACAAGGCGTGCAAAACAGAATTACCATTTATTATGCACACGCTCCGCAAACACAAGCTTATCTTTAATTTCGATTTTTGTGCCGTCATCAAGGATTGCCGTGCCGCTCATTTTGCCGAATACCTGGTGAGGCAGCATACACATAAACTTAATATCAAGAGGAGCCTGACGGTCTATAATCGGATTAAATTTCATTTCAAATCTGCCGTCTGATGATGTAAAGGTCCACGGTTTTGTATATTGATACTTACCGTTTTCCATAGGAATATTAAACGAAACATCCGCCAGCTTATGCGAAGTGCCGTTATAAAACAGCATATTTTCGCTTGCTGCGCTTGTGTTTCCGAAGCCATATCCGATATTAAAACCAAACCTAATGCCGTTTTCCAAAATCATTTGGCCGGAGCCCCAATACCAAGTGTTATCATATGTCCAAACTCCCCTGCCCCAATCAAGAGTTGCAAGAGCTTCATTTTCCGAATTGAAAACATATCTTTTTCCGTCAAACGAAAACCAACCCTCGGCACGCATGCAATTTATTTTTTGATTATAATAAAAATGCTTATCCTTATCAAAAGGCGTGGCGATAACCATGCTTTCGGGCGGAATATCCGAAAGCACAATATCGAATTTAAGCGGCTTTTTCGTGTTGCAATAATTTGCGTATGTGCCGAAAAGGTGCCTTGTTTTACCGTCGTTTTCAAAGGTCATTTCCGCCGTGCCCACCTTAGCGTGCACATCACCGATTTTTGAAGAAAGCGGCATATGGAGCTTTCCGAGAGGAAGAGCGCCGATTTCGGAATCGTTCATTTGCTTTGGCTTTTTACCGTAACGCAAAATCGAAGCCGAAACACAGCTTACATAACCGGCATCGGAAACAGTGAGGCAAATGCCGTAATCCTGCGTGCCCACATAATAATAATCCCATTCCTTTATTCGCATGGCGGGTGCCTTGATATCTGCCCTTGAATACTGCCAATAAAGCTTTTTTGCGAAACCCGGCTCGGCGATATTCCCCGTATCATCGAGCAGCCTTTGCGGCCTTGTGATTTCATGCTGCATAAAAATGATTCCCCCTTAAAAAATCATAAATTACTGCAAATATTTTTTTATTGCGGAATATTCGCGCACAAGCTCTTCAATGCCCATTCTTGCATTAGCCGGGCTTGTGGATGGCAGGCAAACGGCTTCAATTCCAGTTTTGGGCAGCTGATATTTGCAATAAAATTTATAGGCTGCCTTACCCGTTGCGAATATTCCTTTAACGGGTGCCGAGCGCAAAACCACATTCAAATCTGCGGGCACCACATTTTTTATGCTTGAATCCGCCGCGCCGCAGATATCGCATTCGCAAAGCACATCCCAAAGAGCAATTTTGTGATTGAGCAAAAAGCGGGTTTTGCCCTCGTTATCGGCAGGGATTTCAGAGCCGAGCACGATTGAAAGCACACGCCAAAAGCGATTTTGCACATTGCCGTAATAAAAATCGTTTTCCCGCGATTTGGGCGACGGCATTGTGCCCAAAATCAGCACTCTGCTTTGTGAATCATATACGGGCGCAAACGGATGAATTATATGCTTTTCTTCCATAACTTGATATTACCACAAAGGCCGCAAAATTAAAAGACCGTATTTTTAAAAGAATTGAAAATAAATTTAAAAAAGATATTGACAACGCCGATATAATTTGTTATTATATTGGAGCACTTGAGATTGAAGTAAACATTCCTCAATAGCTCAGTCGGTAGAGCATGCGGCTGTTAACCGCAGGGTCGTTGGTTCGAGTCCAACTTGGGGAGCCATGAAAGAGATACTCTTTTGAGTATCTCTTTTTTATTTATTTTCGCCCGATTTTACTTTTTTGTGCCGCTTATATGATTTTTATTGAACACTGCATTTTTGTGTGATAAAATAAATATATAATTTGCGGCATAAGGAGGCTCATATATGAGTGAGGGAAAAGGAAAATCAAAGAATATTTTGCAATTTATAAAATTTGCTCTGTTTTCGGCTTCTGCCGGCATAATTCAAATAGCAAGCTTCACCCTTATGAGCGAGGTTATTATAAAACTGCCGTTTTTTGAAAACCTGATGAAAACAAACGATACATTTGCAAAAATAATGCAAAACGAATACGGCCCGATGTATTTGATTGCACTTATTTTATCTGTTTTGTGGAATTTCACATTCAACAGAAAATTCACTTTTAAATCTGCGGCAAACATTCCGATTGCAATGCTTAAGGTTTTTGCCTTTTATCTTGTTTTCACGCCGATTTCAACAATTTTGGGCAATTATTTCACGGCGAAATTTGCGGATATTACGGCAATCAACTACATTGTGCTCGGCTGCACAATGGCCTGCAACATGATAACGGAATTTCTTTACGACAAATTTGTTGTTTTCCGCAACCAGGAAAACACGGCGCCGATAAAAAGCAAAAACAAAACAAACGATTAAACTGCGGTGCCGAAACAAACCGGCGCAAAATAAAAAACGTCCCCGATATTAAAGAGGGCATTAACAAAAATCTGCCAATACTTACGTATCGGCAGATTTTTTTAATACTTAATCCGGCTCATAAAACTTAAGCCGTTATTTCTTTGCGAAGCGTGACCGACGGAGAGCTTTTTGTTTGCACAAAGCAAAAGAAATTGCATTTGCTTTATTTTTCGGAATTGCCGAGCATTTCCTCCATGGTATGCCAACCGAGCACGGCACATTTAACACGGGCGGGCATATGCGAAACATCCTGCAAAGCACCCGCTTCTTCCAACTGCTGCAATTCGCTTTCTGTTACGCCGCTTTTAATCATTTTAAGAAAAAGATTTGCAAGATGCAGAGCATCCTCTTTTTTTCTGCCGATAACAAGATCAAGCATAATATCTGCCGACGCCTGTGAAATTGCGCAACCGTCTCCAACGAAAGCACCATCCTCTATAACACCGTTTTCAACCCTGAGCTTTAAAAAAATATCATCTCCGCAGCTTGGATTAACACCCTCAAGCACCAAGTTTGCATTCGGAAGATCATGCTTGTGATAAGGGTGCAGATTATGCTCCGTTAAAATTTCATTATAAAAGCTTCTATTCTCCATAGCCCATTTTCCTCCTCAATTCCGAAACGGATTTCACGAAGCGGCGCACTTCCTCCTCTGTGTTATAAAAGAAAAAGCTTGCTCTTGCCGTGGACGGCGTGCCGAGATATTTCATAAGCGGCTGAGCGCAATGATGCCCTGCACGAATTGCAATTCCGTCTGCATCAAGAATTGCGCTTATATCGTGAGGATGAACTCCGTTTACCGTAAAGGTTATTATGCCGCAATGCTGCGAAGAATTTTCAGAGCCTATAATATTAACATCGCTGATCTTTTTAAGCCCTGAAATTGCAATTTCCGAAAGGTGATTTTCCCATTGCGATATATTATCAAAGCCTACTGCTTCAATATAATCAATCGCCGCAGCAAGACCGCAGGCACCGCCCGCATTAACCGTGCCGGCTTCAAATTTATGCGGCAGCTCGGCATAAGTGGCGCCCTCTGTTGTTACATATTCAATCATTTCACCGCCGGATAAAAACGGAGGCATTTTTTCAAGCAGCTCCGTTTTGCCGTAAAGCACACCTATTCCCATAGGAGCCATAAGCTTATGCCCCGAAAACGCCAGAAAATCAACATTCAAGTCTGCAACATCTATTTTTATGTGGGGCGCGCTTTGGGCTGCATCCACAAGCATAACAGCACCGTGCTTATGAGCAAGTGCCGCTATTTTTTTTATGGGATTTTCCCTGCCGAACACATTTGATATTTGCGCCATTGCAACAAGCGCCGTTTTATCCGTTATTGCGGCTTCGAGAGCGGAATCGGAATACCCTCCCTGCTCATCACATTCAAGATATTTGAGCGTTGCGCCCGTTTGCTTTGCCACCATTTGCCAGGGCAGCATATTGCTGTGATGCTCTGCTATTGAAACAACGATTTCCGTGCCCGGCTTAATAAAATTAAGCCCATAGCTGTAAGCAACAAGGTTTATGCTTTCCGTGGCATTTCGTGTGAAAACGATATTTGCGGCAGACGGGGCATTAAGAAATTTACGCACCGTTTCACGAGCGCTTTCATAAGCCTCGGTGGCGTTTACACCAAACTTATAAAGGCCTCTCAAAGGATTTGCGTTTTTTGTTTCATAAAAATCATTAACAGCCTCCAAAACCTGCACGGGCCTTTGGGCTGTGGCGGCATTATCAAGATAGGCTACATTGTTTTGAGAGAATATAGGAAAATCCTCTCTGTATTTCAAAACCTGTTCTTCAATCATTCTGCCGCCTCCAAATATTCTTCAAGTAATTTTTGTGCTTCGTCATCACCTGTTTTTGCGCAAAGTGCATCAAGCCTTGCTTTTGCCATAAGCTTTTCTGCCTGCGTTGCATCTATTCCCCTTGAAGCAAGGTAAAACAGCAATGCCTCATCAAGCCTGCCTATACTTGCACCGTGGTTGCCCTGCACATCCTCTTCGGCACACAAAATAAGCGGTATTGTTTTATTCACAACATCATCGCCAAGAAGAAGCACATCTTCTTTTTCATCGCCCTTTGAACCGGCGGAGCCGTTTTTGAAATCAATTGTGCCCCTGAAAAGCTTTTCCGAAGAATCAGCAAGCACTCCGCTTACATTCATTATGCTGCGAGTGCTTTTGCCCGTGTGAACGGCATTGTAATTCATATCAAAACGCTGATTTCCCTTGCCGAAATAACCCACATCGGCCGTAAAACTGCTTTCTTTGCCCGCAAGACGCACTTCACAGCCGGAATAAGTTTTTTCCGCTCCCAAAAAAAGCTGAACAACAGATAACTCTGCACCGTCTTCACACTTGGCTGCGATATCATTAAAAACAGTGCATGCTTTTCCGAGCAGCTGAAGCTGAACAAGTTTTACCTTTGCGCCCTTTTCTGCGGAGACCTCGGTTTGCACAGCCAAGTCGGCGGCACAATCCGAAGCTGACACATAATTCATGAAAACAACCAAATCAGCGCCTGCCTTGGCTTTGATTGCAACTCTGCGGCAAGCATTTCCACCTTTTAAATCAAAGCTGAGCCTTGCCTGAGCACTTTCGTTTTCGGCTGCGAAAGCAGACACAATGCCGCAATTCTGAGCAGACAAAGCCTTTGAAAACCCGCTTCCCATACCTGAAGGATAATTATTCCATTCTGCACAATCATCGTTTTCGAATGCTGCACCTGAAATTGAAACGGCGGCAGGCTCAAATTCTGCCGGAAATTCCGCCTGCGAATTATTCATATGCAGCCAATTCCAGGTTGGCGCCGGCAAAGGATTTACGCCGATTATATTTTTATCATTCATTGCCAAGCCCCCTTAACCTATGCTGCCTTTCATTTCAAGGCGAATAAGATTATTCATTTCAACCGCATATTCAAGCGGCAATTCCTTTGAAACATCATCCGCAAAGCCGCTTACTATCATTGCCCTTGCATCTTCCTCGCTTATTCCGCGAGACATAAGATAAAACACAGCCTCATCACTTATTCTGCCGATTTTGGCCTCATGGCCCACATCGGCATTTTTTGTGCGGATATCCATTGCAGGAACTGTATCCGACCTTGAAACATCATCAAGCATAAGCGATTGGCACGAAACAGACGATTTACTGTTTTCCGCCTCTTTATTTACAACAACGCTGCTGCGAAATGTGCTTATGCCGCCATCCTTTGAAATTGAGCGTGTATTCATATACGATGAAGTTTCGGGTGCGTAGTGAACAACTTTTGCACCCGTGTCTAAATTTTGACCCTTGCCGGCAAAGGTGATGCCGGTGAATTCCATTTTTGCCCCTTTGCCCTTTAAAATGCTCATTGGATAAAGATATGAAACATGAGAACCGAACGAGCCGGAAACCCATTCGATTGTGCCGCCCTCTTCCACAAGAGCACGCTTTGTGTTTAGGTTATACATATTTTTAGACCAATTTTCAATTGTTGAATACCGCAGCTTGGCATTTTTGCCAACGAATAATTCAACACATCCGGCATGCAAGTTGGCAATGTTATACTTAGGCGCCGAGCAGCCCTCAATAAAATGAAGATATGCACCCTCATCCACAATAATCAAAGTGTGCTCAAACTGGCCCGCACCGGGTGCATTAAGCCTAAAATACGATTGCAAAGGAATTGTGACCGAAACACCGGGCGGAACATAAACAAAAGAGCCGCCGCTCCATACCGCACCGTGGAGCGCCGCAAATTTATGATCATGCGGAGTTACAAGCTTCATAAAATGCTTGCGCACCATTTCTGCATAAGGACCTTTGAGAGCGCTTTCCATATCCGTATAAACAACACCCTGCTCTGCAACCTCGCTGCGCACATTGTGATAAACAAGCTCCGAATCATATTGTGCGCCGACACCGGCAAGCGATTTTCGCTCTGCCTGCGGAATACCAAGGCGCTCAAATGTGTTTTTTATATCCTGAGGCACATCAGACCATTTGGCGCTCATTTTGGTGTTTGGCCTAACATAGGTTACAATATGATTCATATCCAGCCCGTCTATTGAAGGGCCCCAATCCGGAATCTGCATTTCATTATATATTTGAAGTGCCTGAAGCCTGAAAAGCTGCATCCACTGGGGATCATTTTTTTCCTGCGATATTTTTTGCACTATTTCCGGGGTTAAGCCCTCATTTATTTTATATGAATCTTTTTCTTCGTCTTTTATATCATAAACGCTTCGGTCTATATCCGAAACATTAACTTTCTTTGCCAAATTTATCCCTCCTTTGAAAGCGCATTGCAGCTTTAATCGGCAGCGCTTTCAAAAGCTTCAAAGCCGTTTTTGTTTATTTCCTCAACAAGCGAACCATCGCCTGTTTTAACTATTTTTCCGCCTACAAGCACATGAGTGTAATCCACCTTGAGAGACTCTAAAATTCTGGTGCTGTGAGTTATAATAATCAAGCCGCCGTTTTTGCTTTTTTGATATTCCATAACGCCTTGCGAAACGGTGCGCACCGCATCAACATCAAGGCCCGAATCCGTTTCATCCAATATTGCAAGAGCAGGATGAAGCATCAGCATTTGCAAAATTTCCGCTTTTTTCTTTTCGCCGCCCGAAAAGCCGACATTTAAATCTCTGTTGCCGTAAGACGGATCCATTTGCAGCAGCCCGGCAGCGGATTCAAACTGCTTGTTAAATTCCCAAAGCGGCACTCTTTTGCCGCCTCTTTGCTGCAAGGTGCTGCGGATAAAGCCCTTCAGGGTTATTCCCGGCACTTCAAGCGGATTTTGAAAAGAAAGAAAAATGCCCTGCTTTGCACGCTCATCGGCAGGCTGCGAATTTATTTCCTTGCCGCCGAACAAAATGCTGCCGCTTGTGATTTTATAAAGCGGATTGCCCATAAGCGCAAAGCCAAGAGTTGATTTTCCCGCTCCGTTAGGCCCCATAAGCACATGGGTTTCGCCCTTATTAACCTTTAAATCTATACCGTGAAGGATTTCCTTATCGCCAACGGAAACCCGCAAATTTTGAACATTAAGTAAATTTTCAGCCATTTTTCAGCCATCCTTTCTGCTCTTTGCAGCCTGCGGCAAGGCAAGCGGCAATAAACTGAGCAATGCTTTTTTGCACAACTAAATAATAATCGTTATTTCCTACTTTGTCAATAGGAATTGTAATAATAGTTTGTCCAAATTATCTGCCGCATCCGTGAAACGGCACTTTTTAAAGAGAAACATTATTATTTTTAAGCATAAATCATTTGCAAAAACATATATTTTGCTTTTTTGCGCAAAAAAAGGCACAGAGCAAGCTCTGCGCCGAATCAGCCGATATTTTTCAGTTTTTAAGATTTTGCTTTTGCCGCTGTTTTTTATAAAATGCAACGAACACGATTACGCCCAAAACGGAGCAGATAAATTCGGAAACGGGGAAAGAGCACCAAACGCCTGCCATTCCGAAAGCGGCGGACAGTGCAAAGGCAATAGGCACAATAACCGCAACGCCCCTTAAAACAGAAAGCACATGCGCCGGGCGCGGATTTTCAACAGAGGTTAAAAACACCGTAAGCACCACATTAAATCCCAAAAACGGAGCCGCCGTATAATAAAGCCGCAAGCCCTGAACCGCAATTTGCTGAAGGGTGGCATTATTATCGCTGTTAAAAACAGATGTTATCGGATTTGCAAAAATTGCAAGCAAAGGATACATAACAGCCGAGCCGAGCACCGCCGTTACGCAAGCATATTTAAAAAATTTGCAGGCAGCTTTAAAGTTTCCTTCGCCGTGAGCACGGCTTGAAAGCGGCTGCATTCCCTGCGCCACACCGGTGTAAACAGACGAAACAACAAGCGACATATTGGAAACAACACCGTAAGCGGCAACACCGATGTTGCCTGCAAGGCGCAGAATGATCATATTAAACACAAGAATAACCACACCCACGGAAAGCTCCGTTACAAGCGACGGAATACCGAGTGCCGAGATATTACCTATGATTTTGAGGCTTGGAGCAATTTTGCGAAAATGGAAACCGTTTTTATGCTTAAATTTGTGAGCGGATAAAATAAGCATGCTGATGCACGGGGAAAATCCCGTTGCAAGCACGGCGCCGAAAATTCCGAGTGCAAGAGGATAAACAAAAATATAATCCATCACTATATTTGAAAGGCTGCCTACCGTCATTGCGGCAGTGGAAAGGCCGGGTGCGCCGTCGTTTCTGACAAAAGCGATGGCAATGTTATTAAAGATAAAACCCGGTGAAAACAGCATAATAACCTTTAAATAAATTGCCGTGCTTTCAAGTACCTCGCTGTTTGCCCCAAGTGCAGACGCAATTTGCGTTGAAAAAAGCGCACCGCAAAGCATATAAATCAAAGAAAAAAGTGCCGCCGCATAAGCCGTGTTTGTGAATGCGGCATCCATGCCGCAAGCATCGCCGCGGCTTTTGCAAACATTATATTTGGTTGCACCGCCCATAGCAAGCATAAGCCCGGTGCCGTTTACAAGATTAAAAACAGGCAGGGCAAGATTAAGCGCCGTAAGCCCGTTTGGGCCAACGCCGTTTGCAATAAAAAAGGTGTCTGCCAAAATATAAACAGACATTCCTATCATACCAACTATATTCAGAGATGTATATTTTGCAAAAACAGCAAGACTTTTGTTTTTCATTTTACAGCCTCTTAATAAAAGATTGACCGTATTCTGCATCTTTTTAAGAATCGGGTGCAAAACACGGCTGAAAAACCGCCAAAAGGCGATATTATTTGTTTAACGGGCATATTATCACACAGTGCCGCAAAAAAGTCAACACGAAAGAAAAGATTTAACCGGCATTTTGCAAAAGCAAAACATACTTTTCATAATTGCAAAAAGCAGATTTTTGCACCGTCCTCTTTTTGCAAAGCCCAAAATCAAGCGGCAAGGCAAAAAAAGCCGCCCTTGCCGACCGGCAAGAGCGGTTTGAAAAGCCGATATAAATTATTCTGCCACTGCTGCTTCGGCGGGAGCTGCATCTTCGCCGTCTTTTTTCTTTTCCTTGAGGAGAACAAATTTTTCCATTGGGAACAGAACAACCATTTGCACAAAGCCTGCTGCCATTGAAGCAATAAGGCGGGCAACGGATTCGTTTGTTACGATATTAAGGAACCAATTTGTGGGCTCTACCTTTAAGAGAGCACCTACGATTGCGCCCTGCATCCAAGTTGAGAACAGGATAAGCGCAAGAAGAAGCACAATATAAGCTGCGAAATTATACCACGGTGCATCAGATTTGAATGTGGTTTTCTTATTCTGATAGAAACCATAGATGTTTGCAATAAGATTTGAAAGCAAGAACGGAAGCACATAGCCCCATGTTACTACGCCGTCAATAACGTATTTATGAGCCTCTGCAGAGCCTGTTGTGAACATTGTGGGGGTGAAAATTCCTCTTAAAAATTCCGGAAGCAATGTTTGAATTTGATCACAAACAAGCGGAAGCAATGCTGCAAGCGCAAGCTGGATAATCGTTACAAGGCCTGAAACAACAAGGAATTTTACGATTTGCCACAGTGTTTTGAAAAACGAGCCCTTACCCTCGGCCTTATCATCAATGCCGCCGAGGCTGAATTTTTTCTTTTCTTTTTCTGCCATAAGATTTGCTCCTTTAATGCAAATTGCGAAGCGGCAATAAATCCGAACACTGCCGCCTCAAAATAATTATCTATTAAAGTATATCAAATACATTCTTAATATGCAAGAATATTTTAACAATATATTAAAATATTTAACATAGTTTTAAGTTGCCACACAGCCGTGTTTTGCATATTTTTTGTGCAATCAGCACAAAAGGCCAAGTGCTGCATTGCCGGAAACGGCATGCACAATTGCAATAATTGCCCAAACAACAAGCGCAATTACGCCTGCAACAATTGCAAGCAACAAAATAACGCACAAAATCAATATGAGCAAAACGAGCGGACCTTTTTTGCTCTTTTTAACGGGATCTTCAAAACGCTTATAAAAATCCTTAGGCTCTGCCGATTGTGCTTCTCCCTCATTAAGCGGATAAAGCTTAAGGGTTGCTTTTTCATCGCAAATGCCGTTATTCCAAAGCAACGGCTCCACAAGCGCCCTTGCCGTTGTGGCGCCCTTGAGAACTTTGCCGAGCTTAAAGCCTATAGTATTTAAAAAGCTGTCTATAACATTAAGGAAGCCGCAGGTTATTTTATACTCTCTTGTTTCCGGGCCGTAAGGCGAATCGCCGCAATAAAGATTTTGCACCAATTCAAGAATGAAATCCACAACCTTATTATTTGCGATATCCGCAATATCGCTTTTTTTAAGGCCGCTTTCTTTTTTGCAAAGCCGCCAAACTTTTTTAATGGTGAGCTTATTGAGCCATTTTCCTATGGGTTTAATGAGCCACGCAAGCTTTTTAACTTTTTCGCCAGGTATTGAAAAAGCGGGAGTGAGCTCTGCAAGGCGATTTATATCATTGCCCATTGCCCAAATAACCTCGCCTATCATACCGAAGAAAAAGCCCTTCATATATTCATCAAACGGCTTTCCGCCGGTGTCAAGCCCGGGCACTTCTTTGATTACCTGAGTATCCACCCTGATTTCGGCGGCACGGGGATCAAGCGTTACCGTGCGCATAACCGGAGGGCAGCCTATTAAAGAGCCGCATGAAACATCATAAAAAACATTGCCTTTTTTTGAAACGGTGTAAGAAATATCGTGAATATGAGTATGGCCGGAAAGCATGCAAGAAATTCCGTTATCCGCAAAAATCTCTCTTGTTTCCTCACAGCCTCGCTGCATATCGCCTTTGCCGATTATTGCATAAAACGGGCTTGGCGCAATCATTGGGTGATGAGTCATTGCAATAACAAATTGATCATTTTTGCGTGCATCCTCAAGCTGCTCCAAAATCCATTTTTTACATTCTTCGCTGTAGCCGGAGCCGGGAGCATCCGGATTTCCGTTTTTATCATCATTCAGCGCAAAAAGCCTGTAGCCCGGTGCAAGCTGCACAACATAGCAAAGCGAAGGCTCATAAGACGCAATCGCCTCATTCGGGCCGAATTCATAATACATATCCCACAAATCATGAATATTTTCAACAGCGGGAACGGTTACGGTTTCATCGCCGTTATATCCTTCTGCCTTGCCGTCCTCTTTAAAATCATGAGTGGAGGTGATTACATAAACTCTTTTGCCGCGTTTTTTCAAATCACGCAGCATCTCGATAAATTCCTTGTGGGATTCGATTTCGCCGTCTTTAGTGGTGTCGCCCGAAAGAACAACAATATCCGTGGAATTATCCTCGCAAAGCATATCGAAGCCTTTTTTGATTACAAGATCCGTATCCTTAATAACCTTTTGGCTTTTTGATTCCGCTTTATCATAAGCGGCGCCGTGATCGCCGCCTTTTCTTGAATAATAATGAGTGTCCGTTATAAACTGAATTTTAAGCGGCTCATTATTGCTGCCCCAAATTTTGCCTGCCATAAATTTTCACGCTGCCTTTCCAAAAGCAATTATTTCAGAGCCGCAATGCAGAGCCTGCCGCCCTTAACATCGCCGCTTAATGTGATTTCAATTATTCCCGCCGATCTTTCGTTTATCGGCACGGATTTGCCGTTTAACTCGGCGAAATATTTATTTTTATCGTCAAGACACACAAGCAAAGTATATTTATCGCTGTTGCCGAAATACTTAAACTCAATATCTGCATCTGATGCCGTTGTGATTTCCTTATCCACCCAAATATCAAGGCCGCTTGTTACCGTACCCGGCTTATAATAAGCATTGGCCCAAACGCATATAGGCGCCGAAAGACCGCCGAAATTATGGAACCAGCCGCCTCGCTGAGTTTCAATGCCGAAGCATTCATATGTGCAATAAGAGAAATCCGTTTCCGCCTTCCACATATCAAGAGCTCGCTTTGCAATTTCAAATGCAAAATCCGCCTCGCCGAGATCAAACATCGTTTTCCACAAAAACCACTGATGAGCCATCCAAACATTGCCGTTCCAATAACCGTCGTTAAAATAATAAGAAGCACTCATATCAACGGCGGAAATGCCGCTTTTGCTCCACATTTCTTTTGGATTTTTAATGTGGGCAAGAAGCCTTTCAACCCTGTCTGCCGGAGCGGCGCCTGCCACTATCGGATAAACGCCGTCCATACCCTTATTCATATTTTCGCCCTGCTCATTTCTTAAATAAGCGCAAAGCTTGTTGTTTTCATCATAAACCGTGTATGAATAATAGCCGGCTTTTTCATCCCAAGCGAGGGCGTTAAGAGCCGCCGTGGATTGCTCGATATCCTTCGTAAGGCGCTGCACATCCTGTTCTTTGCCAAGGGCAGTTGCCGCCATACGCATAATCTTTGCCGCACGAATGATATGCGATGTTGAAATGCAAGGGCAAATTCTGTTCATCATTTGCTTATCAATCATATAAACCTGCGCCGGATAATCATCCATACCCGAGCAGGAATACCAATAATCATAAGTGGTGAGCAATCCGTTTTTGAACTTTGCGGTTGTGGAGCCGTTTTCGCCTGCAAGAAAGCGATAATAACGCATCATTTTATCATAGAGCGCCAGAAGCTTTTCCTTATCGTTTTCGCGCTTGAGCATTTCAAGATACTGCACAAACTGAGTTGGCACAAGGCTGCCGTGAAGCAGGAAATCAAAATCCTTATTATCATCGTCTGAAAGATAGGTTTCAAGAATATATTTTGCTTTTTCGGGGCTGAATTCCAAAACTCCCGTGCCGATTACGCCGCTATCCCAAGTATAGAAACTATCCCATCTTTTGCCGGGTGTGAAATGAATAACATTTTCGCCGTGTTTATATACGGGATAAACAACATTTGTGAGCAATGTTGATTTAAGAATTTCTGTTGAAAGAGTATATTTTTTGCCTTCTTCGTTATAGCCTGCATCCTCGGTTAAGCTTGCCTTTTTGTAGATTGCCTCATATTCGCTGCCGGAAAGCGGCTCAAACGCCTCCTCCGAAACAACCATATACTCTATATGCGTTGAATGGGGATCAATAAAAATAGATTGGATAAGAGCATTGTGGAAAAAGCCCTCATCGCTTTTCTTTTCGGAAAAGCTTTCCGAGAAAGTGCGTCTTAATTCATCATAAGTATGGTCGCCGTTTGAGAGTCTGTTTGGCAAAGCGTCTTCAAGGCAGCCGGAATCAAGGGTGCGCTCCCTTGTGCGCTCGTTGTGTGTGAGCACATAATATGTGTCTCCCGTTTCGGGATAGGTGAGTGAAATTCTTTTTCCGTTGCCGCATTGCTCGGATTTGATTTCGGGAGTAAAACCGTGCTTTTTAATTTCCGTTTTAATAGAATTTTCTTCACCGGCTTCGGTTACGGCAACAAAATCAAATTCAACACCGCCCTTGCCGAGGCTTACAAATTCAAGATTGCCGGAAGCAATGGGAAAAGACGCAAGAGCAAGCTCGCCGCTGTGGAAAAATGTGATTTTTTCGCCGGAAAGCAAAAATTCGGCATCATCTTCCGTTACGGATTTATATCTTACGGTGAGAATGGGATTATCAAATTCCGATATATCAAAATCATACGAAACAAAATCGCCCTTTTCGCAGCCAAACGGCTTTAAACCGAGCGCCGGCACATGGTAATTTTCACATCTGTCGCCAAGGCCGAATCCGCCTGTGAAGCGATAATCCGAAAACTGCCCCTTATGCATACCGTCCGGATTTTCGGTATCCCACGGGCGCGGATTAGCATAACTGTATTTAACATAATCGTTTGCGCTTTTAAAAATGCATTTTTTCGGCAGAGTTACATCACAATAAAGCGGTTTTGGAAATTCCATTGCCGAATAAGCATTCAAAATGCAATTTTGCTTTAAATCGGTGTTATTAAAAAATTCGCAGCGCATAAGATAAGCATTGCCGCTGATTTTTGAAAAGGAAACATCGCAATAAATCATATCCTTCCACATAAGCTCGTAGCGATATGAATAAAACGAATAATCGCCGTTGCAATGCCACAGATGATAATTGCTGGGGAAGGTTACATTCGGCACGGGCACCGATGAATTCCACACGGTTGGGTGCACGGAAAAATCAAATCTTGCACCCGATTGCGGCAGTGAATCCACCACACGGGAAATTCCCATATATTTTTTGGAATACGGCCCCCAAACGGGCATTTTTTCAAGCATCATAAGGCACTACCTCTGTTTCAAAAAGCAATATTTCAATTGCCGATATTATTATTTTTAATATATTATTATTTATTTTTTTTAATTTGTCAATAGAAAAAAAGGGCGTTGCCGTTATTGACAAAGCAATTCTTTTAAGATAAACTAAAATGTATATTATATAAGTGTTATACAAAGTTGTTATCTTTAGATAACAACAAACGCCTTTATGAAAGGAAGGGTTTTTTTGAACATAGACGCAAATGTGCAAAAGGTTTTTTCCGCACTTGTAAAAAAATGGAAGCTGATAATCATTTTTGCGATAATAGGTGCCGTTTTGGCAGGAATTGCAACCGCAAAATTCACAAAGCTTACATACACCTCAACGATTGAATTTTTGGCTTATGTTAACGATTCGGATCAAGAACTTGCGGAAAGCACGGCAACAGCTCAATCCGGCTCTGCCCATGAAGCCGCCAACGCGCAACAGGCAAGCCAAACAAGCAAAATGAACTATGCCATGAAAATGCTTGACACATATATTGAAATCTTTTCAACCAATGAATTTTACCAGGATGTGGCAGATGAATTAAACAAAACATACGGCACGAATTACCCTGCCGCAACCATCAAAAATTCCACAAAAGTTGAAAGCATAGATAACACGGCAATGTTTGAATTTACAACAACCACAAATGATGCCGATTTAAGCTATCACATAACGCAATGCCTTGAAAAATGTGTGCCGGAGAGAATGAAAAACACTAACAAGGGGCTTGTGCTTGCATCCGTTGAAGATCCGCCGATAAGAGCAACGGCAGCAGAAAGCATGGATTATCCCAAAAAGTGCCTGATCGGTGCAGCCGCCGGCATTTTCCTTGCAGGGCTTTATGCCGTGCTTAAGGATTTACTTGATGTCAGAATTAAAGGCAGTGCGGATCTTGAAGGTAAATACGACATTCCGGTTTTGGGCGCCATTCCCGAATTTTGTTTAAACAAATCCAAGAAGGAGGCAGGGCGAAATGGCAAAAAATAACAAATCAAGCGAAAACTCATCTCGCTTTCTGCTGAAAAACTCAATAATGGATCCGGGCTTGAAGTTCAGAGTTGACGAAGCATATAAAACCATAAGAACAAATATTATGCTTTCCGTTATAAAAAAAGGATGCAAAACGATAGTTGTTTCCTCCTCTGCTCCAAACGAGGGCAAAACAACCACAACCGTTAATTTGGCGGTTTCAATAGCGCAGGCGGATCAGCGTGTGCTCCTTATAGACGGCGATTTAAGAAAGCCGAAAATCCACCATTATTTTTCAATCCCAAGCGCACCGGGGCTCACAAATTACCTTAGTGCTTCGGTAAACAGCCGCATGGCGCAGCAGGCAGATCTTTTCGGAATAATTCACCCAACGGAATATCCCAATTTATCCGTTATAACATCAGGCTCTATTCCGCCAAACCCGGCAGAAGTTTTGGGCAGCGAACCGATGGCGGATTTTCTTGAAGAAGTTTCAAAAAAATACGATTATATTATTATAGACACACCGCCGATCAATGTTGTTTCCGACGCATTACCCGTTATCAGAGAATCGGACGGAGTTGTGCTTGTGGTGCGTTCATATTCATCAACGCATCCGGAACTGCAAAAAGCGCTTAATTCGCTTAAATTCATAGATGCAAAAATTCTTGGATTTGTTGTGAACTATGAGAAAAACGAAAGCGGCGCATACGGCTCAAAATACAATTCAAAATACGGATATTCAAAATACGGCTACGGCGACTACACATATTAAGCCGCCATTGCAGCTTAAAGCAAGGAGATGACAGCCACGGTTTTAAACGGATTAACGGAAACACATTGCCATATTTTGCCCGGAATTGACGACGGAGCATGCGATGTGGAAACAAGCCTTAAAATGATTGCAAAGCTTGCCGCACAGGGCGCAAAAAAAATTGTTTGCACCCCGCATTATTACAGCGATTCCATTTCGCTTGACGATTTTCTGCAAAAGCGTAATGCGGCTGCCGCAAAGCTGAAAGCCGCATTGCCTCCCGAAAGCCCGGAAATAAAGCTCGGTGCCGAGGTTTATATAAGCAAATATCTTTTTTCAAACGAGGATTTAAGCAAAATCAAAATTGAGGGCACGGATTATGCACTGATTGAGCATCCCTTTGCGGAGGAGTTTTCGGAGCGAGCCTGCAACAGACTGATTGATTTGATTTGCGATCACGGAATAACGCCGATTTTGGCGCACATAGAAAGATACAAATCGCTTATTGATAAGCCGGATAAGCTTGATTACCTGCTTTCCCTGGGCTGCGTGGCGCAGGTAAACATAAACTCATTTGCAAACGAATCACGCCACATCAAGAAAAGGCTTTTCAAATATCTTGAAAGCGGCAGAATCACACTTATAGGAAGCGATTGCCACAACATGAGCTCACGACCGCCGGAATATGAGCCGGGAGCAAAGGAGATCATAAAAAAATGCGGCGAGCATACCCTTAACGAGCTTATACAGAACGCCGCAAAAATTTTTTAAAGGCAATAAACCGCTAAAGCAGCCGAATACTTTTATTTGAGCAATAGAAAAGAGGAGTCAATGACTCCTCTTTTTTCTTGCCTGTTTTTTTGTTTGCCGAATATACAGCAAGCCACGCTTTGCTTTGCCGACAAAAACACGGTTATAAATCAATCCAGCAGAGTTTTCCAATTATCATCGTTATATGCATCAAAGCACATTTGAATTTGCTCTTTATTGATTTTTTCCGTTGCAAGCGGCGGCAATTCATCAATACCGAAATAATCAAAGCCCGTGGTTTCGGGATTTTCTTTAAATACTCCGCCGATAACACGGCATTGCACAAACACCTTGCAGATTTTGTTTGCATAAACGGGGCGATTGTGCTTTTCTCTATCCTGCACGGCAACAACCTTTTCCGGCACGGCAATCAAGCCTGCTTCCTCACGCACCTCTTTAACAACATTTTCACCAACTGATATATCAACATCAACCCAGCCGCCGGGAAGCGACCAAGTGCCGTTTTTCTCATGCACAAGAAGAATTTTATTATCCTTGATTATGGATGCACGGGAATCAAGCTTCGGGGTTTGATAGCCCTGCTCGCAGCAAAAAATATCACGCACTTTTTCAATCGGAATTTCGCTTTGATAAGCCACTATCTCGGCCGATATTTCACGAATTCGTTCAAAGCGTTCCCGATCAAAAACATCGTTTGTGTATTTAAGCCCGGCTTGTGCAAGACTTTGGAGTTCTACCGCCCAATCAAGCCATTTATTTTTGTTCATTGCTGTTCAACTTCCTTTTAAGCTTTAAAAAATAATCTCTGTAAACGCCCATAAGCTCTCTTGTATAAAAGGTTAAAAAAGTGTATTTTGCGGAATAGCTGCATTTGGAATGAAATTCAAGATTTGCTTCATCACACAGCATTTTTGCACGATATTCGTGGAACTCATTTGTTACGATAAGCACAGACCTTGAAAGCCCCAAACTTTCTATAATCTGCTTTGAAAAGAAAATATTTTCTCTTGTGTTTTTTGATTTATCCTCTGCTATAAGGCGTGATTTATCTATGCCCTCTGCCGCCAAAACGGTTTGCATGCACCGAGCCTCACTTATATCCTCATCTTTTCCCTGACCGCCTGATAAAATGGCAACCGCATCCGGATTTTCCTTCAGATAAGCAGCTGCTGCCATACAGCGCTTATAGAGATAAAGGCTTGGCTTGGTGCCTTTAACACGGCAACCGAGCACAATAACCGTTTCAGCGCCGCAATTTGTTTTATAATTTGAATACTTTGCCATTTTTATTGAAACGGGCACGGCGGCTGCAAACACCGCAATTGCAATGCAACAACCGAAAATTTGAAGCCAACACGACAATGAATTAAAGAATGCGCCAAATAATATTAAATATGCCGAAAACGCAGAGCCGGCGGCATTGCCGACATTGAATATTGCAGCCGCAAGCGGAGCAAGATACCAAATCAGCAGCGCACAACCAAGCAAAACAAAGAACAAATGCAAACGAATACCACCAAACAATTCATAATAAAAATGCGCACGGCAACAGCCACACGCAAAATCGGCCGCAAAAAGCCATTTAACATCCCACACGGCACGGAAACGCCGCTAAAGATGCGCATTACGGAAAATTATTTTTGAAGTGAACGCAAAAGCGCAATTTCGGCCTTGTAGCCGGACAGCTCATTGGGCGTTTCAAGATACATCGGCAAATCACGCAGATATTTATTATTTACTATTTTTTCAAAAGCTGCCTTGCCGATGGTGCCCTCACCTATTTTTTCATGCCTGTCCTTATGCGAGGCGAATGGGTTTTTGCTGTCGTTCAAATGAAGAGCACGCAAGCGTTTTAATCCGATAACTTTATCAAGGCTTTCAAGCACGCCGTCTAAATCATTAACAATATCATAGCCTGCATCAAAAACATGGCAGGTATCAAGGCAAACGCCGATTTTATCCGCATGCTCAACACGCTCTATTATGCTTTGCAGCTGCTCAAAGCTTTTTCCGATTTCCGTGCCCTTTCCTGCCATTGTTTCAAGCAACACAGTAGTTGTCATATCCTCAAAAAGCACGGAATTCAGCGTTTCTGCAATAAGGCGGATACCCTCCTCTTCGCCCTGCCCCACATGTGAGCCGGGGTGAAAATTATAAAGCATTCCGGGAGTTGCTTCCATTCTTTTTAAATCATCGGCAAATGTTTCTGCCGCAAACCGCCTTATATCAGGCTTAGCAGAGCAACAATTCAAAGTATACGGCGCATGGGCCAAAATTATATTCACATTGCATTGCCTGCTTTTTTCATTAAAAAGCGCAACATCATTCAAATCAAGTTCCTTTGCCTTGCCGCCGCGCGGATTGCGTGTGAAAAACTGAAATGTGTTTGCGCCGATTGAGACGGCTTCATCAAGCATATGCACATAGCCCTTTGAAGCACTTAAATGTGCGCCGATAATCATTTTAAATCAATTCCTTTTGTGGCATTTGCAGTGATAGCTTCTTCTGCCTTGCCGCTCATTATATATTCAAGCAAATCGCCGACGCAGCCGTGATTACAATGGCATGCCTCAAATTTGCAAATTTTGTGAATGGGCTTTGGCGCCTGACCGGCACACGCCGGAAGACCAACCGTTTTAAGCATATCCCAATCATTATAATAATCGCCGATTGCGGCAACATGGCTTTTTTCAACGCCGAGCTTATCTGCAAGCCACATAACTCCCATGCCCTTATGAGTGCCTTTTTGCAGCATTTCAAGGCTCCAAATTGAAGACATCATAAAATTTGCATCCGGATTTTCATGGCGGCTTATGTATTTTTCGAGTTCGTTTATAGTTAGAGGATTAGACCAAAAAATAACCTTCATCCAGCCCTCTTCCGGCACATCATCAATGCTTGTTACCTCATAATGAGATTTATCAAAAAACATTTGCCCTCTGGAAAGCAGGCCTTTTTTTACTATATAAACAAAATCATCAAAAAATATGCCAACATCAACGCTGTGGCCATGCGTATTAAAAAGCTCCGATATTTCTTTAACAAATTCCCTGCCTTTTGGGCCGATGGTGCTGCGCCAAAGCATTTTTTCCCGCTTATAATCATAAACTCCGGCGCCGTTTACAATTACGGCAGGCTGATTAGCAGGCACCCTGTCGTAATTTCTTTTAAGGCTTGAAACCATTCTGCCCGAAGCCAGAGTGAAATTGCCGCCTTTATCCGTAAATTCCTTTATAGCATCATAATTTCTTTTTGGCAAAGTTCTGAATTTGCTTTTCAATGTGCCGTCTATATCCGAAACAACAAGCCAATTTTCAAATGTTTGAGCCATACTTTTCTCCTTAGCAAGCCAAATGAACTATTTGCTTTGCAACAGCATTGCAAAGATGAGATTTATTTTAGCAGAATTAAATCTGCCCGTTTTCAAGTTTGCTTAAAAATGATGTAAAATATTCCGGTAAATCACTTTCAAATTCAAGCCATTTTCCGGAGCGTGGATGCACAAAACCGATATGCTTTGCATGAAGGCATTGGCCGCCGAGCCCCTTAACGGGCTTTTTGGGGCCGTAAACCTCATCACCGGCGATTGGGTGGCCTATATATGAAAGGTGCACTCTGATTTGATGAGTGCGCCCCGTTTCAAGAGTGCAGCGCAAATGAGTGAAATTGCCGTAACGGCGAATCACATCAACATGAGTTACGGCGGGCTTTGAATTTTTAAAGGTGACGGCCATCTTTTTTCTGTCTTTGGGATTTCTGCCTATCGGTTGTGATATTGTAAAGGCATCTTCCTTTACATTTCCGTGAGCCACGCACTCATAAGCCCGTTCAAAAGAATGCTCCTTTATTTGCTCTGCAAGGCCTGCATGGGCAAAATCGTTTTTGGCAACAATTAAAAGGCCTGATGTGTCTTTATCAATTCTGTGCACTATTCCCGGGCGAAGCACTCCGTTTATGCCGCTGAGTGAGCTGCCGCAATGATAAAGCAGCGCATTAACAAGCGTGCCGCTGTAATTTCCGGGGGCGGGGTGCACAACCATACCCTTAGGCTTATTTACAACAAGCAAATCCGAATCTTCAAACACAATATCAAGGGGAATATTTTCCGGCCGTGTATCAAGCTCAACGGGCTGCGTAATAACCAGCGCCACCATATCACCCTGCTTGAGTTTATAATTTTTGCTTTGTGTTAAGGAATTAACCTTTACACCGCCTTCATCTATAATTTTTGCAGCGGCCGAGCGTGAAAGCCCTTCTGCGCTGTCGCTTAAAAATTTATCAAGCCTTTCGCCTGCATTTTCCGGCAGCACATTAAAAATATAAGCATCACTCAACAGCCTTATCCTCCTTTTTAAACAAATCCAAAAGAAGATAAATAACAAGAGAAACCGCGCCGAGCGTTACGGCACAATCGGCAATATTAAAAACGGCGAAATCCACAAAAACCGGCTCTATGAAATCAACAACAAAGCCATACAAAGCACGGTCTATTAAATTACCGATACCGCCCGCCGCAATAACTGCAATGCTCCAATAAAGCCAAAGCGATTTGCAGCGATTTGAAAAAATATACCAAAGCGCCGCCGAGCAAGCCACAACAGTGACCGCAACAAACACCCAACGGGCTCCGTTAAACATTGAAAATGCCATGCCTGTGTTTTCGGCATAATTAAAGCGAACAACGCCCTTAATAAAATTAACCGGCTCGCCGCCCTTTAATTCCTTTACGGCAAAATATTTTGTTATTTGATCAAAAGCGGCAATAAGAAAAATCATTATTGCACACCAAATATGCTTTTTTTTATGCAAAATATCACTCCCGTAAAAAAACAAAGCACAAGGCGGGCAGATCTCTTGCCCGCCTTGATAAAAGTTTTAATTATTATTGCATTTGTGCAAGAACTTCGGCACAATGAGCGCAAAGATGCGGATGATTTGCATCTTTTCCGACTGTGGAGGAGAATTTCCAGCAGCGCTCGCACTTTTCACCGTCTGCCTTGGCAACGGAAACTGTGAGCCCTTCAACATCGCCTGAAAAATCCTGCTTATCCGAAACAACTTCAACAGCAGAAGTGATGAAAATTTCGGGCAATGCAGCTTCATTTGCCTTTAAGAAATCATAAAGCTCTCCGTCTGCACCGAGGGTAATCTTAGCCTCAAGCGATTTGCCGATGATTTTTTCGTTTCTTGCAAGCTCAAGAGCCTTTTGAACATCAACACGAACTGCATGAACTCTTTCCCACTTATCCATAAATGCCTTATCGGTTTCAATGAAATCGGGATTAGGAATTTCGTTAAAGAGCGGTGATTCCGCATTTCTTGAAGAATCATGCGGCATGAAGCGCCAAATTTCATCTGCCGTGAAGGCAAGAATCGGAGTAAGCATAAGAGTGAGCGCATCAAGGATTTTATAGAGAACGGTTTGGGCCGCACGGCGTGTGTTTGAGGTGCTTACAGAGGTGTAAAGCCTATCTTTAAGCACATCAAAATAGAAGTTACTCATATCAACAACGCAGAAATTGTGAATTGCATGCGCTGCAGTGTGATACTCATAAATTTCAAAGCTGTTTCTTACTGTTGTGATAAGTTCATCCAGCTTCATAAGAGCATACTTATCAAGCTCTTCAAGGCTTTCATTTGCAACCTGATCCTTATTCGGATCAAAATCATAAAGGTTACCGAGGCAGAAACGAGCCGTGTTTCTGATTTTTCTGTAATTATCCGAAAGCTGCTTCAGGATTTCGGGGCTGATTCTGATATCTGCATGATAATCAGAAGAAGCAACCCAAAGGCGAAGAATATCTGCACCGTATTTTTGAATGATATCCTGCGGAGCAATGCCGTTTCCAAGGGATTTAGACATTTTTTTGCCTTCGCCGTCAACAGTCCATCCATGAGTGATGATTTGCTTAAACGGAGCGCCGAGCCCCTGCGCAACAGAGGTAAGAAGCGAGGATTGGAACCAACCTCTGTATTGGTCTGCACCCTCAAGATAAACATCGGCAGGTCTGCCGAGATAGGGCCTTTTTGCGAGAACGGCCTGATGAGTTGAACCCGAATCAAACCAAACATCCATAATATCGGATTCCTTATCAAAGCCTTCTGCTTTGCCGCAATGCGGGCACTTAAAGCCCTCAGGGAGGAAATATTCGGCATCGTGCGCATACCAAGCATCAGAGCCTTCTTTGCCGAAAATTTCGGAAACCTTCATCATAACATCATTATCAATAATTTCCTTGCCGCAATGCTTACAATAGAGCACGGGAATGGGAACGCCCCATTTTCTTTGGCGGGAAATGCACCAATCTGCACGCTCTCTAACCATTGACTGAAGCCTGTCTTTACCCCATTCAGGGAACCATTTAACGCTTTCGGAAGCCTTAACAGCATCCTCCTTGAAATCATCAACAGAGCAAAACCATTGAGAAGTGGCTCTGAAGATAACGGGCTTGTGGCAACGCCAGCAATGCGGATATTGGTGGATGATTTTTTGAAGGGCGAAAAGATTGCCTGTTTTTTCAAGATGCTCTGCAATCGGCTTATTAGCCTCTTCCGTTGTGAGGCCGGCAAATTCGCCTGCTTCTTCTGTGAGCCTGCCCTTTGCATCAACGGGCACAACGATAGGAATTTCGGGATAGTTTTTGCAAACAACAAAGTCTTCAACACCGTGGCCGGGAGCAGTGTGAACACAGCCGGTGCCCGAATCAAGCGTTACATGATCGCCGACGATAACAAGAGAAGTTCTGTCTATAAACGGATGGCGGCACTTCATATATTCAAGCTCGCTGCCCATAATTGTGCCTACGATTTCATAATCGGATTCGGCAACGCCCTTTGCCTCCATGGCAGAAGCCACAAGATCTGTTGCCATAACATAATATTCGCTGCCGTATTTAACAAGAGAATATTCAAAACTTGGGCCCACGCAAATTGCAACGTTTGCGGGCAAGGTCCACGTTGTGGTTGTCCAAATAACGAAATAGGTGTTTTTAATATCCGCACCCATTGCCGAAAGCTTGCCGAGATCATCGCACACATTAAACTTAACATAAATTGAATGGCAAGGATCCTCTGCATATTCGATTTCTGCCTCTGCAAGAGCGGTGTTACAATCCGGGCACCAATAAACGGGCTTTAAGCCCTTATAGATATAGCCCTTTGTTGCCATTGCGGCAAAAACCTTAATTTGCTCCTCTTCAAAATCCTTTGTGAGGGTGATATAGGGATTATCCCATTCGCCGATTACGCCGAGGCGTTTAAAGCTTTCACGCTGAATATCAACGAAGCCGAGCGCTGTTTCACGGCAGATTTTACGAAGTTCCAAATCAGAAATATTCGTTTCTGCCGAAATGTGGGCTTCTTTTCTGGCTTTAAGCTCCGTGGGAAGACCGTGAGTGTCCCAGCCGGGAACATAAGGGGATTTAAAGCCCGTCATATTCTTATATCTTACAATAAAATCCTTTAAGGTTTTATTGAGCGCATGACCGATATGAATATCGCCGTTTGCATAGGGAGGGCCGTCGTGCAAAACGAAAAGCGGCTTGCCGTCATTAAGCTCCATAAGCTTTTCATACTGCTTATTTTCATACCAGGTTTTAAGAATTTCAGGCTCACGCTGCGGAAGCGAGGCACGCATGGGAAATTCTGTTTTCATCATATTCAGTGTATCTTTATAGTCCATTGTTATCATCAACCTTTATTAGATTATTTCTTTTTCTTTTTGAAGAAGCCCTTAAATTTTGAACCTTCTTCTTCCTCATCCTCATCAGGCGGGATAAGGCTTATTTTTTCATTTGTTCTGAACTGACCTTCGGGTTTAACATGGAAGAAATCTTCAAACGGAAGATGCTCTTCTTTTTCATCGGAGGCGGAATTATCCTGAGAGAATGCAGCCACTGCGCTATGTACATCTGCCGGCTCGTCATTTTCTTCCGGCTGAGCCTCTTTGGCCGCAATGCTTTCCGGCTCTGTTTCCTCAAGCTCATACTCAACCTCTGCCGGAGCAATCTTTTCAGGCTCGGTTGTGTTTATATCAACAATTTCATCTGCACTTTCTTCCGCAGGCTGAGTTTCTTCTTCTGCACCGCTTGCCGCATCATTCGATTCGGTATTATCGGTATCATCTGCCGTTTCGGCTTTTTCCGCATCGGCATCTGCTTCATCCTCGGCAACATTTTGTGGCTCCGCCAAATCTTCTTCAGGCGCATCTTCGCTTTCTGCCGGAGCTTCGGCTCGCTCAAATGATTGCTGCATATCATCAATCTTTGCGGAAACTTCATCTATATCCTGAGCTGTTTGCTCGATTACGCTTTCAAGCTCTTCATCGACGGAAGCTTCGGGGCAGGCCGCCATATCAGCAAGCCTTTCAAGCTGAGCCTCATAAAGCGAAACAAGCTGATCCTTAAAAGATTCAGCCTCTGCTTTAAGAGAATCTTTCAAATTGCCGTAATGCTCTTTTTCCTCTTTGGCTTTTGAGATAAGCTGCTGTGAAATGCTTTTTGCCTCTTGCAAAAGTGCTGAGGAATCAGCCTTGGCATCTGCCATTTCTTTATCTGCCTTTTCCCTTGCCTCCGAAAGAATTTCTCCGGCTGCATCTGCCTTTTCTTTGGTGAGCCTTGCAGCATATTCACGGGCATCGGAAACTATTTTTTCCGCTTTTTCTTTTGCATCGGTTACGGTTATTTGAATTGTGCGTGCGCTTTCGGCAAGCAAATCATCTGCCTTTTCCTGAGCGCTTTTCTTAACCTCGGATGCAGCTTTTTGAGCTGTGAGCAAGGTGTCTTTAATGGAATCCTCTTCTTCTCTGTATTCCTCTATTTTTTTTGCAAGGATCTCCATTTTTCTGTAAAGCTCTTTATTTTCATCATAAATGGCTGTGAATGATTCTTCTATTTCTCTGATAAAAGCATTTGTTTCATCAATATCATAGCCGTATTGTGCCTTTGAAAGCACCTTTTCCCTGATCTGCGCAGGCGTAATCATAAGATATCTCTCCTCCTTAATGATTTGGCAATCAATACATTATCATGCCGTTGTTTTCAAGCTCATCTATAAGATCGCCCATAACATCAACGTTATAAGGGGTGATGATATAAGTGCTGTTTGCCACTCTTTTAATTTGGCCGTTATTCGCATATGCAACGCCGCTTAAAAAATCAAGCAGGCGGCGGGCAATATCCCTGTTTGTGGATTCAAGATTGAGCACAACCGTGCGCTTTTCATTAAGATTATCGCCGATTGAAGCAGCCTCTTCAAACCTTTCGGGCTTAACCAGCACAACCTGAAGCTGCGCCGTTGTGTGAATATTAACAACCTTGTCCGATTCCGCACGGGTGCGGTGAATTTTTTCGGGTTTTTCTTCCTTTGGCACTCTTGTGCTTCTGTGCTTTTCCCTTTTTGGCGGTGCCGGCATGGAATAACCCGGATTTTCATCATAAAAATCATCAAACTCATCTTCGTCGTTATCACGAAGCATCTCGGTGAATTTATCTAAAAAACCCATTACTTTTCCTCCCTGCTCAATAATATTTTCTGGCGCCGAATATTGCGGAGCCTACTCTTACTATATCGGAACCCTCTGCAATTGCGGCCTTATAATCGCCGCTCATGCCCATTGAGAGAATTTCCATATCTATATTATCTATTTTTTTGCCTTTAATGTCAATGAAAGATTGACGAAGTGCGGCAAAATATTTGCGTGCCTCCGCTTCGCTTTCGCAAACGGGCGGAATTGCCATAAGGCCCTTTATCTTAATATTGGGCAATTCCGAAATCATGCAAAGCGTTTCTTCAAGCTCGGCGGGAATTAAACCGCTTTTGCTTTCTTCCATTCCTATATTAACTTCCGCAAGGCAATTTGTTACCAAGCCCTTTGCTGCGGAAACTCTGGATATTTCCTTTGCAAGCTTAAACGAGGAAACTGATTCTATCATATCAACCTCGCCGATTATTTGGCGCACCTTATTGGTTTGCAGATGGCCTATCAAATGGCGCTCAACACCGCCGAGATTAAGTTCGTCCTTTTTGCCCAAATATTCCTGAACTCTGTTTTCGCCTATCAAATCTGCGCCAAGCTCAAGAGCCTTGTTTATATAAGGCGGCTCCACCGTTTTGGTAACGCACATAAGGCGAACGGCATCCTCTGCCCTGCCGGCTTTAACTGCGCATTCCTTAACGGATTCAAGAATTCGCTTATAATTTTCCTCAACGGCTTTAAGCCTTTCTTCATCAATTATATACTTTCCCATCACGAAGCTCCTTTCCGTGGGTTATTATTTGATCATAAAGGCGAATACCGTCTTCATCTTTTTCATCATAAGCAAGCACAACATAATCGCCCTGAGTATAAAGCACTTCCGCCTTGCGCCATTCCACAACGGATGCCACAAGCGCATAAACGCCCTTTTCGCCGTTATTCATATGAACTGCGCTTGCGGGCATTTTTATTCCCTCATATTTATTGACACGCAATTCTATATCCGCCGTTCTTAAAGAGGCTATATCGCTGTTCATTTCGCTGCATTCAAGCACAAGTGCCGTTTTTTCAACACCGAGCTGATTTTCGGCGCCGCTTAATATTTTGCATGTGTAAACATGATCCGTGCCATCTACGGAAACTTCTATATTCTCGCCGTTTTCCAAGCCTTTTATCTGCTGTGTATCCACAACGGCACAAAGATACCATTCAAAACTTGTGATAAGCTTGCCGAGCGAATTTGTTGACTGCACATTTTCCGATTGATCGATCCATTGCTGCAAAGTTTCAACATCAAGCCCGGAAGAAACGGAGGAATAATCAAATGCGGTTTCAAGCCCATCCGTGTAGTTTGAAAAAATCCCCGATTCCTCTGCCTTCACATAGCCTACCGGCTTACAGGCATTTTCATCTATTGCATTTATTTTTTCTTCGATTTCCTTCATTACGGAGGAAAAATCTATACTGTTGCCCACCAAAATTTGAGTTCTGGTGAATTTATCGTTAAGTTCGGAGCAATAATCGGCAGAGCTTTTAAAATTACCTGCCGCATTTGCACGCACAAGGCCGTTTATATCATTGATAACATCCTTGCCAAGCGATTCAACATCCGCCGCTTGCCCAACGGCTTGATTTTCCATATCATCATAATATTTAAGCTGCTGCTCAAGACTTTTATAATTTGAATATTCCTGAGCGCTTTCGGAGCTTGAAAAAACCTTTGCGATTTCGCCGCCCTTGTTAATCTTATCGCAATCATCGATCGAAACGGAGGTTACGGCGTTTTCATCTGCGGAAACAAGCCTTTCATCTCTTACGGCAAGAGCCTTTGCCTGCACCGTTTCATACACGGTGGACACAACGGCGGTTTGCGTTTTCAGGCGCACATTAAACAAGCCGTAAAGCTGCACGGCAAGATAAGCAACGATTAAAAACACCACAAAGCCCATTGCAAGCCATTCTTTATTTAATTTAGGCGTTTTTTTTCTTTTAACGCCTTTTTCCTTTTCATTGCTTTCCATTTAAAAAATCCCTGCTTAAATCAACGGCTTTTTCGGCAAGCTTATCATATCCCAGCTCATCCGCATAAAGCCACACGGCGTTTTCACGCCTTTTAAACCATGTGATTTGCCGCTTTGCATAGCGGCGTGTTTCCTGCTTTATTTTTTCCAAAGCGGCATCAAATGAAATTTCGCCTGCAAAATACGGTGCAAGTTCTTTATGGCCGATGGCCTGTGCAGCCGTTTTGCCGCCCGACGCAAGATTGATTCTTGCCTCTTCTTCAAGCCCCGACGCAGCCATTTGATCCACCCTGGCATTTATGCGGGAATAAAGCAAATCCCTGTTTTTAAATCCGATAACAAGATAAAGCACATCATATGGCGACTGCCGCCTTGAAAGCAAATCCAGCTCGGTTTTTGTTTTGCCTGTTGAGTAATATATTTCAAGCGCGCGAACAACACGCTTTTTATTGTTTTTATGAGTTTTCCGTGCCTCTGCCGGATCCGTTTGCAGCAGCCTTGCAAACAATTCATCCTCATCAAGCTGCATAAGCTTTGCCCTAAGCTCCTCATCCGGAGCGGCTGAGGAAAAAGAAACATTATCAACAAAGCTGTCTATAAAAAGCCCCGTGCCGCCTGCAATAACAGGAACGGAACCGGATGCCGTTATTTGCGAAACGGCTTTTCTTGCCGCACTGCAAAAATCCGAAACCGAAAAGGAAACAGAGCGATCCAAAAACTCATTGAGCATATGCGGCACACCTTGCATTTCCTGCTTTGTTGGTGCTGCCGTTGCTATTCCCATGCCCTTATAAACCTGCATTGAATCGGCGCAGATAACCGAGCCACCCACCGCCTTTGCGATTTGCACGGCAAGATTTGTTTTGCCGCTTGCCGTTGGGCCTGCAACAACTATAAGCTTAGTTTTATCCATATCACTGAATTCTGCCAAATTGCTTTTCTATTTCATATTTTGAAACCTTAATCATAACCGGCCTGCCGTGGGGGCAATATTTTATGCCCGGCATTGAGAACAATTTTTTAACAAACAGCTCCCTTTCCTGCGGCGATGTGTAATCCCCGCCCTTAACGGCGCCCCTGCACGATGCGGAATGAAAAATCCAATCCATTCTGTCAGGCTCAATATCCGTTTTATGCTCAAGCAGTTTTTGTGCTATTTCAAGAATTAAATCCTTGGCATCATCACCGTCAAGCAACGATGGGGTTTCACGCACAATTACCGTATTGCTGCCGAAATCCTCAACCGCAAATCCGCATTTTGAAAGCAAATTCAGATTTGAGATTATGCAATCATATTCATCGGGTGCCAATGAAACGGCAACGGGCACAAGCAGCATTTGAGATGCAATTCCGCTTTTCCTTGCATCTGCCTTGAAGCGCTCAAAATTCATTCTTTCGTGCGCTGCATGCTTATCTATATAATAAAGACTGTTTTCTGTTTCAACGATTATATATGTGTTAAACGCTTCGCCCACCACTTTGAATTCGGGCATTGCCTCGCCCTGCTCAACAATTGAAACTTCATCGCCGCCGGAGGGCTCCGATGCACTTTCCGCACGAGATTCGTTTCTTGCAGCAAAATCAATGCCGCCGTTTGCAATCAAAGAGGTGTTTGTTTTGGAATCCGTTCCGCCGTAAACAACATCTGAGCTTGATTCTTTCGAATCCGAAAAATCAATTGCAACAACGGTTTTGCTTTCGTCATCATGCAGTGTTTCGGCCGCCGAAAAAACAGAATCCGAAGATATTTTATAATCTGACGGATTACCGTAGCTTTCTTTTCTGCGATGCACCGTATATTCCGAAGAATCTGCCAAACTCCAATCAGACGAACGAGCCTTGCCGAATTTCAATTGAGCCGGCTGCACGGGCTTAACTCCGAAATCTATTTTAGCAGAGCTTTTTTCAAAATTTTTATAATTTTTGCCGCTTTCATCCGAATGAAAAGCAGCTTCTTTAACGCTGTTGTCGGCCTCAACGGCGGTTTTAACGCCGTAATAAACCAAATCAAAAACAGGGCGCTCATTTACAAAACGAACTTCTGTTTTTGCAGGATGCACATTAACATCCACAAGGGCTGCATCCATTTCTATATTCAAAACACAGGCGGGATACCTGCCAACCATTATTGAATTTTTATAAGCCTGCTCAAGTGCAGCCATTGCGGTTGCGCTTTTAACAAGCCTGCCGTTTATAAAGAAAAACTGCATTGCACGGCTTTTTCTTGATTGATGCGGCCTTGAAACAAAGCCTGTTATTCGCATTGAATTAAGGGAATAATCAACGGGAATCAAAGTATCGGACAAATCGGAGCCAAACACCGAATAAACCGTGCTCTTTAAATCGCCGTTTCCGGAAGTAAGCAAAACCTGCTTACCGTCTCTGATAAAGCGAAATGATATTTCCGGATGCGAAAGAGCAATTCTGTCTGCCACGCCCTGAACGGCATTTCCCTCTGTTACATCTTTTTTAAGAAACTTCATTCTTGCAGGCACGTTAAAGAAAATATCACGCACAATTATTGTTGTGCCCGCCGGGCATCCTGCCGGCGAAAAATCAACTTCCTCGCCGCCGCAAATTTCATAACGCGTGCCGATTTCCTCAGCTTGCGTTTTGGTGAGCATTTCCACCTTTGCAACCGCAGCAACGGAAGCCATGGCCTCGCCCCTGAAGCCGAGAGTGCCTATGGAATTAAGATCATCGCTTTTTGCGATTTTTGATGTTGCATGAGAAATAAACACCTTGCGCACATCATCCTTTGAAATTCCGCAGCCGTCATCCGTTATTCGGATATAAGTTGTGCCGCCGTTTTTAATTTCAAGCGTTATGTGCTTTGCACCGGCATCAATTGAATTTTCAATCATTTCCTTAACAACACTCATGGGCCTTTCAACCACTTCACCTGCGGCTATAAGGCTGTAAACCTCTTTCGGCAGAATATTTATTACAGACATTTATTTCTCACCTCTCTAAATCAAAGGGGCGTTAAAGCTCCTCTGCTTTTTTCTTTAAATCATAAAGTGTTTGCATTGCTTCAATAGGCGTTAGTGTGTTTACATCCGTGGCCTTTAAAATTTCAAGGATTTCATTTTTACCGTTTGCGGTAAAGTTATATTGAATATCCTCTTCATCTTCCGTTACGGACTCCTCCGCCTTAAATTCGATGGCTGTTTTGTTTTGCTCAAGCTCTTTTAATATCACTTTGGCTCTGCGCACAACGGAATCCGGCACGCCTGCAAGCTTGGCAACCTCAATGCCAAAGCTTTCATCTGCGCCGCCGCGCACTATTCTGCGCAAAAAGGTTATATCGTCGCCTCGCTTTTTTACGGCAATTGAATAGTTTTTAACACCCTCCGACAAGCCTTCCATAGCGGTGAGTTCGTGATAATGAGTGGCAAAAAGTGCCTTTGCGCCAAGTGTTTTCTTTTTGCAAACAAATTCAAGCACGGCTCTGGCGATGCTCATACCGTCAAACGTTGAAGTGCCCCTGCCGATTTCATCAAGAATTATCAAGCTGTTTTTAGTGGCATTTTTAAGAATATCCGCCACTTCGCTCATTTCAACCATAAAAGTGGAGCGGCCCGTTGCCAAATCATCGGCAGCACCGACTCTTGTGAATATGGCATCAACAATGCCTATATCCGCAGAGCGGGCAGGCACAAAAGAGCCGATTTGAGCCATAAGCACTATAATGGCGATTTGGCGCATATAAGTTGATTTACCCGCCATATTGGGGCCGGTTATAATCATGCAGCGGTTATCGGCGGTGTCCAGCACGGTATCGTTAGGCACAAACGGAGCACCGTTCATAATAGCCTCCACAACGGGATGGCGGCCGTCTTTAATATCAATCACGCCGCCTGTTGAAATTTGCGGGCAGCAGTAATTATTTGTTACGGCAACCTCGGCAAGGCTTGCCAAAGTGTCCAGCACGGCAAGAGATTTTGCCGTTTTTTGAATTCTGCCCGTTTCTTGAGATATGGTTTCCCTTACTTTGCAGAAAACCTGATATTCAAGTGCAACCAAGCGATCCTTTGCACCCACTATTTTGCCCTCAAGCTCTTTTAATTCCTGGGTGATATATCTTTCGCAATTGGTGAGGGTTTGCTTTCTTATATATGTTTCGGGCACCATATCTTTAAACGAATTGGTAACCTCTATGTAATAACCGAAAACTCTGTTATAACCAACCTTAAGCTTTGGAATACCTGTTTCTTCTCTTTGGCGGGCTTCTATTGCGGCAACAACGCCTGCACCGTCCTGCATAACGGAGCGAAGCTCATCAACCTCAGAATTAAATCCCGCTTTGATCATTCCGCCCTCACGCACCGTAAGCGGAGGCTCATCCGAAACGGCCCGATCCACAAGCTCCTCAATATCCGCAAGGGGATCAATGCCCGAATTTATATCTTTCAGCAAGGCGCTTTGGCATCCGCTTAAAAGCGATTTTATCTGCGGCAGCCTTTGCACCGTTTGCTGCAGCGATTTAAGTTCTTTTGCATTTGCGGTTGAATAAGCAATCCGAGTCATCAGCCTTTCCATATCGCTGATGCCGGAGAATGCGTTTCTGAGCTTATCACGAAGCTCCGGATTATCCGCAAGCTCGCCGACGGCATTCTGCCTTTTGATTATTTGTGCGGCAGACATAAGAGGCCTTTCAAGCCAATTTCTTATCATTCTGCGGCCCATAGGCGTTTTTGTTTTATCAAGCACCCAAAGCAGCGAATGCCTTTTATCGCCCGTCATCATGGATTTTGTGAGTTCCAAATTGCGGCGGGCATTCATATCAAGCTTTAAATACTGATCGCTTTCAAAATAATCTATATCTGCCGGTGTTTCGATTTCGTCTTTCTTTTGAACCTCTTTAAGATAGCCGATAACCGCACCGAGTGCACGCACAACCGGCTTGCTGCTTCCAAGGGAAAGGCTTGAAATTTCATCCTTTTTAAGAGTTTCAAGAATAAGCTCCGTGGCAGCGTTATAATCAAATTTTTCGTCTTCAAGCAGCTGCGCCTTGGCGCCGTTTCTTGCCTTAAGAAAATCTGCGGCACGGGCATAATCAAGCGCTGCCGAATTAACAAGCACCTCTTTTGGCATATATGCCGCAAGCTGATCTATTATTTTATTTTCACTGTCTGCGCCCTTAACCGCCGTTAAATGAAATTCTGCTGTGGACACATCGGCAAAGCACAGCCCGGTTTCCTTTTCGTCTCGGCAAATGCAACAAAGATAATTATTGGTGGAATCATCAAGCATATTGCCCTCTATAACCGTGCCGGGGGTTATGATTCTTACAACATCTCTTTTAACAAGCCCTTTAACAAGTTTTGGATCCTCAAGCTGCTCGCAAATCGCAACCTTATAGCCCCTGTTAACAAGCTTTGCGATATAGGAATCGGCAGAGTGAAAAGGCACGCCGCACATCGGCGCACGCTCATCCATGCCGCATTCCTTGCCGGTGAGCACCAAATCAAGCTCATCAGCAGCTGTTTTGGCATCGTCAAAAAACATCTCGTAAAAATCACCGAGGCGGAAAAACAGCAGCATACCGGGATATCGGCTTTTGATATCAAAATACTGCTCCATCATAGGAGATAATCCGCCGTTCTTTTTTGCTGCCATATTTTTCCTCCTCTGTTTTACGGGCAATGCCCGTGATTTTTATAAAATTAAGCTAAAGCCGTTGCACGCCGTAATAGGCCGTCTGCCCGGCTTTTGCCGTTTTAATTGCAATCAGTGGCAACCGCCGCAGGTTGAGCAATTGTGTGTGCAGGATTCATCGGGAATCTCGCAGGTTTCGGGATCTTGGCCGTCAAAGAAAAGGCCGATCATTTTGCTGATATACTGAGCCATTTCTTCCATTTGAGAAGCAGCAGCGGAATATGCCTCCATATTCTCGTTTTTCATGATTTCCTCATAAAGAGCGGAATATTGCTTTTGCAATTCTTCTATCTTGGCATTGTCTGCCTCTTCGCCTTTGCCTGCCTCCTGCTGATATTTAAGCGATAAAAGCTGCATTTCCTGCATTTGATTTTGAAGGCTTTCATCTGCATCGTTTTTTGCCGCTGCGGCTTTAAGAGCTGCAAAGCGAGGATCGCTTTGAATTTCCTTGCCGAGCTGGCGGAGAGTTTCTTCTAAACCCATAATTGTGATTTCCTTTCTTTTTTATTCTGCCAAGCGGCCCTTGAGCACATAGGTCATTGGCTCTGTAACCGTCAGCTTAAGGAAAGAGCCGATCATATCTTCGCTTCCCTCAAATTCTATAATCAAATTACCGTCTGTTCTGGCGGCAATGTAATTATCACCTGTTTTTCCCTTGCCGTAAGCAAAGCACTTAAAGGTTTTACCGGCATATTTTTTCATATTTTCCGCAGATATTTTTTCCTGCAAATCAAGCAGCTCCCTAAGCCACTTACCCTTTTCCGCTGCCGGAACGGGATCATCAAGCTCTGCAGCGGGAGTGCCCTTGCGCGGCGAATAAATGAATGTGAACAATGATGTGAATTTAACCTGCTTCACAAGGGAAAGAGTGTCGCAAAACTCATCATATGTTTCGCCGGGGAAGCCCACTATAATATCCGAGGTTATAGAAAGCTCATCGCCCATAAGCTGCTTTGCATAATCAATAAGCTCTAAATATTTTTCTCTTGTGTAGCTTCTGTTCATTGCCCGCAGCACACGATTGTTTCCGCTTTGAAACGGCAAATGCAAATGCTTTGCCACCTTATCGCACGATGCCATTGTTTGCAAAAGCTCTTTGGTGCAATCCTTCGGATGGCTTGTCATAAACCTTATTCTGAAATCGCCGTCTATATCATTTATCATCTTCAGCAGCTGTGCAAAGCTGACACGGGGTTCAAGATCTTTGCCATATGAATTAACATTTTGCCCAAGCAGCGTTATTTCTTTATAGCCGGCTTCCACAAGCTCTTTTGCCTCTTTAACAACATCAGCCGCCTCTCGGCTGCGTTCACGGCCTCTGACATACGGCACAATGCAATAAGTGCAAAAATTATTGCAGCCGTACATTATGGGAATCCATGCTTTTTTGTCGTTATCCCTCAGCACGGGAACGCCCTCTGCGATGGCACCGTCCGTATCCGGAAGTTCAAAAACTCTTTTTTTGCGAGTTAGCGCCTCAAACAAAAGCTGCGGCAGCTTATAAACAACATGCGTGCCGAACACAAGATCCACAAAAGGATAGCTTTTTTTGATTTTATCCGCAATGTGCTTTTGCTGCATCATGCATCCGCAGCAAGCGATTATAACGCCCGGATTTTCAAGCTTATACGATTTTAGCATGCCCACATTTCCGAAAACCCTGTCTTCTGCGTGCTCTCGCACGGCACAGGTGTTAAAAATAATAAGCTGCGCCTTAGTGCGTTCTTCCGTAAAGCCATAACCCATTTCGGCAAGCATGCCTTTAATATGTTCGCTGTCTGCCACATTTTGCTGGCAGCCGTAAGTTACTACGCAAGCAAGCGGCGGGGCGCTGTATCTTTTTGAAATAACGGAATTAACCTTTGAGCAAAACTCACGCTGGCGCATAAGCTCATACTCGCTTACAACAGCCGTTTTTCTGCCTGTTTTTTCCATTAAATCCCCCTCCTTTTCTGCTTTTTTCATCTGAAAATACAGTTACTCATACTATTCCATAATATTTTTAATTATAGCAAACACAGAGTGCATATTCAACTGCTATTTATTAAATAATTTAAAATAATATATAATATGCAGCCGAAGCTTTTTGCCTTTATTTTTGCGGCGGCAAATAATCCGTGCCGGGCTAAAAAGCGGTGCCGACAGATTGCAAGCAATTTTCAAAGATAACTATATCAAATATGCGAATTTCTTTAAAAAATTGCCGGACAGTGATATAATGTTGTTAATCCGGCGAATGGATGAGTTTGAGAAAAAATATCCCGAATATGCAGATTTAATGCCTATAAGGGAAAGCATATATAAACTCAACCGCCCGGAGGAGTTGCAACAGAGCATACGCCTGCCCCGTGTGCAAAGCGCTGAACGGCAAGATTTTTAAATTCTCGCAGCGTGTTCCGGGGCGAAACTTCCCGCCGATGCATCCTTGGTGCCGCTGCCATTACGGCGTTGCCGTTGCCGATTGGGACAAGTGGCAGGATGAATACGTTAAGAAACACGGCGGCGAAAGATCGAAAAGCAGCGTAGCAAGAAAAACAGAAGAATCCGCAAAAAGAATCACTTCAAATTTTGCTCGAAATAAAACTGCTGCATTTGCTGCAAATGAATTAACTGATGATGAAGAAAACGGTGTGTATAAAATATTTTTGACGGAGGTACAATAAATGAGCGAAAAAAAGCCATACAGTGACAGACGGTGGACTGATATACCTAAATGCATAGTGATAGGGCACAGCGAAGTCACCGAAGAAGAGAAAAAAATTGCTGATGATTTCATAAAAAACCGAATGAAAAATTTTCAACCGAAACAAGACGATGATGAAAAGTCTGATGATGAGGAATAACCTATGTCAAAAGACGACATCGAAGTAATCGAATACAAAATACTGAAATATCTGTATGAAAATATTAAGGCAGAACCAGCTGTTTCTAATATTATGTTTGAGCGTGGCTATGCGTTAGAAGAATATGAAGAACAAAGGCTTCACCTGATAATAGAGGAAGCGTGCAGAAAATGTGGAATGAACTATTATAGGAGGAAAAGATGAATGAAAACAGGAAAATTGAATTTTCAAAGCTCGATAAAGAAATGATGGAGCGCGAAAAAGAAATTATAAAAAAATGGAAAGAAGCAAATCCTCACATGATAATAGGCGAATGTAATACGCCTGAAATGAAAGCTTTAATAAAAGAGTGGAAAGAACGCTATGAGGCTATTGTTGAAAAATACAAAGACGAGGAATAACCTATGTCAAAAGATGATATCGAAGTGATTGAATACAAGACACTAAAGTATTTGTACGAAAGCATTAAATCAGGGCACAAAACTACACTCGGCGAGGCGTTTAAAATCACCCTCGGCGGAGTAATCGGCAGGCTGTAAAACAAAATATTAAGGGCTAAAGAAGCACCATGCGCAAAGCATGGTGCTTTTCTTATGCCCAAAAGGAAACTATATGATAACTGTAACGATCGAAAAGAGCAGAATTAAGGCAAGCGGTCACGCAGGCACCGCCCCAAAAGGGCAGGACCTTGTGTGTGCCGCTTTTACTATGTTATGCCATTCATTAATTGAAAGCTTTAGAAAGCTTACCGCCGATTCGTTTATATACAAAATCGATTCGGGCAGCTTTTATTTTGAGTGCGCATTGCCGAACAGGCAAAGAAACATACAAGCTTGAAAAGCTGATTTACAGGTTGCACTTTTTGCTCATATTTGATAAAATTATTGATTGCAAAAACTTTAATCGGCATTTGCCGAACGAAAGGCGGAAATCATGTTAAAAAAAAGAGGCGCAGGAGTGCTTTTTCACATCAGCTCCGTTCCGGGTGATTACGGCGTTGGCGTGTTTGATGAAAACGCCCTGCATTTTATAGATAAAATAAGCGAAATGGGATTTTCATATTGGCAGGTGCTGCCATTTAACCCGCTTGACGGTGCAAACAGCCCATATTGCTCGCCGAGTGCTTTTGCCGGCAATTACCTTTTTATAAACCCAAAAGGGCTTGTTGAAGACGGGCTTGTTTCGCAAGCCGATGCCGCGAGCAATATTTACACGGGATCGCCATACACGGCAGATTACGAATTCGCCGCAAAGCAAAGATACAAGCTGCTGAAAAAAGCATTTTTAAACATTGACGATGAAACCGCAAAGAGCATAAAACAATTTGAGCTTGAAAATCCGTGGCTTACCGACTATGCCGTTTTCATGGCGGTTAAAGAGCAAAACGGCGGCGCACCATGGTGGAAATGGGGCGAAAAGCAAGCAAGATATTTTAGCTGCATTAAGGATATTTTTACTTACGAAGAAAGCGCCGCATTTTGGAAATTTGTGCAATATATTTTCTTTAAGCAATGGTTTAAGATAAAGAAATATGCCAACGAAAAGGGCATTGCCGTTATAGGAGACATGCCGTTTTATGTGGCTATGGACAGTGTTGATGTTTGGGCCGATTTGCCGCTTTTCAAGATAGACGAAAAAACGCTTACCGCAAAAAAAGTGGCAGGTGTGCCGCCAGATTATTTCAGCGAAAACGGCCAGCTTTGGGGAAACCCGATTTACAATTGGGATGCCATGAAAAAGGACGGATACAAATGGTGGCTTTCACGCCTTGGTGCTGCCCTTAAAACATACGACATTGTGCGCATAGACCATTTCAGAGCATTCGCAAGCTATTGGGAAGTGCCTGCCGATTCCGAAACCGCCAAAACAGGCGAATGGGTAAAAGGCCCGGGCATGGATTTATTTGAAAAAGTGTTTGAAAAATTCCCCGATGCGCCCGTTATTGCAGAGGATTTGGGAGTTTTCGGCGAGGATGTTACGCAGCTGCTGAAAGACACGGGATTTCCCGGAATGAAGGTGGTGCAATTCGGCTTTGACCCGAATTCGGATTCAAGCCATATGCCGCACAACGCAACGCAAAACAGCATAAATTATGTTGGCACACACGACAACAATACCCTGCTTGGCTGGCTTTGGGAGGCAAGCGAGCAAGAGCGCAGATTTGCACTTGATTACGCCGGCTTTGAAGGCGAAAATTGGGGCGAGGGCGGCTTTCAAAGCCCTTCTTGCCGCAAAATAATAGAATGTGTTTGGCGCAGCTCTTCAAATGTGGCAATCATAGCATTTCAGGATATGTGCGGCTTTGGCGCCGATGCAAGAATGAATGTTCCCGGAGTGCCAAACAAAAATTGGCGCTTTCGCACCACAAGGGAAACGATAGACAGCGCAGACACCGATTATTTCAGAAAGATAAATTCAACCTATCGCAGAATGTATCCCGTTTTTGACCAAAACAACAAATAAGCAAAAATCCCCCTAATGCGAAAAAAGCAAAAGGGGGATTTTATTTTGGCAAAATTTGAAGACTGATTAAAAAACGTTGTCAACAAAAAAGCCTGTGCATAGAATGATATGAAGCTCGCTTCAATTATTCTGCAAAGGAGTTTTTTTATGGCAAACAACATTATTGACTCAGGCGACAAGCGAATTAACGAAGCCGTTTGCATAGACACAAAGCGAATCTATGACAGCTGCGTTTCCAAAGACTGCCTTGAGGATTTAAGGGTTACATTTTTCTCTCGCAGCCAAAGGCTTATTGACGAAGCTGTTACAGTTAAATGCCGAGAATGCGAGGTTGCATCCGTTTCCGTTGATTTGGAGGAGGTGCCGTTTAACAGAGGCTATTATTCCGTTGACATCACCTTTTATTTTCGCCTTGAATTTGATACTTATTCGGCGCCGTGCACAACCCCGGAAGTTGCCGTTGGATATGCCCAATTCACGAAAAAATGCATACTTTACGGTTCTGACGGAAAGGTGAAAGTTTTTGTTTCAAATCCGGTTTCGGAAGCCACCGATTGCCCGGAGGCACCGCAATACACAAACCCGGCATGCAAAATTCAGGCTGTTGACCCCGTTATACTTGCGTGCAACACCGTTAATTTGTGCGATTGCTGCATTCCGCTTTGCACATCGTTTCCGCAATCCGTTTTGCAAGGCACGCAAGACACCGTGCCGAGTGCAGGTGCAGCAAAAGCGGTGCTTGTTACCCTTGGGCTTTTCAGCATAGTGCAAATGGAAAGAGATGTGCAGATTCTTATTCCGGCATATGATTATTGCATTCCGGAAAGAGAATGCGAATGCAACACGCAAAACCCATGCGACACATTCCAAGGAATTGAATTCCCCGTTGATGAATTTTTCCCTCCCGAAAAAGATGATGCGCCCGCCTGCTGCTGCGCAACGGAAGCAGACAAAGGATGATTAACAGGCAACCTGCTCCCTGCTGCTGAGCAGATTTTAAAAATCAACAATCACACCGGCGAAAAAAGGCACGCAAAAGCAGTGCCGCAAAACAGCAAACAAATAAAAACTGCCAATACAAAAAAGTGTTGGCAGATTTTTTTATTTTAACGAAGTTTTAAAACAGCGTTTTTATATTTATTTTTTACTAAAGCGAAAGCAACAACCGCCGCTTTTTTAATTATCAATTACAGCTTTTCAAGCTTTGCGTAATTTGCCATAAGCTTTTTGGTGCCGACTCCTTCCTTATCAAAAGCAACCTCAAGCAAGGTGTCGTTTCCAAGCTCTCTTGCGGATATAACCATGCCTGTGCCGAATGCCTTATGGCGAACGGTATCGCCTGCCGCAAAGCGCTGAGATGATGAAGCGGCACCGCCGACCTGGCCGAATTTATGCGCTGCCGAAGATGAAGTGCTGTGCGCCGGTTGAGCGAACGAGCCGAATTTTGAATGAGGCACATAGCTTTGAACCGTTATATCATCCGTTACGCTTACGGGAATTTCACGCAAAAAGCGAGATGCCTGATTGCGATTTGTGGTGCCGTAAAGCATTCTGCGGCGTGCATTAAGAAGATAAAGCTTTTCCCTTGCTCTTGTGATTCCAACATATGCGAGGCGGCGTTCCTCCTCCAAATCCTCCTCGCTATAAACGGATTGGCTTCCGGGGAACACACTTTCTTCCATGCCGGGAATAAACACAATCGGAAATTCAAGCCCTTTTGCCGAATGAAGAGTCATAAGCACAACGGCATCATCATCTTCGTTATAAGAATCTATATCGGCAACAAGCGCAACATCCTCAAGAAAATCGGAAAGTTCAAAATCGGCATCCTCTTCCTGATATTTTATAAACATTGAGGAAAGCTCGTTTATGTTGTTTTTTCTGTCCTCTGCGGATTCGGGATCCTCATCAAGATAATCAAAATAATTTGTTTTATCAAGCACCTCTTGCAAAAGATCCGAAAGCGGCATATCATCATCAAGGCAATCCTGAAAATGCCTTATCATTGCGGCAAAGCCCTGCAATTTTTGAGCGCTGCGCAGCGTTTTTTGAAATTCATCGGCACGCTCGCAAACCTCAAAAGCAGATAAGCCGAGCCCCGTTGCAATTTCCATAACATTTGCAAACATTGTGTCGCCGATTCCTCTTTTGGGCACATTTATTATTCTTTGCAGGCGCACATTATCCGCCGGATTATTTATAACGGCAAAATATGATATAACATCCTTGATTTCCTTGCGATCAAAGAATCTGTTGCCGCCGATAACCTTGTGCGGTATTCCGCTTTTTGCAAAGGTGATTTCAATATTACGCGATTGAGCGTTCATTCTGTAAAGCACAGCGTGATCGCTCATTTTTTTGCCGTTTTTAACATTTTTAAGAATTTCCTGCGCTATAAAGCTTGCTTCGGCCGCCTCGTCCTCAAGAGTGTTGAAAATAATTTTTTCGCCGCTGCCTGCCTGAGTCCACAGGTTTTTGCCCTTGCGGTTTTTATTGTTTGCGATAACGGCATTTGCAGCATCAAGAATATTTTGAGTTGAGCGATAATTCTGCTCAAGCCTGATAACACGGGCGTTCTTATATTGATTTTCAAACGAAAGAATGTTTTCTATTGTGGCGCCCCTAAAGCGATAAATGCTTTGATCATCGTCGCCCACAACGCAGATGTTGTTATATCCGCCCGCAAGCAGGGAAACGAGTATGTATTGGGCATGAGAAGTGTCTTGATACTCATCCACCATAACATATTTAAACTGCTTTTGATAAAGTTCCAGCACATCCGGATTGCCTTCAAGCAGGCGCACGGTGTTGAAAATAATATCATCAAAATCCATTGCATCGGATTTTAAAAGCTCTTTTTGATAAAGCTCATAGCAATCGGCAATGCGAGCCTTTCTGAAATCATTTTGAGCCAGTTTTTTATATTCCTCATAATCAACAAGGCTGTCTTTTGCAGAGCTGATTTCGGAAAGAATTGATTTGTGATGCAAAATTTTATCTGATATTTCAAGTGCCTTTTGGCAATGCTTCATCACTCTTTTTTGATCATCCGTGTCATAAATAGTAAAGTGAGAAGTGTAGCCGAGCCTGTCTGCAAATCTTCTTAAAATCCTTGCGCAGCATGAATGGAAGGTGTAAGCCCAAATATCATTAGCCTCCGGGCCGATTGCATTTGTAAGCCTTTCACGAATTTCACCTGCCGCTTTATTTGTGAATGTGATTGCAAGCACCTGCCACGGCGCTGCAAGGCCGCTTCCGATAATATGCTGCACCCTGTTTACAAGCACGGTGGTTTTTCCGGAGCCTGCACCCGCAAGAATTAAAAGCGGGCCCTCGGTTTGATTAACAGCCTCTTGCTGCATTGCATTTAAAGCCATATTTTCCTCTCTTTCTTAACAACTTGCCGCCAAATCCAAAAGAATGCGACATAAGATTAAATCAGTTTTTTCTTTATTATAAGCCGAAAAAAAGGGTGTGTTTATCACACCCTTTTTGAATGTTAAATAATTATTTAAGCAGAGTAAGCAAAACGCCTGCCGCAACCGCCGAGCCGATAACACCCGAAACATTCGGGCCCATTGCATGCATGAGCAGGAAGTTTGACGGATTTTCTTTTTGGCCCACTTTTTGGCTTACACGAGCCGCCATAGGAACTGCCGAAACGCCTGCCGAGCCGATAAGCGGATTTACCTTGCCCTTTGTTAACACGCACATAATCTTGCCGAAAAGCACACCGCCTGCCGTGCCTACAGAGAATGCAATAAGGCCGAGTACAACAATGAAAAGAGAATTCAAATTAAGGAAGCTTTGTGCACTTGTGGTGGCGCCAACGGAAAGGCCGAGCATAATCGTTACGATATTCATAAGCTCATTTTGAGCAGCTTTTGCGATTCTTTCCGTTCTGCCGCTTTCTTTAAGCAGGTTGCCGAGCATGAGCATGCCCACAAGAGTGGCAGCATCCGGAAGAAGAAGAGAAACGATAACCGTTACCATAATCGGAAACAGGATTTTTTCAAGCTTTGAAACGGAGCGCAAATTGCCCATAACAATGCTGCGCTCTTTTTTAGTGGTGAGAGCACGCATAATGGGCGGCTGAATAACGGGCACAAGTGCCATATAGGAATATGCCGCCACGGCGATGGTGCCAAGCAATTCCGGAGCCAATTTTGAAGTTACGAAAATAGCCGTTGGGCCGTCTGCACCGCCGATGATGCCGATTGAGCCTGCCTGCTGAGGCGTGAAGCCGAAAAGAATTGCACCCACATAAGTGAAGAAAATGCCAAGCTGAGCAGCAGCACCGAGAATAAAGCTTGAGGGATTTGCGATAAGCGGAGCAAAATCCGTCATAGCGCCGATGCCAAGGAAAATAAGCGGAGGATAAACTCCCGCTTTAACGCCGAAATAAAGGAAATCCATAAGCCCCGGCGTGCACACCGCACCCGTGGTTTCATTCACCATTCTGCCTGCCATTAAATCTATAAAGCCCTGCAAATCATGATATTGCACCGCAAGGTTTGCTCCTGGAATATTTGCCAGCAACATACCGAATGCAATAGGCACCATAAGCAAAGGCTCAAAGCCTTTTTTAATTCCGAGATACAGGAAGCAAAAGGCCACCAATATCATTATTAAGTTTTTGAAACCGCCGTCTGCGGTAAAGAAATAGGCGTAACCGCTGTTTGAAACAATATCGGTTATAGCGCCCCAAACGCCTTGTAAAATTTCCACAATAAAAGTCCTCCGATTAAGCAAGCGGTAACAATAAAAAGCAGCTTTTGCAATTCATTTTCCGCATAGAGTTATTAACACAACAGCCGATTTAGAAAGCGAACTTGTTAAAACGGCCTTGCATTTTCAGCAGCCGCAGCCGCTGCCCACGGATTTCTGCCTGCGGGCTTTTTAACTCTGATGGCTCTTATGGTAAACGAAGCTCCGCCTTCATAAGCAGAAACAGCTGCCGAAATTGCCGCCACAACAGCAGGATCAATGCCGCAAGAGGGTGCTGCCGCAACGGGAGCCGCCGGTTTGCTTGCCGGCTCGGCAGGCTTTTTAGCCGGAGCGGAAGAAGCTTTTTCCGCATTCTTTTTCTTCTTCGGCGATTTGCCTGTTTTAGACATTACAGCGCCGAAACCTTTAAAAATAAATATAAGAACAACCAAAACGAGCATAACAATAACTATGCCCGAAACAACAACCGTTGCCGTTTGCGCCCAATCTATTTTAGCCGCAACGGGGGCTGCAATATTCAATAATTCTGCACCGTGCATCAATTTTTCCTCCGAAAATCCAAATTAGTAGTATTATAAATCAGACGCTTTAGATTTTCAACCGTAAATCGCTATTTTTATATATATTGACAAAAAGTTATCACTCACAACCGAAAATATTATACATCGCCTATTGATTTATTTAAAAAATCGCTTATAATATTATTAGCGATAAATAAATATCAATTCAAAAAGCCGTTAAAAGGAGGATAATTATGAAAAAGGAAACCCTGCTCATAGCAATCTTTGTGGCTCTTATTATTTTGTGGATAACAGAAACTTTGGGAATGAGAAAAACATCACGCCTGCTCGGCGGAGCAATTGATGTGGCATTTTCTCTTTTAAGATAGTTTGATTGGTTTTACGCACTGCGATTTATGCCGCAGTGCGTTTATTTTTTGCCTTTATTCTTACAACACTAAATAAATAATTTTGCAAAAAATTAACGGGAGTGCCCTTTCGGATACACTCCCGTTTTTGTTTTTTTAAGCACACCTGATTTTCCGTGCCGTTATTTTAACTTCAAACCAAGCGTTTTCAAATATTCGCAGCTGTTTGAATCATAAGGCAAAATCTCATAGTTTTTGCTTTCAAACAGATAGCAGCCGCTTTCATCCATGCAGCCTTGCTCGCCTGCTTCATAGCTTCTGATAATGCTGCTTCGTTTTTCCTCTTCAACCGCCATAAGCTCGCTTCGTTTTTCCTCCGAAAGCTCCGGAGAGAATTTATAATTGCAAAGCACGCCCTCAAGAGCCGGAAACACTTGCCTGTAATAAGGCGGAGTTATTGAAAACAGCTCGCCCTGCGTTCCAACAAATTCATATTTTGTTTCATTGAGCCTGTCTTCAATCAGCAATTCACGCAGCTTTTCCGCCTGCTCTGCGGTTAACTGATTGTTATAGGAATCATGATAAGCGGATGATACATCACTTGTTTCCGTTTCGTTTTCTTCATAGAAACCAAGCTCATCGTTTTGATAATGTGAGAAATAAGAGAAATAAATATTTTTGAAGTTTTCTTCATTAAGAGATGTTTGATTAAGCACCTCTTTGTTTTGAACGGCGGCAACATATTCATCAATAACAGTAAGGCCGGAAACCTCATATCTTCTTGTTACGGTTTTGCCGTTTTTGAGGGTGTATTTTACGGCAAAGCCGATTATGCCATCATCGCTGTTTAAAACATCATGATCAACATAATCAACATAATCAACATAATCAACATCTTCGTTTTCAAGGCTTCTGTAATAAGCGGCGGTTTTTTTGCGTGCTTCATCGGAAACGGTTTTTTCGTGAAGCGCAACAAGCTTTTCAATATTTTCAGGTTCTGTGATTGTGTAAGAATTATCTTCGTTTGAATAGCCCATATAAAGCACATTGCCGATATATTGCACAAGCGGCACGGCATCGCCGTGTGAATAATTTTTCACTTCAAGCACGGCGCTTTTAACACTGCCCGCCTCGGGAACATAAGACACAAAGGATTTTTCCGGAGGAAAATAAGAAAATGCAAGCAACACAAGCCCAACGGCAACTGTTGCGGCAACGCTGATTGCGCCCTGCTTTGTATATGCTTTTTTATAGAAAACGGCACAGAATATGAGCCCGTTTATAACGGCTGCGGCAATTCCGACGGCAGCTGTTTTAAGAAAGCTTTGCGAAGCTTGGAAAAACACAAATCCGCCAAAGGCAAAAAGAGCAAGGAAAGCATAAGGCACGATTTTGCCGGCCAAAGTGCTTTCCGCAACTTCAGACGAGCGCCTTTTAAATGCAAGCAAGCCCGCAACATAAAACAAAACAACAGTTACAATTGAAACGGGAATGCATATTTTTAATGCTCTGTAGGTTGTTTCCACCGTATTTATTCCGCTAAAGAGCGCACCGATCGGGGTTATGGAGGCAACGGCATTCAGATCCGCTTTTATTCCCCAAACAAGATTAAGCCTTGAAGCAACGCCGAGAGCCGAAATAAGCACAAATGAAGACGAAATTCCGCAAAGCACAAGATATTGCACAAGCCTGCCTGCGATTACTGCGCAAAGCATAAACACCGCCCAAACCGAAAGCAAAGCGGCAACAGCAAAAACAGTGTAACGATTCACAAGCACTGTATCTATTGAAAATTCGAATTTATCCGGCACACCGCCAAACTTAAACGCAAAGAAGGCTGCTGCCGGAAGCAAGGGGGCCGCTATATTAACAACGGCGCCCATAATGAATGCGGCATTAAATCTGTCTGCTCTTTTAATCGGAGCGGCAAAATAAGAATCGCATGCTCTTTTACTGTATATCTCGCTGAAATAATGAGCCGGTGCTATTACATCATAAAGCAACACCAAGAAAAAAACTACCGTGAAACAAGTTTGAAATGCATCCGTTACACCGTATCTTACAAACGATGTTTGGATTTTAACATCCGAAAGCGCAAAGCCGTATTCAATAAAAGCTGCGGCAACGGAAACGATAAGGCAGCCGCCGAGCGCAACCAAAAATCCGGGCAAATAACGCCTGAAATTCATTTGCAGCACTTTATTAAGCTTGCTTTTTTTGCTTTCTTTTAATAAATTGTTTTTAGGATTCATAACCTGCCTCCTCTGTTTTCGGCAAAACATTTAACGAACCTGCCGTTTTAAATTTTCAATTACTGCGGCGCATTGCAAATGAAAAATCGCACTGCCGAAGCAGTTACAAAGCCCGGCGCAAAATTGAATGAAATCGGATTTTATTTTCAGTCTTATTTATGTATATTTGATCTTTGCCGCAACGATTAAGCCAACCGCTTAAAAGCGGAGTTTTGCTTTTGAGCATCTGCAAGCATATTGAATTCAACGCAAATATGTGCTAAAATTCTGTTATAGCGCATATAAAGGAGAATTTTTATGATTTTTTTCATTGCGGCACTGTTTCTTTTAACATCCTGCGGTGCGGCTTTTTCAAAGCACGATGAATTTAACAAAGATTACATCAGCAAGGACGGCACCGTTGCCATAAAAGGAATATTTGTTTTTTTGATTTTTCTTGGCCACGCCATGACATATATTGATGCCACGGGCACATTTGATTTGCCGTATGTTAAAATTCAGCGGTATTTAGACCAAATGGTTGTTTCCATGTTTTTCTTTTATTCCGGCTTCGGAATAATGGAGCAGATAAAGCACAGGGGCGGAGCATACATAGGCACAATTCCCAAAAAGCGCTTTCCGCAGCTTTTGCTTAACATGGATATTTGCGTGGTGCTGTTTATTATTTTGAATGCCGCTATCGGCCAAACATTCGGCGCAAAGCAGATTTTACTTTCCCTTATAGGCTGGGAATCGGTTGGCAACTCAAACTGGTATATTTTTGTTATGCTTGCGCTTTACATAGTTACTTATTTATCCTTCCTCATTATAAAGAAGAAAAACAACAAGCCAACTCAGTTTTTGGGTTTATGCCTTGCAACCGCGCTTTCCGTTTTGCTTATTTTTGCAATTACAAAGGGCAAAGCCGGCCATCCTTTTTGGTACGACACTCTTATTTTATATGCTTTCGGAATGTGGTATTCCTTCTTCAAAAACATAATCGAAAAGGTTTTAATGAAAAACGATTTGATTTATTTTGCTGTTTTTGCCATTGTTGCTCTAGGCTATCTTGAAGCATACAACATTCGCATGAGAACGAATTTCAGACTTTATATTTACACAGCTTGGGCTGTGCTTTTCACACTTGGAATTGTGATGATGACTCTTAAGGTTAAAATCGGAAATCCCGTTCTTGAATGGCTTGGAAACCACGTTTTCAGCGTTTATATGCTTCAGCGCCTGCCGATGATTTTGCTTACTCATCTTGGAGTTGCACAAAGACACAAATATGCATTTTTGCTTGCATCGCTTGTTATCACCGTGCTGCTTGCCGAGATTTTTGATCGCTGCACAGGCGCAATTTATTCAAAAATATGGAAAACAAAAAAGCCTGAAATAAAACAGCAAACCGCCGATACAAACGCTTGATTGCCAAGTTTTTGCCCTGCCCGATTTTCGGGCAGGCTTTTTTTATGCAAAAAGATTATTTATATCATAACCGGCTTCTTCCATCTCACTGATAAACAGCTCCTCAAGGGTAAGCGGAAGAATTTCGCAAAACAGCGGATTTAAATTATTTATGAGTGCAAGAATTTCGTCTTCATTGCCCTTAACGGTCAGCTCTGCCATTTTTCCCACTCTGCGTTCTTTAACCAAATTAAGCTTCGGTTTAAGAGCAGCATATGAATCATCATCCATTGCAAACTGCACCCTGAACACACCGATGCTGCCGGAATCTATATCCTTTTCAAGAAGCAAGCCGCCCTTATGCAGCATTCCGATATGATCGCAAAAGCCCTCAAGCTCTCTTAAATTATGGGTGGAAATAACAATTGTGGCCCCCGTGCAAGAAACATATTCAATAAGAATTTTTTTAACAAGCTCTCGCACAACGGGATCAAGCCCGTCAAAAATTTCATCAAAAAGCACCAGCTGCGGCTTGTGCGAAAGCGCCAATATAATAGCCGCCTGCCTTTGCATGCCTTTACTCATTGTGGATATTTTTTGCTCTGCATTAAGCTTAAAAAGCTTTTTGAGCCTTTCATATTCGGCTGAATCCCAAAGCGAAAAGCTGTTTTTATAATAAAATGCAGAGGAGTTAAGCGTTGCTCCGGGATAGAAATAAGGGAAATCGGAAATGAAAGCGATTTTTCCCTTGGCGGAAACATTTTCAAAAATATCCTCACCGAAAAGGCAGGCAGAGCCTTCATCTGCTTTAAGCACCCCGGAAAGAATTCGCAAAAGTGTGCTTTTACCGGCTCCGTTTGAACCCACAAGCCCAAAAATAGAACCCGATTCAACAGAAAAAGAAATTGAATCAAGCGCAGCAAAATTGCCAAAGCGCTTTGTTAGATTTTTAATTTCAATCATCGCTTTCCCTCCAAACCTTATTTACAATATCAATAACACTTTCTTTTTTCATACCCGCCATCTTGGCATCAGAAACAACCGTTCTGATTTGATTGCCGAATTTTTCGTGCACACTTTCAAGGTTTGTTTTGCTTACGAATACGCCCTTGCCGGCAACAGTGTAAATAACGCCTTGCTGCTCAAGCTCCTTATAAGCTTTTGAAACGGTGTTTGGATTTATGCCGAGCTCCATTGCAAGAGAGCGAACAGAGGGCAAAGGGCTGTTTTCTTCATAAATGCCGAGATTTATATATTTGATTATTGATTTTTCTATTTGCACGTAAATAGGCACACGCCCCGAAACGTCAACAGAAAACAAAGCCATCCCCTCCTTTTTACATAAATCTACACTGTACTACACTAAATAATACAGTTTTCAATTTATATATAACATAAACTCCGTGCCTTGTCAACAGAAAAATATGCAAAAAACGCAGCGCACAAAAAAACCGCCGACACACATGCCGGCGGCTTCGATAATATAATGCATATAAAATCAGGTGTTTTTCTCTTTTTTATGGCGCTCGATAAGCTCCGAAAGCATTTTTTGATGCTGTTCCTTTGTGATTTCGTATTTAAGGGTGGGCAAAATCGCAAGCACCATTCCGATTGCTGGCGGAACGGTAATAAGAAACCACATTGCCCACGAATATTCGCCGTAATCCTTTGCAAAGCTTGCGCCGTTTGCAAGAGCTTTATTCATGGCGTCTATATTAACATCCGTGTAACCGACGGCGGCAAAAACATAAGCCGAAATGATGGAAGCAATGCCTGCCGAAAACTTTGTGATAAAGCTTTGGCCGCTGAAGAAAATACCGTCCGGTCTGTATCCGTTTGTATATTCCTCGTAATCTATGCAATCGGAAATCATAACGGATTGGCAAACATTAACCGCGCCGATGCCCGCGCCCGAGCAAAGCAAAAGCACGCCGTCTATCGCCACCCAGCCGATTTTGGCAAGCTCCGTGGGAGCAACAAGAAATGTTGCAAACACCAAAGCGGTGGGCAAGCCTGCAAGGCCGGTTAAATTATACATTGTTTTAATATCAAGCTTTTTCATAAGTGCGGGGCAAATTATCGTGGCGGCAAACTGGCCGACAAAGAACCCGCCGCCTACTATTATAACAATCACAAGGCGGTGCGCATCCGTGAAAGCGGTGGTGAGATCGCCCTCGCAATAATAATATGAAAACAGGGTCATAACCACCGTCATCATAAGCTGAATGGGCGAGCGAAGCAAACCGCTGATAAGAATTCTTCTGAAGGGCTTGCAGCGCCACATAAGAGCAAAGCTCTCTTTCATAGTTTTTGTTTCGCCGGAATTCGGCACGCGTTCCCTTGTGCCTATTCCCGCCAATTCAAACAGAAGCGAAGCAACCACCGTCATCGCCATGCCCACAACGATAAAGCCCTTGTGAGCATTTCGGTCAAGCCCGAAAGCGCCGTTTGCCGCCTGTGAAAGCGCAACTATCGAAACGATAACGGACGCCGCACCCACGGAGGCAACTATTCTGGCAAGGGAAATCAAATTAGCCCTGTCTTTTTCATTTTCGCTCATTCGGCTGATAATGCCCCAAAGCGGAATATCGCCCACCGTGTAGCTCATGCCCCACAGCACATAAGCGATTGCCGCCCACGCCACAATTAAAACCATGGCAGCGGAATTGCCGCTTTCTTTTGCGGCGGCATAATTGCCGTTTAAAAAGGCCACGCATGTGATAAGGCACACCGCGGGCGGAGCAAACAGCAGATAGGGGCGGCACTTGCCCCATTTTGATTTTGTTTTATCAACTATTGAGCCCATCATGGGATCGTTTACCGCATCCCACACGCGGGCAAGCGCAAAAATCCAGCCAAGCGCAACGGCGGGCAGGCAAATAACATTTTGAAAATAATAATAAAGCCCCGTTGCCACGATATTATATATCATATTTTGGCCGAACATACCGGTTAAAAACATCCCGGCTTCTTTTTTTGTGTAAGTGTTTTCCGCCGGCAGGGCGGATTTAACCTTAGCCATAAAATACCCCCAATGCACGCTGAGTAGCACGCACTTACAAATAATTCCGAAATCCGAATTCGGAATTTTTTGCAAAAAATATAAATTTTTACCCCATAGTATCATTATAGACTTTGGAGGCGGCACTGTCAATCAAATTAAAAGCGGCGGCGTTAACAAAATCGCATTTGCTTTACAAAAGCAATCTTTTGTTACACAAGAGGGCTTAAAATCTAAAATTTCACCGCTCGGCGGCAGAAAAAGCGTGCAAAAGCGCATGAATAAAAGTTTGCCGAAAGCAGGCGCAAAAAAAGCCCCGCAGATTTGCGGGGCAACAAACATTTATTATATTTGGGGAACGCAAATTTTAAGTGCGTGCTTTTCCACCTTGAAATTAACCTCAGGATAATTAAAATTTTCACCGTCACAATTACCAAGAAGCGGCTCACCGTCTACAGACCAAATTCTGCCCGACACGACATGGCCGTTATGCAAAAATTCTGAAGTGTTTTCATTGGCTGTGCCTGCACTGTATTTAGGAACAAGCGGCAAAGCCTGAGCCAAATTAACATTTTCAACAAGGCAAAAATCAAGCAAGCCGTCATCAATAAGCGAATTCGGAGCAGGGCAAAATCCGCCGCCGTAATAGCTTGCATTGCAAATTGCAAAAAGAGTGTAATCCGCAGGGGTAAGAGACCATTTATAAGTATCTCCGTCTTTATCGGCAACATCTATTTCAAAATTTATTTGATAATGCAGGTGCATAAGTGCCGGCAAAACGGCAATATTATAAGCCTGATGGCCAAGGAATTTTGCCTTGGCGGCAATTTTACGGCCCATGGTTTCTACCATTGTATCAAGACCGAAGCTCATAACATTAACGCATTTTTCACCGTTATAATCAATTAAATCAACAGGCTGCACATTATATTTGATTTTGCCGCTGTGAAGCCCGAAAGCCTTAACAACATTAAGCGCATCCAGCTTTTTGCTGCCGTAAATCTTTTTGGCAAAATCATTTCCCGTGCCGAAAGGCAAAATCATTATTGGGGTTTCCGTGTGAGCAAGTCCGTTTGCTATTTCATGAATAGTGCCGTCTCCGCCGCACGAAACAATAACGCAATCCTTGCCGTATTTTGCGGCATATTCTGCCGCAATTTCCTTGGCATGGCCTTTATAGCGTGTTTCCTCAACAATCATTTCATCATCAAGCATTCTGAAAGCAGATTGAACCTGCCTGAAAAGAAGCTGCTTGTCTTTTTTTCCTGCAATCGGATTTTCGATAAAAACATATTTCATAATTCTTTCCCCACAATCAAAGAAATTTAAAGCTTTATCAAATTACACGGGTGCCGCCTACGGGGCGAATAATAAGAACATGGCAGCTGCCCTTGCCGAAAATCTGCTCTGTTTTTTCTTTATATTCGGCAAGAATATCATTGGGAACAAATGCCTGAATTGTGCCTGCAAAGCCGCCGCCGTGAACACGGAATGCGCCCCTGCCTGCCAAAATATCTTCTGTTACGCAAAGCGCAAGCGAAAGCTTTTGCTCTGTTGGATTTTTAGGGGTGTAAACATTTTGGTTATACATAAATGAAGATCTGCCGCTTTCCGTGATTGTGGACTTAAACGATTCAAAATCATTATTTTCCAATGCGGAAACCGCATTTTCAACACGGCGATTTTCGTTATAAAAATGGAATGCACGAAGCAAAGCACGATCATTCACTTTAGAAGTAAGTTCCGGAACAGCCTTTTTGAAATCTTCAAATTTAATTTCACGAAGCACGGTTTTGCCCATTGCCTGAGCAACGCTTTCCATTTCGGCTCTTACTGCGGCATAATCATCTGTTAAATCGCTGTGGTTGCCGCCCGTGTCAAGAATGCAAAGCGAATGGCCGCTTTTTGAAAAATCAAAATCAACTTTTTTAATTACGGGATTTTCTGTTGATTCAAAATCAATAGTTACGAATGTGCCGACGGAGGATGCCATTTGATCAAGCAATCCGCAAGGCTTGCCGAAGAAAACATTTTCTGCATACTGCGCTGTTTTTGCGATATCAACTGCGCCTATAGTGCCGTTATTATAGAGATAAGAAACGGTGGTGCCGAGCAAAACTTCAAATGCTGCCGATGACGAAAGGCCGCTTCCGCCCATAACATCGGATGTTGTTACGGCATCAAAGCCGCCGATTTGATAGCCCATGCCTGCGATTTTTGCAACAACGCCGCGAACCATGGCTGTTGAACGGCCGAATTCCTTTTCATTCGGCAAAAGCTCGCTTGTGTCCACAACATTCATTGAATGGCCTTTTGATTTAACACGCACGATGCCGTCTTCATTTTTTGCGCAAACCGCAATTGCATCAAGATTTATTGAGGCGGCAAGCACTTTGCCGTTGTTATGATCTGTGTGGTTGCCGCAAACTTCTGTTCTGCCGGGAGCCGAGGTGATGATAACATCTCTTTCATCATCAAACACCCTTACAAATTCATTAACCAAATCAATATATCTGGTTCTTTGCTGCTCAACCTCTGAATCGGTTACATAAACCGCCTTTAACTGCGAATCCATTTTGCCTTCGGAAATGGCAAGAATAAGTTCTTGTGGTTTCATAATATTTTTGCTCCTTAATATTTAATAAACGGCCGATTCGGCTGTGCAAATCAAATTGAAAATTAACTGCACAAAGCTGAAATCAAAGCACGATTTTATACTTTTGTTTTTGAGAATAAATCAAAAGAGTTTGATTCATTTGGCGGGATTTAATGCCATAAAAAATATTGAAAATAAGGCTTGAAATTCCCGTGAACGCCACAATTAAAATTGCAAGCGCTATAAACATTTTTGAAAAAGGATTATATATTTCGGCACCGATTTTCGTGTAAACAAAAATGCGGGGGAAAAAGCCCAAAAGGCTAAGCATTATATAATAGATAAAATCATAATGCATAGAGCCGTAAAGCTTTGACACCATGCCCAAAGGCACAGTGGGCACAAGGCGGGAAACGGCAAGAATATAGGGATTGCCGCTGCCCTTAAAGAGCACCCAGTTTTTTATAAAGCGAGCCTGATGAATATTCAAAATCATCATGGCCCAACCGCCGCCGATGAATTTGCCCTCTTGATATTTTATAGCAAAAAACATCAGGCTGCATAAAAGATTTATAATCAATGCGGTGGAAAGCGGAAACACCATGCCGGCTATAATGGAAAGAACGCTTACCGGCAAAGGAAGTTGCGTTTTTGCAAGCCAAAGAGCAAAAATGCACGCCAAAATTTCCATGTGCGTGTTTAGCCCCGCAACCGCTTTTTCAATTTTTTTAAGAAAATTTATTATTGCATCAAATCGCATTTCAAGGCTTGCCTGATGCACCATTGCAATAATAAGCGCCACAATGCAGGCAACCGTTACAAGCACGATTATCAGAGATATTAAATTTGTTTGGCGGCGCTTACTTTTACGCACACACATCACTCCGATTCAAAAAATCAATACTCGTGATAGTTTCCGAGAAATGTAAAATCGGGCAGTTCGGAGGAAAGCGCACAAATTAAATCAAGCGTTTTTTCATCCTTAATATTGCCCATAATATCAATGTAAAAATAATAGCTGAAATCGCCGTTTCCGATTGGGCGTGATTCAATTTTTGTTAAATTGAGCCCTGCCATTGAAAACCTGCCAAGCACACGATAAAGTGAGCCCGTGGTGTGCGGCAATGAAAAAATCAAAGAAATTTTATCTGCATTATTTTCAATTATCAGCTTTTTTGAGATAACGATAAATCTTGTTTTATTGTTGCTTACATTTTGCACAGAGGCTTTAAGCACTTTAAGGCCGTATTTTTTTGCGGCCTCTTCAGAGCAAAGCACACCTATATCATTTCTGGGGCTTTCTGCAACAAACTTTGCCGCTGCTGCGGTGTTTGTGTAGTTAATCCCCGTAAAATCAAAGTTTTTAAGAAAATCAGAACACTGCGAAAGCGCCTGCGGATGGCTGTAAACATCATTTATATTTTGATATTCAACCCCTTGCTTTGCGCAAAGGCAATGATTAACCTCAAGCGAATAGGAGCCTACAACATAAAATCTGTATTTCAAAATCAAATCATAAGCCTCATGAACGGAGCCTGCCGTTGAGTTTTCAACCGGAATAACGCCAAACGGAGCCTCACCCTTATTAACCGCCTCAAACACATCTTCAAACAACCTGTAATGCTTAATTTGAGGATTTTCAAAAAGCGAAAGTGCGGTTTTATCCGCATAGCTGCCGTTTTCGCCGGCACACGCCACAATTGTGTTTGGTGCAAGGAAGCTTTCACATTCCGATGCCTCAATAAGTTCTCTCAGTTCTTTGCCGCCGCCGATGATTTTGTGCTGCAATGCACGGGAAGCATCCATGGTGGCTGCAAAAACAGTTGCCACCGTGTCGCCCTGCTCGCCACATTTTTTCTGCACATCATCAAGAATTTCACGCTCACGCTGCTCATTCAAAACAGGCAGCCCTCTTTTAACCTTGTATTCGGCCACCTTTTTTGAAATTTCCATTCTTTGCAAAAGCAGCGGAATAAGCTGCTCATCAATTTCATCAATCTGTTTTCTTAAATCAAGTAAATCCATTAAAGCAATTATCCTTTTATACCAGCCTGCATAATCAAATCCAAAACCACAAGCGCCGCAGTTGCTTCTGCCACCGGAACGGCACGGGGCACAATGCAGGGATCGTGCCTGCCTTTAATTGCAAGCTTTTCATTTTGCATTGTTGCCAGATCAACACTGTCCTGCTCCTTAGAAATGGATGGTGTGGGTTTAACGGCAATTGAAAACACAAGCGGTGCGCCGCTGCTCATGCCGCCGAGCACGCCGCCGTTGTTGTTTGACTTAAAAGCAACACTGCCGTTTTTGATTTCATAAGGATCATTTGCTGCGCTGCCGAGCATTTCGGCAAAGCCGAAACCTGCGCCAAACTGAACTCCCTTAACGGCGGGAATTGCAAAAAGCGCTGCCGAGAGCTTGCTTTCAACGGTTGAAAAAATATTGGACCCCAAGCCAACGGGAATCCCCGTTACGGCACACTCTATAACACCGCCGGCGGAATCGCCCGAAAGGCGAGCAGTTTCAATAAAATCACGCATTTCCTGCTCTGCTTCTTTTCTGAGAACGGGGAAAAAGTTATAAGTTAGACCCTCAAGCGTTTTAGGGGAGATATTAACACGATCAATGGCATCATCATGAACATTGCCGATTTGCAAAATATGAGAGCCGATGCAAATTTCATGTTTTCTTAAAATTTGCTTTGCAATTGCACCCGCAAAAACTATCGGCGCCGTGAGCCTGCCGCTGAAATGCCCGCCGCCTCTGACATCATTGAAGCCGCCGTATTTCACAAAAGCGGGATAATCGCTGTGGCCCGGACGTGGCACAAGATGCACATTTTCATAATCGCCGCTGCGTGTGTTTGTATTTTCAATTATCATTGCAAGCGGAGCACCCGTGGTGGTGCCGTTTAAAACGCCGCTTAAAATGCGAGGCAAATCCGCCTCTCTGCGTGAAGTTGAGGTTTTATCTTTACCCGGAGCTCTGCGAGCCATTTCACGCTCTATTTCCTGCATATCAAGCTTAATTCCGGCAGGGAGCCCGTCAACAACGCAGCCGATTGCCGAACCGTGGCTTTCGCCAAACACGGAAAGCTTGATTTTTTCACCTGTTATCGAAGACAAATGCTTTTCCTCCCACGCTGTTGTAATCATCAAAAAATGACGGGTATGACTTATTTATGCTTTCGGCATCGGAAATTGCCGTATCTGCCGCCGCAAACATTGCAGCAACCGAAAAAGCCATAACAATTCGGTGATCATTATACCCCATAAGGCTTGCGCCGTGCACATTGCCCGAGGGAGTAATTATCATACCGTCTGCCGTTTCCAGAGCGTCAACGCCCATAAGCCGCAAATTGGAAACAACCGCCGCCAATCTGTTTGACTCCTTAAACCGAAGTCTTTCCGCTCCGCGAATAACGGTTTTGCCCTGCGCAAATGCAGCGGTAACTGCAATTGCAGGCACCATATCCGGAATATCGGAGCAATCTATATCAATGCCGCAAAGGCGATTTTTTTTGCAGCGAACACTGTTTTCGCCGACGAAAACATCGGCGCCGAACTGCCGCATAACATCAACAACGGCCTTATCGCCCTGAGCCGAGGAATAATCAAGCCCCTGCAAGGTTACATCACCGCCGATTGCCGCTGCGCTCATAAAAAATGCCGCCTGGCTCCAATCGCCCTCAACCGTTAAATTCTTTTTTTCATATTTCTGATTACCCGGCACAAAATAGCCGCAATCCGTTTTACGCACCTCTATGCCGTAAAGTGCAAGCACACGCAAGGTCATATCAACATATGATTGCGATTGCAACTCTGTGGTTATTCGGATTTCCGAATCCCCGTTAAGCACGGGCAACGCAAGCAACAGCCCTGTGATATACTGAGAGCTGATGTCGCCCCTAATTTCATAAATGCCGCTTTGAAGCCTTCCACTTATTTCAAGAGGCAATCCGCCGCCGCTTTTAACCGAAACACCGTGTAACGGCAAAAGGCGAATATATTCGCCGAGCGGCCTTTGGGGCAGCAAACCGCTGCCGACAAAACGAACGCTTTTTCCGAGTGCAGCCGCAACCGGAACCGCAAAGCGAAGCGTGGAGCCGCTTTCAATGCAATCAAGAACTTGAGCGCCGCCCTTCAGCGCATTAAGCACGCCGACGGTGGCTTTCATATCATTTGAATCTATAATCGGCGACACATTGCCGCCGCCTGCCAAAAATGAGCAAAACAGCGCTCTGTGAGCCGCAGATTTACTTGGCGGCACAACTACCGTGCCGTTTGGCTTTGAATTTTTTAACAACACGGTTTTCATAATATCCGCCCCAACAAAACAAATTTAATCTTAAACACCGGCGCAATAAAAGCCCGATTCACACAGAAATTAAGATTCAACACCGAAAAGTTTCTTTATATCTGCCGTGGCAACAGGCTTGATGAAGCTGCTGCCGATTTTTGAAAGCACAATAAAGTTTATGCCGGCATCTGTGCTCTTTTTATCAAATGCCATTGCGGAAATAATATCCGAAAGGCTGTTTTCATCATCTGTTTTAAGATTGTATTTTTTCAGCACCGAGGCAATTTTGTCTGCCGTGCCGGGCTCTGTGATTCCGGCAGATTCGCCTGCTTTTGAAATCATAACCATGCCGATGCCTACCGCCTCGCCATGAGAAATGCCCGTAAAATTATGTAGTTTTTCTATTGCATGGCCTGCCGTGTGGCCGAAATTCAAAAGCGCCCTTTCACCGGCTTCTTTTTCGTCTCGCTCCACAACGCCTCTTTTAATATCCACACATTCATAAATAACATCTTCAATATATTCGTGAGCATCACGATTTTGAACAGCATCAAAAAGAGACGCCGATTTTATGCAGCCGTACTTTATAACCTCGCCCATACCGTCGCTGAAATAATGCGGCGGCAAAGTAGAGAGCACATCGGGATCTATGATAACCAATGCCGGCTGATGAAATGCGCCGCACAGATTTTTGCCCTGCGGCAAATCAACGGCGGTTTTTCCGCCAACCGAGGAATCCACCTGCGACAAAAGCGTGGTTGGAATTTGAATATACTTTATGCCCCTTAAATATACGGCTGCGGCAAAGCCTGCCATATCACCGCAAACACCGCCGCCGAGAGCAACAACCGCATCTTTTCTTTTTAGCTCGTTTTCCGCCAAAAATTCAACGATTTTTATAAGCTGTGCCGTGTTTTTTGAGCTTTCGCCGGCCTTAAAAACATATGTTACAACCTTAAAGCCGAGTGATTTAAGCTGATTTGCAACGCAATCCATATAAAGCGGAGCCACATTATCATCACTTACCAAAGCAAGCGTTGCGGCCTGCGGAACTGCGGCTTTAACATATTCCGCACATTTTTGCAGCAGCCCTCTTTCAATGAGGATATCATAACCCGTGCCGACATTTACCTTGATTTTTCGCATCAGCCGATCTCCTCTTTAATTTTATTTGCGCTTGCCATAAGCGATTCAAGCTCTGCCGAATCCTCTTTATCAATGGCCGCTCTGAATTTTTCAAGATTTTGAACAAGATCGTCTATTTCACGAATAAGCGGTTCTTTATTGGCAATGAAGAGTTCACTCCACATTTCGCCGTTTATTCTTGCAACACGGGAAACATCACGATAAGAGCCTGCCGAAAAGCCCGTGTGCATCGGTGCAAGCGGGCTGAGCACATAAGAGCAGGCAAGCACATGCGCAATTTGCGAAGTAAACGCAATCATTTCATCATGGTGCTCCGGCGTTGTTACAACCGTGCGGGCAAAGCCCATTTCACGGGCCAACTCCGTTAAAGTATCTGTTTTTGACTTAGGCGCATTTGTGGGGGTGCAGATAAACGATGCATTGTCAAACAAGGTTGCAAGGCTGTTTTCATAGCCTGAAACCTCTCTGCCCGCCATGGGATGAGCGCCGATAAAGCTGAAGTTGAATTCTTCTTTTTCAAGAGTGCGGCATATTTTTGTTTTAATTCCGCAACTGTCTGTTACAATACTGCCCGGCTTGAAAAGCGATTTATGCTCTTCTATAAAAGGAACAATCGCATCCGGATAGAAATTTACAAAGGTGATATCTGCCTTTGGGATAAGCTTGGAAAGATCGCCGATTTCATCAACGGCGCCGTCCTCAAGCGCCTTTTCGGAAACGGATTGCGTTCTGTTCCAGCCCATTACATAATGATTTGTGTTTTTCTTAATGGTTTTGGCCAAGCTTGCGCCTATAAGCCCCAACCCCGCAATAAGTATTTTCATTTAAACCGCACTTTCATATTCAGAACACTATATATTATATAATAATATATAAATTAAGATAAATCAAGAAATCTTAAAATAATTTATATTATCGCAATAAACGCAAAATCACTTAACAAGGCGCACATTTTCAAGCCTTATATCTTCTGCCTGAGCCCTTGCTGCGCTGCCTTCAAATCTGATAAGCTCCAGATTTTCAACATCCTTGGCATCAATTGCGCTTGCATATTCATCGCAAAGAGCACCCCATGAGGTTTTTGTTTTCATAACGGTTATATCCTTGGCATTTCTTATAAAAAACGCCGAGTTTTCATATTTTTCAACGCCCCAATCAAGGCACGGGCGCAAATCATAAGCACCGCAGGGCCATTTGCTTGTTTTGGTTAAGCAAATTCGGCAGTTTTCAAATGTTACATCCTCTATCGGATTTTCCGGGCTGCCGTGAATTAAAACACCGTTTTCGCCCTTTGCCGTGATATTGAAAAAGCGAATGTTTTTAACCTTACCGCTTTTTGTGTTTTCATCTCTGTTGAAGCTTGTTATCGTTATCGGCTCTGCCGTTCCCCACCAATCCGGGCAAAAGCGGCGTGTTTCGATAACAATGTTTGAATAGGAAACATTTTCAACATTGCCGCCGTCTCTGATTTGAATGGAAAGGCCTCTGTTTGAACGGCTGATGGTGCAATTTGAAACAATGATGTTTTTGAAATCGCCGACTCCCTCCGTGCCGATTTTTATTGCAGCGGAGGTGGACACAAGCGTGCAGCCGTCTATAATAACATTTTCTGTTGGGCCGTATTCGCTGTTTCCTTTTGAGGTTTTAAGGCAAATGCAATCATCGGCGCAGGTTACATGGCACCCCAAAATGCGCACATTTGAGCAATGATCGGGGTCTATACCGTCGCTGTTTGCAACATCAAGATCATTTAAAATTCTGATTCTGTCTATAAGCACATCATCACAGCCTGCCGGATGAAGAGTCCAAAACGGGGCATCCTTAACCACAAAATCCTTAAAAGTGATATGATTGCTTTTTTCAATATAAATAACCGTTGGGCGGGGATAGAATTCACCCGTAACATAATATCTGTCTTTACGCTGCACAAAGGCGTGGCCGTTTGCATCAATAGTGCCTTCGCCGCTGATTGTGCAATTATCCGCCTCAAAGCCATAGATAAAAACAAAGCTCGGCTTGCCGGTTACAGGGTTGCCGATAAGTGCCGTTTTTGGGTCATTTATCAGCTTATTGGTGCGAATATAGCCATCTATATTAGAAGTGGCTTTAAGCACCGCACCCTTTTGAATGTGCAAATCAACATTGCTTTTAAGGCGCACCGAATCACTGTAAAACACAAAGCCGCTTTGCAGCACAACCGTGCCTCCGCCGCTTTTTGCGCAATCATCAATTGCGTGCTGAATTGCAAAGGCATCATTTGTTTTGCCGTCTCCGGCGGCGCCGTATTGCAGCACATTATATTCTTTCATATTCGTTTCCCCCGTTTCTGCGCAAAAAAACGCCAAACTTTTTCGCATACAATAATATCACACCTTTTGGGGTTTGACAAGTAAAATAAGATATGATATTATATAGCCGTAAGCAAAGCTGCCAGGTATTCCTCAGTTCAACGGAATGCAAAGGCAGCTAATTTTATGCTTAAATATTTTTAAATGGTGAAATTATGAAAAAATATGATGTTGCAATAGTGGGCGCAGGCCCTGCCGGTATTTTTACCGCAATCGAAATGATAAAAAAAGGCAGCAAAAAAAGCATTATAATAATTGAAAAAGGCAAATCCGTTGAAAAAAGAAAATGCCCCAAGGCAATTACCGGCAAATGCATGAATTGCAAGCCCTATTGCCACATCACAACAGGATTTTCAGGAGCCGGTGCGTTTTCGGACGGTAAGCTTTCACTTTCCTATGAGGTGGGCGGCAATTTGCCCGAGCTTATAGGCGAGGACTTGGCTCAGGAAACTATTGATTACACGGATAAGATTTACCTTGAATTCGGTGCAGACACTCATATTGAGGGAATCGGCAACACAGAAGAGGTTAAGGAGATCCGCAAGCGTGCAATTCAGGCAGGTCTTAAATTGGTTGACTGCCCGATCCGCCATTTAGGCACGGAAAAGGCACACGACCTTTATTTTGACATTGAAAAATATTTGATTGCGCAGGGTGTTGATATTTTGTTTGACAGCCAATGCAGCGATTTGATTTTGAAAGACGAAAAATGCCTTGGTGTTCGCCTTGAAAACGGCGAGGAAATTTATGCGGCAGACACCGTTGTTGCCACAGGCAGAAGAGGCGCGGATTGGCTTGAAAAGCTTTGCGCAGACCACGGTATCGCCCATCAGCCCGGCACGGTAGACATAGGTGTTCGTGTTGAAGTGCGCAACGAAATTATTGAAAAAATCAACGATGTGCTTTATGAATCAAAGCTTGTTGGCTATCCGAAGCCGTTTAAAAACAAGGTGCGCACATTCTGCCAAAATCCCGGCGGCTTTGTGGCGCAGGAAAATTATGATAACGACCTTGCCGTTGTTAACGGCCATTCATATAAAGAGCTTAAAAGCCAAAACACAAACCTGGCAATTTTATGCTCTCACAATTTTTCGGTGCCGTTTAATCAGCCGATTGCATATGCGCAAAAGGTTGGCGAGCTTACCAATATGCTTGGCGACGGCCATATTCTTGTGCAGCGCTTCGGTGATATTCTTGAGGGCAAACGCACTTGGCAAAAGGAGCTTTCGCAAAGCAACCTGCGCCCCACTCTTCCCGATGCGGTTGCAGGAGACATCACGGCGGCAATGCCTTATCGTGCAATGACCAACATCATCAACTTTATTCACGCAATGGACCATGTTGTGCCCGGCTTTGCGGGAGACGAAACCCTGCTTTACAGCCCTGAGCTGAAGTTTTATTCAAACAGAGTTAAGATGGATACGGATTTCAACACAAACATTCAGGGATTGCATTGCCTTGGCGATTCAAGCGGATGGACAAGAGGCTTGATGATGGCTTCCGTTCACGGCGTTTTGATGGGCAGAAAGCTTGTTTAATAAAACAGAAAGTAAAATCAACTGAAATTTTTAAGCGGTCGGCGGTTTTCGCCGGCTGCTTTTTTATTTCTATGCCGAAAACATGATTTAGGCGCATTTCAAAAACTTTTGATTGGTGAGCCAAAAGGCATATTTCAGGCAAAAGCACACATATTTATCCGCAACTGCCAAGTGCGCCTTTTTAAATATAATTTGCAATCGTGCGGTGCGAATATTTTAAACCGTGCCGTGAACGGCTTGCCGAAAAAACAGCTTAATAAATTCCCGCAAAAAAACAATAAAAGGAGGCGCTTGAGGCGCACTCCGCAAAAGAACGAGATTTAAGCTTTTCGAGTTTTGCCGTTGCACAATTAAAAAAAATCTGCCAACACTTGCGTATTGGCAGATTTATGTTAACGCACTGCGAACAGAATCAATTCGCTTAAATTGCTTTGCACTCAAAAATCAAAAAAGCCATAAAATGGCACGGCATAAATTACAGGGCAGCCAACCGACTTTGCTGCAATTTCAACGCAGATTTTGCCGTTTTTTTAGATTTATTGAGCGATTATTTTTTACGGAGTGCGCCGCTTTGCACAGCGTCTCCTTTGCTTAATATTTTATTATTTATTTGATTTGCCTTTAATCTCTTTTGGCTTTCTATTATAGCGCTTTCTGATTTTTTCTTTTTCTTCCTGCTCTTGCCTTTTGAAAGAAAGATAATAGAGCCAAACAAGAACAGCCACAACAACTGCTGCCAGAACACCTGCGCCTATTTCAAGGCCGGTTTTGATTTTATTAACTTTTTGCAAAGCAGCAAAGGTAAAGCCCAAATCAACATGAACGGTGCCTTTATCTTCAGAATAAAAAGTGCCGTTTGAAATATATATTTTTTCGTGAGAAGTATCGCCGTTCGGATAATAATAATATTTCATTGAATTAAGCACATTGCTTGTTTCGGCATCATAAACAAAATCGGGGTTTTTTTCTGCATAGAAAGTGATTCCCGTTACTTCATCCGTAAGCTTAGACGGCACAAACATATTGAAGAGCTTATACTGATTACTGTCTGTAGACATACAGGAAGCAACCACTATAAGGGCAATTATTACAACAAAAATCACGGCAACAGCAATGACGCCGCCTTTATTTCTTTTTACCATATCTTTAAAAGACTGTTTTATGATTTGCTTATCAACAGAAGCGGTTTTTACCGCTTTTTTATTATTTGCCATTAGGCGCATTAACCTTTCCGGCTGCGAAATAAATAATGCAAGCCCTGCGCAGCCGTGCAGGAGCAAGGCGGCATTTGCCGCTTTTTTATTTTATCATAAACGCACTGCAAGGTCAAGCGGCACACAGCAAAATTCGGTGGCTGAAGAAACGGTTTTGATTTTATGCAATTGCTTTTCAAAACACGCAATTTCTTGCTTTTTTTGCCGCCGAAGCGGAATAAACGGGCACCAAAAAGCTTTTTAACAAACGGTTTTCTGAAAAAGGGCACAAAAAAAGAGGGCGCCGAAGCGCCCTCCCAAATCTTGCGATTTAATTTATATATTCCGAGGATATCGTTGCGGGATATCGGAAAATATGTTGCAGAAGCTAATTAGAATTCAATGTAGCCTTCTTCTGTGGATGTTGTGATAACATCAACAGAGAGGAACTGTTCAACTTCTACAACGGGCTTTGTGTAAACTTCTTTCATTGTGAAAGACCTCCGTTTAATTTATGGATTCGGCAGAGCCTGAACCCTGCCGTAAACATTGCTTAAACTAATTAAGCGCCGAGAGAAGCAGTTTGAGGTTCTGCGTAAATAACCTGTGTTACACCGGCTTTTTCAACGACAATGTAAGCACGAGCCGTAACAGATGCAGCTGTTGTCTTAAGAGTAAGAGCGAACTGGCCGTCTGCTGCGGTGTTGCTGTTCTTGTAGAGGTAAGCACCATTGCCTACATTTTCAAGAACGAGAGTTGCAGGATCTGCAACATCCTTACCGAATACGAAACCGGATTCAAGAAGATTGTAATCCTCGGGAACTGAACGTGTTGCAAGGAATCTTGCCTTGTTTGCAGCAAGCTTTTCAGCTGCAACTGCAGTTACAACAGGCTGAGCTGTTACAGCGCCTTCAACAAATTCAACATTAACATCAGCTGTTACGAAGAATGTGTATTCGCTGCCGTAAGCGGCATCCTTGCCGTTAATCTTCCATGTGCCTTCGTTAGCTGCCTTAACAGTTACCTTAGCATCATGAGAAACAGTTGCCGTTGTGCCCATATCCTGGCCGGCAACAGCAATTGTGCAGCCTTCCGGAGCTGTTACAGTGTAGGAAGCAGCCTCATCCTTAGAGTAAGAAGCAACTACTGTTGCAGCACCCTGGAGAGCCTTAACTGCATCAAGATCCATGCTCCAGCCCTTGAAGGTGAAGCCCTTATATTCATAAGGTGTGGGCATTGCATCAAGAGCAGCAACTTCAGTATTGCTCATCTTAGCAATAACATTGTTGAACTGGTCAACAAATGTTACGTTGAATGCCTTAGCCTCATCTGCTGCGAATACAGGTGTGTAAGTTACATCTGCGAAAGCAGCAGTTGTGTAAGTAGCCTGGTTAGAAACGAGCTTGCCGTTTACTTCCCAACCAACAAACTTAGCGTTTGCAGCGGGAGTTGCGGTGAGGGTGTATTCCTTCTCATAAGCAACCTTTTGAGCTGCGCCCGTTGTAGCTTCGCCGTTAAGAGTTGTTGTGCCCTTATCGGAAGCATTAACAGTGATCATAACGCCTGTTGCAGGGATAACCTGACCCTTTGCAACAACATCGCCGCAAGCTGCGCATACAGAGTCGCCTGTGTAGCCGTCTTCGCCACGAGTTGCTTCCTTAGCATTAACGCCTGTTTTGATTTCGCCAACATGGTTGTTCTTATCAATAGGAGTTTGCTGCTGAGCAACGATTACAGCCTTACAATCTTCGCAGTGAGAACCTGCTGTTAAACCGGTTGCAACGCAAGTTGCAGCAACAGCATCGTCTGTTACGATATTTGTATGGTTGTTAGGATCAAGATCCTTATAATCTGTCTTTGTTTCACCGCAAACACAGCTGTAGTGAATTTCGCCCTTAACTGTGCAGGTTGAATCGGTTTCGCTTGTTACAGTCCAAACATGAGCACTTTGATCTGCAGGAATTACCTCGCCGCCTGTGGTGTAGCCGCAAACAGAGCACTTTTGAACAGCTGTTTTACCAGGTGTTGTGTGAGTTGCGGGAACTGCAGCTTCGGTTTCTACCATTGTATCTGCGCAAGAAACGGTGTTTACTGTTTCGATTTCATCATAGGTTGTTGTGCCTTCAACGAAATCCGGCCAAGAATAAGTCTTGGTGGTGTGTTTACCTGCTTTGTCAGATGTTGGTCCAACTGCCGGTGTGTTCTCCGGAGCTGTTGGTGCTTGACCGGCAGGAACAGTAACAGTTGTGCTCTTGCCGCCAACATAGTTGTAAGTATAAGTTACATCTGGCGAAGTTTCTTCAGGAGCAACGCCCCATTCGGGGATAGTGAATGTTGTTTTAGCAGTGGGAAGATAATTGTTCTCATTATCTAAAGAACCATAAGCAACAACATTTGTGTTTAAATTACCTTCTTCGTGTGAGAAGTAAGTATCGCCATCGATTAAGTGCGCCGAAAGTGCTTTGGTGAGGTCTAACTCATCTTTACACATTTGCATACCGAGAACGGCAAAAACCTGACCCTTGAATACGGAATCGGGATTATCCTCATTCATTTGAGTGGAATTATCAAATTTAAGACCGTTTGCTGAAGATTCATTAAGATATATAACCTTTGAGCCGTCTGCCAATGTGAAATATGGTGATGTATCCGAGTCGGATTTCTGTTCAGGATGATATGTTGTCAATGTTTCAAGAACAGAATCAGTAACAGCATCTTCGCCTACAGTGAGTTTGTCTCTTCTGCCATAAGCAGCAGGCTGAACATCTACACCGATAGCATTTGCATAGTCAAACATAGCCTGCATAGTGGGACCGCCATCATAACCTTCAACAGTGAAAACAAGCGCGAAAGTGCCGTCTTCGGAAGCAAGGTCTGCCTTCTTCAGGTTATGAAGATCATAAGTTTTTGCGGGGCCGGTTTCGCCGCCGTCAATATATGCATTTGAATAATATGCATATGCGTTCTGACCATCGTAGTCCATAACATAGGCATGCATTACGATGTCTTCGTCTTTACTGTATTTACCGTCTGTATTATTCGGGTTCGGAAGTGCGAACGAGGTGAGAGGGAAGCTGAAAGCCACCATCAATACAGAAAGCAAAACAGCCAAAGCTTTTTTCAAGCTTTTCATTGAATTACCTCCGATTGGCTAATTATGGTATCTTGATAAACAAATCCGGCTGATTTTGCACCAACAAATCTTAAATAAATAATTTTATCACTGGAATTGACAACGCCATCTCTGTTTATATCAATTCCAACATCATAATTGGCGTCGCCTGCTTTCGCGGCAACAAACCTTAAATATGATAATTTATCAGTTGAATTGATAACTGAATCTTTGCTCCAATCACAAGCAACAATGCCAACCATAATTGCGGATTCAACATTGGCATTTTCCACCTTAACGGTGAACGTGCGAGTGAAGCCGTACTTATAGGAAACCGTTGCCGTGTAAGACCCGGAGGGAACATTAGGAAAAGTGAATTTCCCTGTTTCATCCGTTTCCGCAAACAAGGTTTCGCCGCCGACTTCAATTGAAACCTGTGCGCCTGTTACGGGATAAGAACCATATTTTTCATTCGGCGAAACTAATGCGCCGATGTATGCAGATACCGAATAGCCATTTGATATTTCGGGAGAAAGATCACATTCCATTGGAAAGACCTCTCCCGTGAAATCATCTGCTGTGCTTAAAGCATAGCATTTATAGACACGGGACAAACCTGAAACGGTTGCATCCCTGTAATCTACTTCTATAAAAGTGCGGTTTGGATTAGTATCTAAGGTTACGGCAGAATTTATATCAATTGCGGTATCCACTGCGCTGCCCAACACCGTGAGACTAATCTTAACCAATTCTGCGCCATTATCCGGCAAAACCGAACAAGAATCATAATTGCCCGAATTATAAGCAAACACAAACGAGCCGTTTGCCGATTCAAGATGAACCGCATTTAAATTCAGGCTGCTGTCTGTTGCAAGCGGCAAAATTCCATTTGAAAAAGACAACACATTTGCATCATAAGAAGCGGTGAACTGCATTTGAGAAATTGAAGCAAGATCATCAACACGCAGCACCATTTCATATGTGCCGGCAGAAAGCGCATTGCCGTCTGCCACATTGCCGGAAGCATCTCTGTATTCAGCCGTTATAACCGGCTTTTGAGTGCCTATTGAGGAAGTGTATTCCTCTGCTGCACCGGCAGAAATGCATGATATGAATAAAGCGCAGGTAAGAACGGATGCCAATGCAACCGATATTATCCTTTTGAATTTTTCGAGCTGCATTTAATAATTCTCCGTTATTAAAATTTTCGCTTAGTGCGAATTGCAAGCAGGCATTCGGCAGGTTTCCCTGCCGAACGCCCAATAAAATCAATATTTGTTAAACAAAAGCACACACTTATTATTTAACAGTAACATCAGCGTAAGTGGTTGTGTTGGATCTAGCACCGACAAACTTAAGATAAATAAGCTTGTCGCTGGAGTTTACAGTACCGTTTCTATCGATATCTAAGCCAACATCATAAGAAGCAGTGCCTGCTTTTGCACCAACCGCTTTCAGATAAACTGATTTATCACTTGCGTTGATAGTTCCGTCATAGCTCCAGTTGCAAGCAACGATGCCTACCATGGTTGCAGAATTAACATCAGCACCTTTTACAGTGATGGTGAAGGTTCTGTCAAAGCCATACTTATAGGTTACGGTTGCTGTGTAAGTGCCATCTGGAACATTGGTAAGAGTGAACTTACCTGCATCATCGGTGGTTGCGGTAATGGTTTTGCCGTTTGCTTCGATTGAAACAACAGCGCCTGTTACTGCATACTTACCTGCAGCATCTGCTGGTGCGGACATTGCGCCGATATAAGCAGATACGCTGTGGCCGGTTTCAACAACCGGAGGTTCAGCGGAAGCTTCTGTGAGGCCGTTTTCAGCAAGCATAAGCTTTTGTCTGATTGAGAAAAGATTTGAAATGCTGAGAGTGTAGCCTTCCTTATCTTCCGGAACATAAGGAGCAGGTGAACCGTGCTTATAAAGGCCGGACTGGAAGTTAACAACATCAACTGCATCATCAAGAGCAGTGATGAATGCCTGCCAGCTTGCATCCGAATAGGTTACGCCATCCGGGTTGGAAGCAGCAGTGTAAGTGTTTGAACCAACAGAATAAGTGTAGTTTGTGGAATCAACATCGATATCAGAAATGCTGAGTGAAGCATCGCCTGTGCTGTTTTTACCTGCAGCAGCGCAGCGAATTTCTTTTTCAAGCTGATTCGGAACATAACCGCGCTCAAGAACCTTAAGCATGTAGTCGTTGAAGTTACGACGAGCTTCTATAAGGGCGAAGTTTGAAGCGGTTGATGTAACAACTGATTTAGCGAAATCAACAGTTGCAACAAGATCTCTGTAAGTGAGGTGAGTGCCGTTCTGTGCATTGTAAGCAGCAAGAGCATCATCCTTCTTGGAATCAACTGTGCCGAATGCATTAACAGTTTCACCGGACTGATCAGTGTAAGTATAATTTCTGTAAAGATCAATATTGATAAGTGATTCGGCATCACGGCCTGCAGTAGCCATCTGCTCATACTTAACAACATCAAAGTTTACACTTTCAAGGCCGTTTCTAAGAACATAAACGTCGTTATAAACGTCCTGAGCAGCACCAACGTTAAGGCCTGCATCAAGAATTTCTCTTGCATAAGTTACCTTATCGTTTACAGCAGCAACAGTGCCTCTTGTGGTTGCACCGGGAACGATTTTGTTTTCTGTATTTGCATACATAACAACCCATTCATCGGAAGCGGTAACAGCCTTGTTGTTGGCATCATTGTGTGTGTATTCAACAGCATTGTAAAGAAGATTGCCGGCGCTGTTCTTAAGCTGAGTTGTGGTTGTTGTAAGATACGGAGCTTCAAAATAAGGAGCTGTGCCGGATCCTGCATCCTTCCACTCGGTTTCATAAGCGGCATCATTAACCAAATGCCATGCACCTTCAACCTTAACAACCTTTACGCCTGTTGATTTAACAGTGTAAACAGTAAGATCTGTTGCAGAACCGTTAACCATTACGGAAACGGTTTCAGCAGTTGCGGAAACATTAGAATCAGTGATCTTGGTGTTGCCGTAAATCGGGTTAGCATATACTTCTTCACCGTTTGCATCGGTGTAATGAGTAAGATAGTATACGCCATCCTTAACGATTGCAGAAGCCTTAAGGCCTGCAAAGTTTGCAGCGCTCATAACATCTGCTGTTGCAGGAGCATAAGCCAATTCGCCCACAACGTTAGTTGTGTTTGAAGTTTTTGCAAAGTTTGCTTTCTGAGAGCCGAGCTTGCCTGCGTTATCCGCGGTAAGAACGGTTGCAGTTGTTGCAAGAGCCTGCATAACTGCTTCTCTGTAGTAATCATAGTGCTGTGAAGGCTTAACATCAGCTGATGAATAGTCATTCAAGAATGCAGCACCGGTGTTGTAAAGAGCTTCTGAAGTTGATACATCGGAAAGATCGCTAACGATAAGTTTTGTTACGAGGTCGAATCCCTTATTTGTTACAACACGGAATTTAACATCGCTGCGGCCCTGCTTAACGCTGTTTTGCTTATCCCATTCGATGAAGTTCATCTTGCCTGTTGCAGGCATTGAACCCGGGTTGAATGAGAATACAAGGCCCTGGCAACCTGTGGAAGCAGAAGCGCTTGCCTTGTTGCCCTTATTGATAGCCGAGCTGTAATCGCCCGAGCCGTTTGTTGAAACATAAACGCAGTTATAAGAACCGTCGTTATTTCTGTCTGCAAGGATTGTTGCAGGAGTGAATCCGTTTAAACCGGAAGTTGTGATTGCATCATAAGAGCAAACAACGTGCTGCCTGCATTCGGGAACTGTGTTATCGGTTGCAACAAGGTTTACAGCGTCAGCTCTGCTGAGAAGCTTATCTGCAGCTGTTACCCAAGCGCCCTTAGGATTACCGTTTTCATCATAAACGATATTCTTAATTTCAGTGCCGTCTTCAAGCTTTTGAACGGTGTACTCATATTGATAGTAATCATACCAATCTGTGTTTACAAGATCACCTGTTGCAGGGTTGCAGGCTACGGCAACATATTCTTGACCGCCTACAGTGATGTAAGCTTCAAATCTCATGTTTGTGCCTACGTTCTTAACCATGTAAGCTGTTGAATTTACAGCAGCTTCAGGTGCCGCGGTTGAAACAGCGATATTGTTGGGAACAACAATATAGTCGCCCTTTCTGGCGTTACCGTTGATAAAGTTAGTTGAGGTGGATGTTGCGCCTTTCTTATTAGCAGCGGTAATATTATCAACGAAGCCGGTTGTTGAAGAATTATATGTTTGAGAATAAAGATCCTTCTCTGCAGATACATAGTAGTTCATTGTTCTGCTGAAATCTTTTGCATATTCGGAAGAATAAGCCTGGCCGGATTCGTTAACGATTTGATATGTAACAGTGAATGTTACTGTGGTTGCGTTTGCAGATCCAAGATCGCTTGCCGAAAGTGAACCCTTAACGCCGATGGAACCTCTTGCCTCAGGATCGAGGGTAGCGGAAGTGTCGCCTGTAAAGGTCCATGTGCCCTTATCAGCCTGAACGCTCTTGATCTTGATCCAAGAACGGCCGAGGCGCTCGGTAGAACCGTCTGTCAAAATTGTGAAACGGTTGATACCTTTACCAAGGTTTTCAAGGTTGATAGTGTTTTGAAGTTCGCTGCCTGCTGTGTAGCCGGTTGTTGCATTTGTTGCAAGCTTGGAATCAAGGTTGCCTACCTTATAGCTTTGAAGCTGAGGAAGGAAGCCGTTAACAAAGTTTGCAACTGCCTGCACTGCGAACATTGCACCCTTCCAAACAGTGTCCGGATAGGTGGTAAATACGCCTGCAAACTGAACAAGGTTTACAATAGCGCTTGAAAGAACGCCGAAGTTAGAAGCGTCGCTTGAAGTACCTGCAATAACGCTGCTCTGAACAAGGGTGTGGAACGGCTTGTTAGCATTTTCGCCGGTTGCATCCGGGATAATGTTTTTGCCATACAGCGGCTGATTCTTGCTGCGTGCATTAAGGAGGCCGTTCAAGAGCTCTTTAAGAACATCATAAACCGTAAGGTCTACGCCCTTAGTTGCAATTGAAGGAGCGTTAATGATTGTTGCAAGTCTGTAAACGAAGTTTGTTACACCGCCGAGCTGCTCGCCGTCTACTTCGTGAGTGCTTGCAATATTAAGGGCACCTGTTACAACATCGTTCATAATAAGTGCATAAGAATCGCACTGGCCGCGCTTTGCTGCGCTGCCGAACTGAAGTTCGCCGATAACGGGAAGAAGCTTGTTTGCGATGATATCAATATTCTTCCAAAGGGTGTTATCAAGGGTAATTAAGCTGTTACCCGAATTATCCGAACAACCAAGGAGAGGAGCAACACCCTTATCGTTTGCATAGTATGCAATTACGGAATTAAGGATGCTGAAGATATCTGTGCCTGCTGCAACCTGCTGTTCGTATGTTTCAACGCCCTTAACATTATAGATGCTCCATGCGCTGCCCTTTTTATCGGTAATCGGAACATATTGCATCATAACATAGCCGACTGCATCACGGCACATTGCATAAATGCTTTCCATGGTTACATCATAATAACCGTCTGAGCCAACAGTAACGAACTGAGAATAGTCGTTCTGAGGAAGAATGTATGCAAGATGCTCTTGAAGGATAATTCCTGCAACGCCTTCAGCGTCGTCACATTTATCCCACTTATCAAGGTGGATCGGTTTAAGATCCTTAATATTGTTTTGGAGGCAAGCAATAAGAAGCGGAATCATTGCACCTTCGAGATTAGACTCTGAAAGAGCAGCAGATTCACCGTTCTTTTGATAGAAAGAAGAAAGGATGTTCTTATCGGTTGCATCGCCAACATACTGGATAACCTTGAGTGCATTGGAAACAAGAGTTTTACCAATTGTTTTAGCGTCATTTGTGTTGATCTTCTGAAGTGAAGATGCACCTGAATAATCAGGGAAGAAATCCTTAACAGCTGCGATAAGGAAATCATTGAGGCCGGCAAGAATGTTATCATAATTGCCGTAATCATTTGCCATGAAGTTATCAAGGTTTGAGGTGCCGGTGCACTTAAGGTTTGTATTAAGAGGACCGGTTTCGCCCTTGAAGTAATAAACCATGAGCGGGCTTCTGCGCAGCTTGTTGAAGAGCTGAGTAGAATCAATATCTCTCCAATTGTTATGAGCGTTTGCTACAACGCTTCTGTCAAAGGTGAGATTTGCCTTAACCTGATCAAGATCAAGCTTATATTCCTTAGCCCATGCCTTAACATTTGCATCGGAATAGTTGTTTGCGGGATTTGAATAATCCCAAGTTTTGCCCTGACCGAGGAACCACTGAACGTAATCCCAGTCATAATCGGCTATGGCGTTGTTCAAAAGCCTGAGAGTAGGCTGAAGAACGGTTTTCCAAGCAATGCCCAAAGCATCATAAGAAAACTTAAAGAGCGATGTGCCCGGAGTTAATGTAAGATTTGCATCGTCTGCACCGTCGCCGTTTGAATCATACTGGAAGAGATAAACATTTCCGTCCGGTGTGTAGCAAAGGCCGGGGTCTTTTTGGCCGGCAGCAAAGCGGGATTGAGAGCTTGTGCCGTCTGCATAAGTTACATTAACATTGATCTTCTTGAGGAGCTCATCCTGCAAAGATCTGAAAAGCATGGTATCAAGATCATAGCCTGCTTCGTTGTTATACATCTTAGTGGCTTCATCACTTGTGTACCATGTGGTAGACTCGGTGAGGAGTTTTACAATAATATTGTATACAAGGTTTTTCTCATAGCCGTCTTTCATACCAAGCTTTGCAGCATTGTTAAGGATGCTGTAAATGTTAAGGTTAAGAGGCAGGCTTAAAGTACCTCTGAGAACCTGGTTAATAATAGCGTGACCGCCGTCCCAGTTAGAAACATTGTTATAAAGAACATTCAAAATGGCTTTAACAATGCTCTTTGCAGAGTTATTAGCTCTGTAGTCCTTGCCGCAAGCCGGATAGCCGCCGTCTACCTTAGTGTAAGACAATCCTGCAAGAGGGCTGAGAGTAATGTTTTTAAGATCCTTACCCAAGCCGTTTGCCTGATCAACAGTTGGCTTCAGCTGATCAACTATATCAAGAAGACCGCTGACACTGTCAAGAGTGCCGTTTAAATTAACAGAAACTACAACTAAGTTTTTGCTGAGTGAAACGGGCATTTTAAGATCGTAAAGAATGTCGTCCACATAATCAAGAAGAGCCGCGCAGGTTTGCTCGTCCGTGAGCTCAACCCAAGCCAAAGCATTGGCTTTAAGCGCTTCATCATGATATTTGGGGTCGGAAGAGGCTGCGAAAGCAGAAAATGCGCCTGAAAATGCGGTGAGCGCCATTACTGCTGCAAGAAACAAAGCAAGCAATTTCTTGCCAAATTTTGTTTTCACAATTTTTACCTCCGTGAAAATTTTAAACACAATGAAGTTTTATTCATAGAATGTTCACACACCGACTCTCTGACCTACGGGCAATCCGAACAGAGCGGAAGCGTGCGTTGCGGCGCACCGAATGTGAACAGGTGTTTACAAAAACGAATATTACTCCATTCATTAAATATTAAAACACAAGGCAAAACAAAAGTCAATATTAACAAAGGTGAAACGGCTTTTTCGGCGTTTTTGACGAAATTGTAAACGGCAATTTGTGCAAAATAAACACTGAAAAATTTACAATTTGTTCATACATTTCTTACAGAAAATTTACTTTGTAACAACTTCGTAACCCTTTACAGTGGGTAGTTTTCGTAAATGCGAAGCCCTTTACACAACAACATATTGTATATTTTTTTGCAATTTTTTTCAAAATTCAACAATTCAAAAAAAGGCTGTTTGCTTGACTTGAAGCAGTCCGTTTTTTCGGCTTTTTTTATGTAGGCGTAACGAAAGACAAACCATTTTTTGTTTCTTTTTAGGGGATGATTTACATATGAGCGTTCATTTTTGTTCACAGTTTGTTAAAAAATTCAAAAAAAGGTGTTGACTTCCCCTTTTATATTTGGTATAAATATATTGTATTGTTCGTGCGCGTGGGTATTTTGCGCCCTGCGGGCATGTTTGTTAATGATTTATTCACAAATTCATTAACAAATTTTCCCCGAGCAGTTGCCTGTGCGCTTACAGAGGGCATGTTTTATGTTCCCAAATCATAAAAAAGGAGAGATGATTATGAAAACGAGCAAACGATTACTCAGCCTTCTCTTGGCTGTGGTAATGGTGATAACAACTTGCTCAGTCGGCATGAGTGCTTTCGCGGCCGATAAGAACGATGATGTTTTCACCTATGTTACCGACGAGGGTAAAGCGGTTGATATTACATACGAATCGCTTAACAACCTTGTCAACACCTACGCTCCCGAAATCATTAAGCTTCTCGGCGATAAGCTTACCGGTCTCGGTGTTAACGTAGATGAAGTTTGTGCTTCAGATAAGCCGATTTATGAGCTTTTGGCACAACTTTCTCCGGCGCTCATCAAGCTCATGGGCAGCAGCACTGTTACCGATGAGGTTATCAAGGACATTCTTCTTGATGCCGGCATTATCGGAGACGATGTTGCTGAATCAGATAGGCTTGATGCCGTAAAGTTTGCATATGTTCAATATGCTTACCTTAATGATGCGGCAGCACCGATGAGCATCTGGAACCTTTATCAATTCTGCATGGATAATGAAAAAGCAGATGATAAAGATTTAAAGAACTACTGCAAAGATACCAAGGCTGTTCTTATTGATTTGTTTAAAGCTTTCGATGAAGCCTTCACAGTTGCAAAATTATCTGTTGACTCAGATTTCGCAACGGTTGAAGAATATGTAAGAACTCAGGTAATCGGCGGCAGCCAGTTTGAAGAAAACGAATTTGCAATTAAAAATAAGGTTGATTACTTTGCACCTTATCTTTTAAGTGCTTCCTGCTACACGGCAGATGATGCCGGCAAGCTTGCAGAGGCTCTTAACGCAGGACTCAGCGGATCAATCACAAAGATCCCCGCTTCGCTTGCAAACGCAAAGGATGTTGTTGCACAGGGCAACGGCTTCAGCGGCAAAAAGCTTAGCGAAATCAATGCTTCAAGTGATGCAAATGTTGCCGCATTCATCAACAAGGTTGTTTCACTTTGTAAAGCAGTTAATGCTCCTATCAGCGAAAACCCGTCACTCGGCGAGGCTGCATTCTGGTATTACAATCAGCCTATCAGAAGCAAAAACGCCACTCTCACTGCTGTTTTAACAAATCTCAGCGGCGAAGCAATAACAGTAAGCGACGGCGGTCTCACCACCTTTACTGTTCAGCCGGGCGAATATTTCTATGATGTATGTAAGCAAAAAGACCTTACATATGAAGTATTTGCAGGTTTAACCTTCGGTGTATTTCCTACAAAAGTTGCGACGGATTCATTCTACTATGCGCTTTATGAAACCAGCTTTGTTTGGTCTGATACCATTTATGATGTTTTCGGCTCAGTACCTTCGGAAGACGAAGCAACAAAGTGGATGTTCCAAAGCGAATTCACCGCAGAGGATTTCACAGCCATTAAAAACAGAGTGGCAGATTTGGTTGCCGCAAAAGGTACAGTAAAGCCCGCAGAAACAAAGGAAACAGATTTCCTTAAAGAGCAGGCTGCTAAGATTACAGAAGAAGAATTTATAAACGGTGTTGGTTCTGTTCCCGCTGTTACGGCAGACGGCAGATTCTCAAACTTCCTTAAATTCTATTTCTTAAACGAAGTATTCTCAAGTGTTCCGCTTGCAGAAATTGCAGGATGGGACGGTGCAGAGGAAACCATCAGCGATGCCATGAAGGTTGCAGGAACTCACGCAGCCAACATCATCAGAGGCTATTCTGAATTTACACTTTCAAAAGCCGTTGTTCCCACTATTTCGGCAGCATATAAATGGGATGACGTTAAGCCGTCAGACAAACTTGCAATCGAAATCGTTAACAACAACATCAACGGCTATGTTGATTATGTAAGAAAAGGCATCCCGGGCGTTGACATCCAAATATATTCAATCGCAAAGGACATTATTGCAAACCTTACCGATTCGCTTACATTGGATACACTTCTTGAAAAAGTTACAGACATTTACAAGAAGCTTGCAGAAGACCCGGTTAAGACCATATTTGAACTTGTTCCCGTAATCGTTGTTGTTCTTGACGATGTACTTGTTCCGCTTCTCTTTAACCAAAACGGTCCCGACGAAGCAGATATGTATTACGGCCAGATCAACGGCATTGTTGCAAACCTGCTTAACGAGAAAAATCTTTCTCAGTCAACGGGCAGCACCGTGGGCATCGGCAAAATCGGCTGGAACCTTAATGAAGTTCTTCCCACATTGCTCCACTGGCTCAACGGCGATAACAGCTACACCTATACCTATTATAATGTAGACACAACAAACCCGGACAAATATATTTACAACACACCTTCAACAGGAGCTTTCGGCACTAAGTATGATAATGACGGCAAAGAGCTTAACCATGTTCCCGTTATTCTTAACATTTATGCCGTTGATAAGGCTCTTGCAGCCGCTTCCGCTTCAGACCTTACAAACGGCAAGGATGCCATGCTTAAAGAGCTTCTTGCTTCCGTTATGAACCTTGCCGTTGAAAATGTTGACAATTATGTTGCAGAGCACGGCAACGATGTTGGCAAATACATTGTTGGCCAAAACGGCAAAAAGGAAATAGTATTCAGAGGATTAAACAATGTGCTTGTTGCTCTTCCAAGCATCATCAGCAGCATTGGCGAATCATTCCTTGCTCAATTCGATGTTCCGAGCGATTGGAGCTTCGGCGAATTTAAAACAGATGCAAACGGTTGCAAATACAATGTTTCCGCAAAAGAATTCAAAGATCTTTGCAAAAACAATTCACCTGCATCTGAAGTGCTTAAAACATTTGTTGATATGTTCGTTAACAACTGGTTTAACGCACTTACCGATTTCTTAAACGATGTTGTTTCAACAAACAACACAATCACAACCAAGCTTCCTGTTGTTGCTTCTCTTCTTCAGGCTCTTGACCTCTTCGGCGAAACAAGTATTCTTACCGATGCGCTCAACGGCTTCTTCCTTATGAACAGAGAGCACAAGGATTCATTCACATTTGAGCCTCAGCCAAACGGCTATGTTGGCATCAGCACACTTTCCGCTTACTTCCTTCTTTGCAATGTTGAGCCGCTTGTAACATTCATTATGAGCGTTGTTAACGCAAATAAGGGCACAACAGACGGAAATACGGTTTCACTTGCATCACTCGGAAACGACTTTGTTGCTCAGGCAGCGGCAAATGATGTTCTTGATTCAATTGATATCAACAAAATTACAAAAGAATATTCAAACATTGTTTCCGACAGCGAAAATGTTAAAGCTGCGGACGAATTATTAGATGCAGTTGACGAACTTCTTTCAACTCTCCTTTCTAACACATATATTGACGGTTTCACCGCAGATAAGGCAGACGGTATCCTTTCCGCCGCAGTAACATTCCTTGTTAATCACTTTGGTGTTGACACTGCAAACGATATCCTTGATCTTGTTATGCAGTATGTTAAAACAATCAATGAAGGAAATGTTGCAAACAACGGTTCGGTTGATACCAAGAAGGTTTACTGCAAAGAAAACCTTTCAAACCTTGTTACACAAACCTATGTTCTTGCCGAAACAATTATTGACAGCCAGCTCAATGTTAAGGGCGACACCAATAAGCTTGTAAACAGCGCAATCAAGGGCATTATTTCCCCAAGCGCCATTGCAGTTCGCTCTGATTCAATCAACAGCAAGATCATGAAAGAGCAGAGCTGGACCGATCTTTCGGCAACCGGTTATGCAAAAGACCTTGGCTACAAAAACCTTGTTGCGGGCGATAAGAACACCTTCTTTAAAGATCTTATTGACTCACTCGGTGTTATTCCGGCAGTATTAGGCACAGTTCTTTGTGCAACAGGCTACTACAACGATGTATTAAGCCCGATTCTTTCGGATGTTTGCGGCAATCTTGAAGTTTCTTACACAAGAACTCTTTCAGCCAATGCAAACGGTAAAGATGCAACATTCGCAGTTATTGATGTTGTTTCCAAGATTTTAAACAAAGTGCTTGAGGCTCCCGCTTCTTCACTTCTCGGCTTAATCAGAGGCCTTGCTATTAACTTTACAGACGATAAATTCGGCGTAACGGTTAAGGCAGCGGTTGCTCCGATTACAAACGAAATCAACGGTGCTGCTTCAATAGTTTCAACGCTTTCACCGTCACTCGGCGAAACAGTTTCCGGCTATGCAACACTTGTTAATGATTTTGTTAACACCAACATTCTTAAAGAAGACAATTACTTTGTTAACACAATCAATGCTATTCTTACCGCTGTAGGCAAGGATACAATTAACCTTGATCTTAACTCATTGCTTGCTCTTGCTGGCAACACATCAAATGCAGAGCTTCTGCTTCTTGTTTACACTGTAGGCGTAAGCGTTATCACAAACAGCTCACTTCTCAGTTCATTGCTCAACGGCAAGTATCCCGGACTTGTTGATATGATTTCTAAGCTCTCTCCGAGCAAGCTTCTCACAATCATCAAAGAGGTTATCGCATCAACACAGAATCCTAAGGAAATCGTTTGGACCTTCACTAACTACGCTGCTCAGGCAAGCAACACATTCTCTTATCCCAAGGGAATCACAGCAACAGATGCCAACAACGCAGTAAGCAGCCTTGACGATCTTGTTAAAAACCTCTTCCCGCTTCTCAAGAGCTTCGGCGTTCTTGATGCAAACGGACTCAATGATATTATCAACGACAATCTCTTCACAAATGCTCTTATCACAAGCATTGCAACAGGCGTTTACGGCGCAATCGAAAAGAGCGTTGATCTTATCTCCCCTGCCGACCTTGCAGAATATCTTACAGATGCAAGCTACGGCGCAACTTACACATCTGCAGCCAACACACTTAAGGGCTGCGCTAAGTGGAGCGATGTTAAATCAGTTAACTGGGGCTTCACAGACGGCTCTTCTTCTGCACAGCAGGGCTTCGTTAATGCACTTGCAGCTCTTTGCAGACCTGTAAACGACATTGTTGCAGCTCTTCTTGCAGGCGGCGATGTTAACATCGGCGAGCTTCTTCAGTCTGTTCTTGATAAGCTTGAAATCAACACAACAACTTATTCCGGCGACGTTAGAATTAAAATTTCTCTCAACAACAACATTCTTAATGTTGAGACATATAACACCGCTGCAACAGATGCACAAACAAACACCATTAAGGTTAATCTTAATGACATAATCGCTCAGCTTAAAGAGCTTGGCATTAAGGGCGGCAACGGCTACGAAAGCGCAATCGTTCCCCTTCTTGAAGCTCTTATGTGTGATAACATTAAGACTCCTGCTCAGTATCTCAACGATTATAAGAAGGCTAAGGATAACCTCCTTATCAACATTCTTAATCCAATCATCGGTTTCGTAAACAAAGTTGCAGACAAACCGTTTGACACTCTTACGGCTGTTCTTCCGAACCTTGCTTACTTTATCGACAATAACGGCCTCGGCCAATTCCTTGATAACTTGCTTTCACCTGTTACAGACATCGTTAAGGTGCTTGAAAAGAACGGTGTAAGCGTAGACACAATTATTTCTGCAATTGCAGGCAAGTCACTTCCCGATCTTATCGGCGGCCTCATCGGTGCAAACCTCAGCGGCCTTGATTTAAGAATCGGCAACCTTGCAAACTGCAACATTCAGGATTACCTTGCAGACATTATCAATGCTGTTCTTAAGAGCAACAATCTCAACATCAAGATCAGCAAGATTGATTTTGCATTCCTTGCAAGCCTTGGCGATCTTAACACAGTTTACGGCGCAGCAGGCACAACAAAGCAAATCACAGCCAACCAAGGCCAGGTGCTTGTTACATTGCTTCGCTACATCGAAAATGTGCTTATCAACAACGCTTCTGCCATCAACAAGCTTCTTGGCGGCATTGATGCAATCAAGAAAAATGCAACAATAAGCGGCATCCTTGACAGCGTATTTGCAACAATTGCAACAGCTAACAGAGACGATATCGTTCTTGCAATTTTCTACTTCCTTCTTGCTCAGCCAACAGACACATTCTTTGATTATTCAAACTTCAAATACAAGGAATATCCGTTTGAATATCCTTCAACGGTTGATGTTGATTTCTTAACCGTTATCGGCCCGATGCTTGACGGCCTTGTTGGCGGCCTTGTTCCCGGCGGACTTTCAAGCCTTGTAACAGCTAATGTTTACAAAGACAACATCATCAGCTCTTTGGCAACAGGCCTTTACGGCGCAGTTGAAAAGGTTAAGGTTGGCAATATGAGCCTTACCGATCTTCTTGCACAAACAGGCATTGATTTCTCAACAGACAATGTTGCTTCACTTCTTACAGATAAGACATACGGCCAAAGCTTTGAAGCAGCAGCCAAAACAATTAAGAGCGCAGGCTCTTGGGCAAATGTTAAGGCTGATAAGCTTTCTTGGGGCGTAACAGACAGAGACAGCTTCTTGCATGCTCTTTGCGCAGCACTTCGCCCGATTTACGGCGTGCTTGATGTGCTTCTTAACGACGGCTCACTTGGCCTCTTCAATCTTATCTATCTTCCGGGTTCGGACGGATATACTTCCACAATCGTTCCGATCATGGAGGCATTCGGTCTTTACAACATTAAGACTCAGTATCAGTACAGACAGGATATGAGCAAGGAATACGATGCTATTCTTCTTGACATTCTTAACCCGCTTCTTGACAAGGTTGAGGATATCCTCAATGCTCCTGTTCAAACTCTTATGAGCATGCTTCCGAACCTTTCACTCTTCTTCGCAAACGACGGATTGCTTCAGGTTATCGAAAACCTTACAACTCCGATCAGAGCTCTTCTTGATGCGGTTAAGCCAATTGCAAATGTTAACGACATTCTTGTGGCTGCCGGCCTCAATATTCAGAAGCTTCTTTCGGGCTATGGCCTTGTAGGCAGCGATTATAAGTTTAATATTTATGATCTTTCTGCTTCACTCAAGCCGCTCATCGGCTCTGAAAACATCGTTGGCCTTCTTAATAAGATTCTTGGCTTAATCAAGATCGGCGGTTCTCCGCTTGGCATAGAGCTTATGCCTATTGATTGGCTTCAGCTTGCTTCCCACGGTGAATTCATCGTTGACGAAGCTTCTCAGGCTTCCACCACAGGCAAGAGAATTTATGTTAAGGCTGATCCAAGCGAAGTTCTTGTTGCATTCCTTCGTTACCTTATCAACACGGTAAACTATAAGGATAACTACAGCATAATCAGCAACCTTATCGGCGGACTTATCGGCGGCGCAAGCAGCAACATCTCCGATGTGGTTGACACTGTTCTCGGAATGCTTTCCGGCGACACAGATAAGGTTATTTCCGATCTTTGCGGACTTCTTCAAACTCTTGCTTAATTCAAATTGAATAAAGCAAAAGCTTAAAAAATTAAGAGTACCTCTTCGGAGGTGCTCTTTTTCTTTGCCTGCAATGCTCTTTGCGGAAAGTTATTCTGAATTATTCGGCAATTGCTTCAGGCAATAATCTCAAAGCATGCAAACATAATATTTTGATTATATATGAAAAATCCGCAGCAATTATTTGGTTTGTTATAGCCGCTCTTCAAATCATTGGCGGTTTATTTACTTATTACACGCCGGTTATTGTTATTTGCTGGAATATTTACACGGGAATTCAGCGAATTAAGCACAGCAAAACCCTTGCCGATATGCCTGCCGGAATATATGAGTATTATGAAAAGCAAGGCACAACAAATATCATTTTCCTTGTTGTTAATATTATTTTGGGCGGACTCATCGGCGGTATCGCCTCGGGTTATGATATTTATATCAGAAACTTCGTTATGAAAAACAAAGAAGCATTTGAATAACGCACGGGCTGCAAAGTGATTTGCAGCCTTTTCTTTTTTGCAGATTGCGTGTTTGCTTTTGCCGTGCCCTGCAAAACCGAAGCCGCACAAAATATATTTTTTCTTTACAACATTGACTGCACGGGTGTATAATGCTATTGTACGCACAATATTTTCTATTATGCCGATTTTATTTGCTGTGCACAGAGCGGTGCAGAATATCGCCGCACAAAGAAAAATCGGTTTGGAGATAATAGTGTGAAAAATCAAACCAATTACATTATACTGCCTTCAAAATTTGCCTGAGACATAATTTTTGAATGGCTGAAATCATCGTTACGCCTGTTCGGGCAACGCAGGCAATCAGGTGATTTTTAACAAACTGTTTGTTGCCTGAAAGGCTATGGTGATTACTATGAAAAAAGCATTATTGGCAATTCCCGCCGCAATAGGTGCAGGCCTTGCGGCAACGGCTGTTAAGGCAGCCGCTTTTAAGGCAGAGAAAAAAAGCGCAGCTCAGCTGCCGCCGGAGAATGTTGATGTTGAAAGAGCCGCAAAGCATCTTTCGCAGGCAATTCAAATCAAAACCGTTTCAAGCGACGACAGCAGCAAGGTGGACTGGAACGAATTTGAAAAATTTCACGCTTTCTTGGCAGAAGCTTTTCCGCTTATAGCAAAAACACTGAGCCGTGAAAATGTGAGCACGGCAAGCCTGCTTTATAAATGGCAGGGAACGGATGAAAGCCTGAAGCCGATTGCATTTTTATCGCACATGGATGTTGTGCCGATTTCAGAGGGCACAGAGCAGGATTGGGAGCATCCGCCGTTTGAAGGATATATTGACGGCACCTTTGTTTGGGGCAGAGGCGCACTTGACATGAAAAATCATCTTATCTGCCTTATGGAAAGCATTGAAACCTTGCTTGAAGAGGGATTTGTGCCCGCACGAACCGTTTATCTTTGCTTTGGCCACAACGAGGAAATAGTTGCATCTGCCACTTCCGGCGCAAACGACCTTATGGAAACGCTGAGAGCCCGTGGAATTGAATTAGACAGCATTATAGATGAAGGCGGAGCAATGTTGCCTGCTGAGGTAAAAGGCATTTTAAACGGCAAATTAGCGGGAATAGGCGTTGCCGAAAAAGGATATGCCGATTTCAGGCTTTCAATCAAAGCAAAAGGCGGCCATTCATCGCAGCCGCCGAAGCACACGGCAATAGGCGAAATATCCAAAGCCGTTGTTCGCCTTGAAAAAAATCAATTCAAGGGCGAAATTCCCGATTACTTAAATAAAATGTTTATGGAGGTTGGCAGGCACTGCACATATCCGGGCAGATTTGTTATGTGCAATTACAAGCTTTTGCAGCCGCTTGTTAAAATAGCAATGCTGCAAATTCCGCCGGCAGCATCAATGGTGCACACCACAATGGGCGTTACAATGAGCAGCGGCAGCCCTGCCGCAAATGTGCTGCCGCAAAGCGCAAGCGTAACGGTTAACTGCCGCATTATGCCGGGCGAAACAATTGCTTCCACCGAGGAGCACATAAGAAAAGCAATTAAAAACAACAATATTGAAATAGAGCTGTTAAAGGGCAAAGAGCCTTCTCTTATTTCACCCACGGATACCAAATCATTCAAAACAATAAAAGAAATCGTTGAGGCAACAAACCCAACGGCAATAGTAACCCCGTTTCTTGTTATGGGCGGCACGGACGCTTACCACTATGAGCCGATTTGCGAAAACATTTATCGCTTTGCGCCGTTTACCGTGCCCACAGAGCTTTTGCTTACCACACATTCAACAAACGAAAGATGCCCGATTGAGCAGCTTGGCGAAGGAATAAGCTTTTTCAAGCGCTATATAAGAGCAATGACAGCCGAGGAAAAATAACGCAAAAACTTTAGCTGCCTGAATTATATTGCCCTTGCTGTTTTCCGAAGGCATAGGCAGAAATCACCGTTTACACCTGTTAGGGCAACGCAGAATTTAAGGTGATTTTAATAAAATATTTGTTGCCTGAAAGGCTATGGTGATTAAATGGATTTTAAAGAAAGCACATTTATGTATACACTCGGCGGCGCCGTGGTTGCTTTTGTTTTGGCACAATCCGTATTTTTTCTTGTGCGTGCTTATAAACAAGGCAAAAAAATAGGCATATCCGAAAAAACCATGAAAAACACAATCGTTTCAAGCTCGCTGTTTTCGATTGCCCCTTCAATTTCTATTTTGGCAACGATTATAACACTTTCCGGTGCGCTCGGCCTTGTGCTGCCGTGGATAAGGCTTACGGTTATAGGCGCAATAACATATGAAGTGCCTGCCGCCGAAAGCGCTTTAAATGCCCTTGGGCAAATCGGCGGCCTCTCACAAGAGGTTACAGACCCGATGCAGTTTTCAACCATTGCATGGGTTATGACTCTCGGCTCCGTTATGCCGCTGGTGTTAATTCCGTTTATGCTTAAATTCATTCAAAAAAAGGTTGGCGGAGTTGCAAGCAAAAATGCCGCATGGGCAAACACAATGAGCGCCGCTGCATTTATCGGTTTGATCAGTGCATTCATAGGCAGAGCCGTGTTCGGCAGCGGCGAGCCGGATCAGCTTGGAGACGGTGCAGGAGTTATGAGTGTTACTGCGCTTGCCGTTTCCATGCTGTGCATGATTGGCTTTATGAAGCTGCAAAAGAAGAAAAACATAACTTGGCTTGAGCCGCTGGCAATGCCGCTGAGCATGTTTATTTCACTTGCCGTGGTAACGGTTTTAAGCCTTGTTTTACCGGGCAACATTGCATTGCTTGAATGGAGGGGCTGATATGAACAGTTATAATGAACGCACCCACATAATCGGCCGCTTTTGGATAATAACGGCGCTGTTTGCGTTTTTAATGATTCCCGTGGCAATTTCATTAAAGCTTAATGCATTTCCTCAGGCATCCGTTGTGCTTAAAGGCCTTGCACCGATTGCGCTGCTGTTTTATCCAACGGCGGTTATAGAGGTTTGCACCTATTCGCCGATGCTTGGCTCCGGTGCAACATATATTGCCTTTGTTACAGGCAATATAAACAATTTAAAACTGCCCTGCGCCCTTTCCGCGATGGACAGTGCAGGAGTTAACCCAAACAGCGATGAAGGCGAAATCCTTTCCACAATTGCAGTTGCGGCATCATCAATAGTTACAACCTTTATTATTGCAATAGGCGTTATTGCCTTTGCTCCGTTTTTGCCACGCATAACTGCGCCGGATTCCGTGCTTGCGCCTGCATTCAGGCAGGTGGTGCCGGCGCTTTTCGGGGCTCTCGGAATGTCTTATATGGCAAAGCACTTTAAAATCAGCATTGTGCCGATTGCCGTTATATGCCTTATGCTTCTGTTTAAGGGCGATTTGGCTGTTGGAGTGCTTATTCCCGTTGGAGTTATCGTTTCGCTGCTTGCGGCGCATTTGATGTTTAAAAAAGGCTGGATTAAATAAGCTTGCTTAAATCGCACAGCCTGCCAAGCGGCAGACTGCACAAAGCAACAGCAAAATAATATAATGCCAAAGCAGAATGCACCGCGAGGCACCATTCTGCGGCACATTTCGCTTTGCGAACAAAACAAAAGCGGCACAGAATGGATTTTCCATCCTGTGCCGCTTTAAGCTTGAAAACATTAAATTAAATTACCAACCGAGGCGCAAAACTGTGATTGTGCACCTGCCTGTGCCGGCGCTGAGTGCAGCTGCGTGGCCGCCCGGTGTGTAAATATCTATTCTGCCTGTTTTTGAAAGGCCGCTGCCGCCTCTGTCCACAACCGTGTAGGTTTGGCCGTCTACATCAATAACAGAGCCGAGCGGAAGCCAGTTGCAGGCAACATAATACGGCTCCGGCATGCCAACATAAACCTTTTTTCCGGATGCTGTGTTGCCTGTGCTTTTGCCGCAGCATTTTGCGCACGGGCAATAATGAGTGTATTTACCGCTGATTGTTTGGCCAACGGAAAAGCCGTTTTTAGACTGCACGCCGTTTGGCTCAAAGCCTGCGGCAGCAGTGCCAACATATTTAACCTCTGTTACAGGCTCCTTAACCGTTACGGAAGTGAGCTGCACTCTTGAGGTTTCTTCGCCGTTTACATAGGTTACCTGATAGGTTACCTTTTTTTCGCCGTTTTCACCGGCGGTTTCAACCTTTGTTTCGCCCACGGTCATAGAGGCGTCTTCCTTTGTTTGGGTTGAATACTTAATATCTTCGCTTACTGTTTCTGTTTTTACAACAGTTCTGTAAACAGTGATTTCCATGCCGTTTTCAACAGCCGTGTCAACAGACGGTTCGCAATAATCGGCATCGCCGAGTGTGATGCCTGCAAGAGAAATTACATCTGCAACCGTTCCGCCTGCAGTGTTTAAATTATAAGTGTTGCCATCTGCAATCACAGCAACCGCAAGCGGAGCCTCCACTGTGATTACCATGCCGTTTTCAACTGCATCATTAACATCATAATTGAGCTTGCAGCCCGAAACATTTATTTTCAGCTCTGCAAAAGCCTCGCCCACCGTGTCGGCATAAACATCATATGCCTTGATGGATTCGTTAAACTTAATGTTAACGGTATTTAATCTGTCTATAACGATAGTGCCGCCGTTGCCTGCCTCAAAGCCTGCAATATCAAGCCTATCATTAGAACCAAGAGCTATATTTGCCTCATTAAGGATTTCGGTTGGTTCCGTTTCGTTTGTTGTAACCGTATATTGCTTGCCGTTATCATCAATAACAACATTATATTCGCTTGCCATGCCTGCGAATGCGCTTGTGGCAAACACGCAAATGATAAGCAAAAATGCGATTACCGCTGCCGCCATAAATCTTGAAATATGCTTTACGGAGGCCGCATGTGATTCGTTAATCATCTTAATCTCCTTTGTTATGCACTTGAGCCATAATATTGGCTGTGCCGAAATTCAGCAAGCCTGCACGGCACAAAACCGCCGTTTAAGCCTGCCGGCAGAAGCATTTATTCTGCCTTCAGAACCGATTGAAGCACAAGCTTTCGCACGGCTCTGCCTTTAGTATTTCTCAAGCACTTGGCATTATAGTTATTTTCGCACAAGGTGTCAAGGCGAAAAAAATAAGTTTTTTGTGCACATTGCACAAGGAAACAAAAAAGTTACAATTTGTAACTGCTTTGTAAAACAATATCTTGTGTATTTTCTTTTTCACGATTTAACGCACGAAAGCGTTTTTTTGTTCAAATTTCCAGAAATGCCTTAGAAGATTTTTACGAAATTGTAACCTTTTGATTTTTCAACCGCCATTTCAACAATATATTGTGCGTTTTTTTAGATTTTTGAAAATTCCATACTATATATAGGAACGGCTTTTGTAACATTCTAAGCCTGTCCTTTTGGGATTTATTGCATATATAATAGATATAATAATATTATTAAATATAATATATATAACATTATATATGCAGACAAAATATGCAACGGTTGCCACGCACCGCTCCCCCCCCTGCCCCGCCGCTCGTTTTTAAGCAGCGCACACTTTGCAGCCGTTGCGCAAAGCGCCCTAAAACGGTGCCGTTTAAATCTGCAAGATAATTCAAACGCCCTGCTGCCTTTTATGATTTTTGTTGACAAGAATATTTCTTTAGGCTATAATATGACGGAAACGAAAACAGAATATGTCTCAGTAGCTCAGTTGGATAGAGCGACCGCCTCCTAAGCGGTAGGTCGGAGGTTCGACTCCTCTCTGGGACGCCAAAAACTCCGTCGGAAAGCCCGGTAAAATCAAGGGCTTCCGGCGTTTTTTCATTTTTACGAAGAAACAGCAAAAACGGAAAATCACAAATTTTCATAATCGGTCAACAAATTTATTTGTAATTATTGACAACAAATACGAGCGATGTATAATATTATTGTCTAATTTTAACAATTTGTTAGGGGATTATTTATGGAAACGCACGGAATTAAATTTAAGGATAAGCTTGGTTATGCTTTGGGCGATATGGGCGGAATACTCTCGTTTAGTCTTGTTTCTTCGTATTTAACAATGTTTTATACCGATATTTTGGGCATTTCGGCCGCAAGCATAACAATCTTAATGCTTGTTGCCAGAATTTGGGACGCTGTAAATGACCCTATGTGGGGTTCGTTTATAGACTCAAGAAAGCCGACAAAGCACGGCAGATTCAGACCCTATATTTTAGGGGCTTCATTTCCGCTTGCCGTGGGTGCGTTTTTGATGTTTTATAAAATCCCCGGATTGTCAAACGGCCAATACTTAATCTATGCTTACATAACATATATTTTCTACGGAATGATGTATACCGGCGTCAATATCCCTTACGGCTCATTGGCAAGTGCCATTACGGATGATGAGGTTGAACGCTCATCTCTTTCAATGTGGCGCTCTGTCGGTGCGGGAATCGGCGGCTTGCCGGCGCAAATTCTTATGCCGCTTGTTGTTTTCACGACTGTAATCAATGCCGACGGCAGTTCGTCAAAGGTGCTTGACGGTAACAAACTTTCATTGTGCGTAGGTGCAATTTCGGTTTTAACGATCGTTCTTTTTATTATCCACTTTAAATTGACAAAAGAGCGAATTCAGCTTCCGCCGACTCAAAAAACAAGCGATTATAATTTGCTGAAAACCGTCAAAGTCCTTGCTAAAAACAAACCGTTTGTTGTGCTTTGCTTTATATCTATGTTTCTTATCTGTTTTCAAATGTACACACAAACGTTTTATAATTATCTTTTCAAAAATTACTTTGAGAAGCCGGGTCTTTACAGCATTGTTACCATATGCACCTATTTGCCTATGGCGTTGTTTTTACCGTTTATGGGTAAGCTTATCAGAAAATTCGGCAAAAAGGAAATTTGCGGCGCAGGCTTGGGCTTTGCCTTTGTTATCAGCGCATTGATGTTCCTTTTGCGTTTTACCCCGTTTGCTCACAATCCTTATGTTTTCCTCGGACTCGTGTTCCTTTCGGGTGCAGGTCAAACCTTCCTTGTGCTTGAGGTTTGGGCACTTGTTATGGATGTTACGGATTATCAGGAGCTTTTATCGGGCAGGCGTGAAGAGGGCACAACCTACAGTATTTATTCTTTTGTTCGCAAATTAGGTCAAACAGCCGCAGGTGCAGGCGTTCCGGCAGTGCTTGGGGCTATCGGCTACAAAGGCACGCAAGCCGTACAATCGCAGCAGGTTTTAACGAAAATGTTTGATGCGGCAACAATAGTGCCGTCGGTTATTCTTTTGCTTATGTTTATTTTGACGACTTTTTGCTACAAGCTGGGCAAATCGGAAATTGAAAATTTGCACAAGCAGCTTTACGGCAATAAAAACGATTGATATACTTAGGGGCATAATTTTATGAAAACAGTCGAATTGCAAACAAAATGCGGAAAAATTCAAGGCATAGACGGCGAAAACTGCTTTGAATTCAGGGGCATAAAGTACGCAAATGCCAAGCGTTGGGAATATCCTCAGGTGATTGAAAAGTGGCAGGGTGTTTTTGATGCAACTTGCTTTAAGGAGTGCTCATATCAGCACCGTGGGTTTGATGATGATGCAACAGTTAACCCTTTTTATCATTATGAATTCAGAGACGGTTTGGCGTTTACATACAGCGAGGATTGCCAATTTTTGAATATATATGTGCCTAAAGAGGCTAAAAACTGTCCTGTTTTAATTTTTATTCACGGCGGCAGCTTTACAGGCGGAAGCTCAAACGAGGCGCATATCAACGGCGAAAATTTTGCAAAAAACGGTGTGATTTTCGTTGCGATGAATTACAGGCTTAATGCCTTCGGCTTTTGCTCACACCCTGATTTAACCGATGAAAACGGAGTTTGCGGTAATTTCGGACTTTTTGACCAATATGCCGCAATTAAATGGGTTAGGGAAAATATTGAAGCTTTCGGCGGAAACCCGAATAATATTGTGCTTTCAGGTCAAAGCGCAGGGGCTATGAGCGTTGACATTCATCTTTCAAATCCGCTTTGCAAAGGTTGGTTTTCCGGAGCGATAATGATGAGCGGCGGCGGTTTACAGCGTTTCCTCGCAAAACCCCTGACCCCTGAAAAAACAAGAGCTTTTTGGGATAAGATTATTGAAAATGCAGGAGTTAAAAGTATAGCCGAGTTGAAAAAAGCGGATAAAGAGGTGCTTTATCGTGCTTGGGATAAGGCATGCAAGGAGGATAAGCTTAAAAGTATGCTTTACACCCTGCCGGTTTGCGACGGAAAAATAATTACACAGTCAAATTTTAACAACAGGACAATTCCTCAAATGCCTAAAATTATAGGTGTTACAAAAAATGATATGGTGCCTGCCGTTTTGCAGGCTGTCGATAAAAAATGGGTTTCCTGTGATAAAAACAGCGATTGCTATATTTATTATTTTGCACGCAGCTTGCCGGGCGATGAAAAGGGTGCTTGGCATTCAAGCGATTTGCTTTATGCTTTTTCAACTCTTGATAAAAATTGGCGGCCTTTTGAGGCTGTTGATTATGAAATTTCAAATCAGCTTGCAAAATCCTTTATTGCTTTTGCAAAAAACGGAAATCCCAATTGCAATGAAATACCGGTGTGGAAGCCCGGCACGGCTAAGGTTATGACTTTTTGTGAAAACACAAGGCCGGCACATTGGAATACCCCACAGATTTTGAAAAACACATTTATTGGCGGAGCATCAATATAATGAGATTTAATCATACTTTTAAGCTTACAAACGAAAACGAAACGCACCGTGAATATAAGTGCGATAACGTTAATATCAACATTGATTTCATAAGTGGCAGTGCTTTGCGTGTGGCTGTTTTTAACGATAACGCCGAAATGCTGCCGACCTTTACCGTAAATCCGAACAATAACCTATCCTCTCTCGGCAGAAGCAGATTATCCGTGGACGGATTTGACTGTGTTGCGCCTGTTGTTGAAAAATTTGAAAATAAAGAGAAATTTGTTCTTGATTGCGGCGTTACCGTTGACCTCGATTTGAATAATTTTATTTTGTCTTACAGTAAAGAGTCAAAGCTTTTGTTCGGAGACAGAGCGCCGCTTGCCTATAATTTTGAAGGCGAATTCGGCAACGGGTCTTATCATTATATTACCAGAGAAGATGACGAGCATATTTTCGGACTTGGCGACAAAAGCGGCCTGATAAATAAAGCAGGTCAGGTTTACCGTGTTGAAACGGCGGACAGTATGGGCTTTGACGCAGAAAAAACAGATCCTCTGTACAAGCACGTTCCGTTTTATATTTGCGAAAATTCTGTTGGTGCTTACGGTATTTATTACGATACAACAGATACCTCTTTTGTTGATTTGGGCAGGGAAATCAATAATTATTACTGCCATTTCAAGTATTTTAAGACGGATGACGATTGCTTGGTTTATTATGTTTTTTTCGGAAGCAAGCTTTCTGTTTTACAGCAATATGCTCGCTTGTGCGGCAAGCAGGCTTTTCCGCCTAAGTGGAGCTTCGATTATTGCGGCAGCACAATGGCATATACCGATGCGCCTGACGCACAAAATCAGATGCAGGGCTTTTTGGATAAAATTAAAGACCTTGATTTGAGCTGCGGCGGATTTTATCTTTCATCGGGATATACTTCAATAGGGAATTTGCGTTGCGTTTTTAATTGGAATTACGATAAGTTCCCCGATCCTGAAAAATTCGTTGCCGATTACAATAATGCAGGAATACATTTAATTCCGAATATCAAGCCTGCTTTTTTGACCTCGCATCCAATGTATGATGAGTTGGCGGAAAAAGGATTTTTTGTTAAAAATGCAGACTCAACACCCTATGTAACGCAGTTTTGGGACGGTGTGGGCAGTTATTTGGACTTTACAAATTCCGACGCCTTCGATTTTTGGGGCAGTCAGGTAACCGAAAAGCTGCTTGATTTCGGAATTGATGCTACATGGAATGATAATAACGAGTTTGATATTAAGGCAACCGACGCTGTTGCCGCAGGCTTTGGCGAAAAAGCTTCTGCGTGCAGAATTCGTCCGATATTAACTTATTTAATGGTATTATCTTCATACAAGGCGCAAATGAAAAAATATCCCAATAAGCGTCCGTTTTTATCTACGAGAAGCGGAAACAGCGGTGTAAGACGCTTGGCGCAAACCTGGTCCGGCGATAATTTTACTTCGTTTCACGATTTGCGTTTTTGCCATTATGTGGGAATGACAATGTCCCTTTCAGGCTTTTATTTTTACGGTCACGATTTGGGAGGCTTTTCAGGCGAAATGCCTTGTGAAGAATTGCTTTTAAGATGGATGCAGCACGGCGTTTTTGAGCCACGCTTTACAATTCATTCTTGGAACGGCGACGGCTCTGCTACTATGCCGTGGAGCTATGAAAGCGGCTTGTGCGGCGCAAAGGCGATTTTAAGGCAACGCAAAAGCCTGATACCTTATTTATATAATTGTGCTTATAACAGCGTGGAAAATGATGTTCCCGTGCAAGCTCCGCCTTATATTTATTACAATGATGAAAACATTGACGTAAATACCGATGCGTTTATGCTTGGCAGAGATGTTTTGGCAGCCTGCGTGCTTGACGAGGGTGTAGCTCAGGCAGATGTTTACCTGCCAAAGGGCGACGATTGGTATCTGAATGAAACAGAAAAGCTTTATTGCGGCGGAAGCACGGTAAAGGTCGATTTGCCGTCAGATAAGCCTGTGCCTTATTTTATTCGTTCCGGCTCTGTTTTTCCCGTTGATGAGGGCGAGTGCTCATACAAATCCGCAGAAAAAGTCGTTTTTACCGTTTATCCTGTTAAAAACGGCAAATTTACAGCCCGTTATTTTAATGATGACGGCGAGTCCTTTGAATACTTAAAAAACAACTGCGTAAAATTAGAGTTTGATGTAAATTGCGATAACGAAAATGTTGATGTTGTTGTAAATAATAAGGGTAATGTAAAATTTGAGCCTGAAATCAAGCTTGTTTCTACGGATTTGCGTAAGTTGAATGTTTCGGTAAAATAATATCTGCCTTCCGGGACGCCAAAAAGCAGTATCAAAATTTGATGCTGCTTTTTTATTTTAAAGGCAACTATGCACTATGCACTAAAATGCCGCCTTAGTTAAATGGATATAATAAACCCCTCCTAAGCGGTAGGTCGGAGGGTCGACTCCTCTCCGGGACGCCAAAAAGCCGAAAAGCCTTGATACAGCGCTTTTCGGCTTTTTCTTTTTGCTGTTCTGATTCCGGCCTGTGCGGTGCCGCTTTCAAAGCAATCACGCTTTGCAGCCCAAAACTAAGCTTGGCACTTGCTTTTTGATTTCAAATATGATATTATTGGTATATATACTAATACATTTATTAACAGGTGATATAATTGCGTAGAAACAGCAGCGAAACAAAGAAAAAAATTCTGACCGCATGCGTCAAATTGTTTTTGGAGGAGGGATATAAAAACACCACTGTAAGCCGAATTATTGAAGAGGCAGGGGTTGCAAGAGGAAGCTATCTTAATTTGTTTCCCACTAAGGACAAAATTTTGCTTGAATTAACCCAAACCATGTTTGGAGGGCAATTCGATGTGGCAAGAAGCATTGCAAACAGAAATTTGCCGCCGGTTTTTGCCTATGCGGTTGAAACTGCAATACAGCTTACTCTTACCGAGCTAAACGAAAATTTGCGAGAGATTTATATTGAAGCATACACAATTCCGGACACGGCAGAATATATATATCTGCACACCACGGCAGAGCTGAGGCAGATTTTCGGCACAAACTTTCCCGATTACAGTGACAGCGATTTTTACGAAATGGAAATAGGCACGGCAGGTTTAATGCGTAACTATATGGCCAGAAAATGCGACATTCATTTTCCCCTTGAGCGCAAGCTCAGCCGATTTTTAACTGCAGCGATGCGAGTTTATCTTGTGCCGGAGGAAGATCAGGAAAAGGTGCTTGCTTTTATAGGCTCAATTGATATTCAGGCGATTTCCGCCAAGGTTATGCATAAACTGTTTGCCATGTTGGAAATGAAATATGATTTTAAGCTTTCAAACGATGGCAAAACGGAGGAAAGAAGATGAAAACAGGAAAAAAACTGCTCACAGGTATGCTTTTGGTGCTTTTCATCGTTTTTGTCGCAGGATGCGGCAAAGCGGAAAAAACCGACGCCGCTGCACTGCCGGAGGTGCGGAACAACGGCACGGTGATCCAATGGAGATACCCCGCTGAAGAAGAATGGCGCGACCTTGTGGCGCTTACCGAGCTGCGAGGTGCTGCCGGAGAAAACGGCAAGGACGGAACAGACGGAAAGAACGGTGTCGACGGAAGAAATGGAACAGACGGAAAAGACGGCATTAACGGCATTGACGGAAAAAACGGAATAAACGGTACAAACGGAAAAGATGGCATTAACGGCGTTGACGGAAAAGACGGTATAAACGGAATTGACGGTACAAATGGTAAGGAAATTGAAATCCAAAAGACAGATTTGTATATTCAATGGCGTTACAAGGGCGGCGAGTGGCAAAACCTTGTGGCTCTCGCAGATATTTTAGGTCCCTCCGGACAAAACGGCACAAACGGCGAAGACGGTAGAACTCCCGAATTTCGGGTAAATGGCAATCAGCTGCAATGGCGATACGAAGGCGAGACCATTTGGCTGAATCTATATGATTTATCCGCATTGAAAGGTGCAGACGGCAAAGACGGATCATGCGCCGGATATTTTGCAGCAAACGGCAGAGTATACACTTGGGGAACACCGCTTCCGTTCAATGTAAAAAAAGAAAGCGGAGATTTGATCTCCTATAACTCATCAAGCAAAACAATCACCCTTTCAAAAGGTCACACATACAGTATGGTGTTCAGCGGAACGGTTATGATCAGCGCTAACGGTAATTATAAGTTGTGCGGTGCATCACTCATTGACGGATATAACAGTTCTGAAATGATGCTTGAGACGCGAACCTATGTGAGTATGATAGATGACGGTCAAAGTGCAAGACTTGGTATGTCGTATAACACTATATACAGTGCCGAAGAGGATATTGCTTTGACATTTCAATATACAAATATGCTCTTCCAGAATACCAATTTTACCGACAGTCAGTACAACATAACCATTATTGCTCTTGACTGAGCCGACGTACACGAAAACGGAGGTAATGCAAATGAAGAAACGAATACTCAGCATCCTGCTCACCCTTTGTATGGTGATATGCCTTGTGCCGACTACGGCGTTTGCCGCGGGTGAGACAAACAGGAAAGTCGAAACGGAACAAGAGCTGGTCGCCGCTCTGGCGGACGATACGGCGGATGTCATCCGGCTGACGAAGGATATCGACATCAGCAGCTCCCTGACCATCCTCCGCAAGGTCACCCTCGATCTCAACGGCTATGTTCTGAAAATGACCGGTAGCGGCAGCGTTATTATCCTCGATAATAAGAGCGGCATCACCGGCGACCTGACCCTTATCGACAGCAATCCCACGGCGGAGCACAAATTCAAGGTTAACGGCGCAGAACCTTGGGTGCTGGACAACAGCGGTACAGAGACCGTCTATGGTGGCATCATCACAGGCGGCACGGGCAGCCGGATCTTCTTCTCCAACGGGGTGGAAGGCGGCGGCGTGATCATCGGCAGCGGCGCACTCACCATGAACGGCGGCAATATCGTCGGCTGCATAGCCAATGAAGGCGGTGGCCTGTTCCTCTCAGACGGTTCGTTCACCATGAACGCCGGCAGCATTGTCGGCTGCTCAACACCAAACAGATTAACGACCGGAGAGGCCTTTCACGGCGGCATATACGCTTTTGGTCCGATGGCGAACGCAGATACAACCGGCGTGATCACGTTGACCGGCGGCCTGATCAAAAACAACGGCAGATACGCTATCAATGCTGCGTATATGACCACAATTTACGCCAACGGCGGCGAGGTATACGGTGGGGTTTACCTAAATCAGTCAAGTAAGATCACCTGTCTTGCAGAAGATAACGGTATTACCGCCTTCAAAGGCAAGACGGTGATCGGCGGAACTTCCAGTGTAAATCCAAGCCATGTTGACTGGGGCCTCTTCTACGGCGGTCTGGATATTTACGGCAATACGAGCGGCGTCATCGTGACCTACAAGGACGGCGATAGTGAATACGCAAAGCAGATTCTGCCCTCCGGCACTCTCGCGACGCGTCCTGACGACCCCACCAAGCCCGGACACATCTTTGACGGCTGGTACACCTCCGACGGCGCGCAGTGTGATTACACCACTGCCGTCACCGAGAACGTAACCGTCACGGCTCGCTGGACACTCAAAACTCAGAGTGTATCAAGTGAGCAGGAGCTGAACGACGCACTGGCAGATATCTCTGTCGGCAAAATTCTCCTGACGGCAGATATCGACATCAGCAGCTCCCTGACCGTCAACCGCAAGGTCACCCTCGATCTCAACGGCTATGTGCTGCGGTATGCTGACACGACTGCCAATGGTAGTGTGTTTAAAATTGTAAGCGGCGGCGACCTGACCGTCATCGACAGCAGACCCGACGCGGAGCATAGGTTCAACAGCGACAATATTCTGTGGGCACCGGATGAGCAAAACGGCAAAGAGATTGTCATGGGCGGCGTCATCACCGGCGGTACGGGCACGCCTTGTTATGTGAACGGTTCATCATACTTTGTTGCATGCGGTGGCGGTGTGTACCTGGAAGGCGACGCCAGATTCACCATGGACGGCGGCAATATTGTCGGTTGTATAGCAAATACCGGCGGCGGTGTGCACATCTCCGAAAACGGTTCATTCACCATGAACGACGGCAGCATCATGGGCTGCTCATCATGGGACCTTTCGGTCCCCGGCGGCACGCCATACTTCGGCGGCGTGTACCTTGACAGCGGTACATTCACTATGACCGGCGGTGTAATCAAAGACTGTGCTAAATATAGTGTTGTGCTTAATGAAAATGCCACTATGAATGCCAACGGCGGCGAGATATACGGTGTGGTTGAAGTCGGAAAGAATTCGTATGTAACCGGTCTCAACGGTATTGCCGGTGTCACCGTTTTCAGAGACAATTTTTGGATTTATCATAACTCCGCACGTGTTGACTGGGGCATTTTCTACGGCAGTATAACCAATTATTACGACGACCCGATTATCGGTCTCACCGTGACTTATATGAACGGCGAAACAATATATGCCAAACAGATCTTGCCCTCCGGCACTCTCGCGACGCGTCCGGACGCTCCTACCACCACACCGGGCTACACCTTCGGCGGCTGGAACAAGGTCGACGGCACGGCGTGGAATTATGCAAGCGATAAAGTCACCGATAACATAACATTGTATGCAAAATGGACAGCGAATACCTACACAATAACCTTTGATACCGCAGGCGGCAGCGAAATCGTACCCATCACGCAGGACTACGGCACGGCGATTGCCGCACCTGCAAACCCGACAAGAGAGGGCTACACCTTTATCGGCTGGGATACGGAAATTCCCACGACCATGCCTGCCGAGAATATAACGCTTAAGGCACGGTGGAAAGACACCGAAAAGCCCACGGGCGAAATTATCATAGGCACAAATAAATGGCAAAGCTTTTTAAACAAGCTCACTTTCGGCTTATTCTTTAAGAATACGCAGGAGGTAACGATAAACGCCACCGACAACAGTTCAACCGTGTTTATCTCTTATTTGGTAACAGATCAGGATCTCTCCGAGGCGGAGCTTGGCTCCCTTGTGTACCAAGCATATGATGAGCCGTTTTGCATAGATCCCAACGGAGAACATATTATTTATGCAATGCTTGTTGATGAGAGCCTTAACATAACATATCTTCGTTCAGATCGCATAACACTTGATAACATTCAGCCCGTAATCGGCGGAATTGAGAACGGCAAGATCTATTGTGCGGCGCAAACGGTTTCCATTGACGAGAAGTATGTGAATACCGTTACCGTAAACGGCACGGCAGTTGAGCTTGACGAAAACAACAGCTTCAGCCTTGATCCGGCAGACGGCGAACAGCAAATTGTTGTCACCGATAAGGCAGGCAACACCGCCGAGATGACCGTAACAATCAATGACGGGCACACATTTGGCGAATGGGTTTCAAACGGCAACGGCACGCACACACGCAAATGCACGGTGGACGGCTGCAACGGTTTTGAAACCGAAGACTGCACCGGCGGAAATGCAACATGCACCGAAAGAGCAATTTGCGAGCTCTGCGGCAAGGCTTACGGCGAGTTTAACGCAAGCAACCACACCGACCTTAGGCACACGGAAGCAAAAGCGGCAACCGAAAGTGCCGAGGGCAATATAGAATATTGGCACTGCAACGGCTGCGGCAATTATTACAGCGATGCGGCAGGAACAAAGAAAATCAAACAAGCCGACACCGTAACGGCAAGGCTTAAGGGCAATTCCAAATCTCCGCAAACCGGCCACACAGGCAACCTTGCCTTATTGGCGGCGCTGATGTTTACCGGCAGCGGTGCGGCGATTGGCTTAACTGCTGCAGGCAAAAAGAAAAAGCGCAGCAAATAATCAACACATAAAAACAAAAGTGAGCCCCATAAAACAGGGGCTCACTCATAAGAAATAATTGCTCAATAAATCAAACAGCGGCAAAAAGCGGCTTGTCCTTAATTTAGGCAAACCGCTTTTAATTTTTTACTTTTTACTTTTTCTTGCAGAAACGGGAAAATCGTTTTTAACATATGTTTCCCACACATTCATTCTGTCGTCCTCATCAATTTCACGAATAACCCTTGCCGGCACACCTGCCGCAATGCTGTTTGGCGGAATGTCTCTGTTTACAACCGCACCTGCTGCAACAATGCTGTTTTCGCCGATGGTTACTCCGCCGCAAATCGTGGCGCTTGAGCATATCCAGCAATTATCCTTAATTGTTATCGGCAAGGCATATTCAAGATCATGTTTACCGTCCGGATAATCGGCAGGCAATCGTTCCTCTGCAATGAAAGGATGATTAGGCGTTGCAAGAGTTACATTTGCACCTATCCAAACACCGTTTCCGAAAGTGATCGGCGCAACATCAAGAAAGGTGCAGTTATAATTTACAAAGCAGCCTTTGCCAACATGGATATTAACGCCGTATTCGCAATAAAACGGAGCAAACACGCAAAAATCCTTGCCCTTTGCAGACGGAATCAGCCTTTCAAGAGCACGCTGCTTTGTTTTAAACCTCCACACGGCAATTTTATTAAATCTGTTGCACCTTACAAGCCCAAGTGCATGCTGCTTAAAAATATCCTTGCTTTCGGAATTATAAAGCTTGCCCGAAATCATTCTGTCCCAATCACTGAGATTATTATACACTGCCATTTCCTCCGCTTTGATTATGATGCCCTGCATGCCGGCGTTTTGCGGCCTGCCGTGCGCCCGTTTCAACCGAATGAGCTCAAATTCGATATATATATTATACATTAAAAGCGCCGCAACTGCAATCTTTGTTTGCCGGCGGAGAGGTGCCATACAAAAATCTTGAAATTGGGCAAGCCGTTTGATATAATATATAGAAAGCGTTTGGCGTTATATTCATAAAACAACGTTTTTTTAATAAATTCTGCGCTTTTTGAGCTTTTTCAAAAGTGCGAATTTAAGGCAAAAATCCGTTTCTTTTTTAACGCTTTTCGGCCGCACCGCAAATCAGGGGCGGCATCAATTTAAATCAACGCCGCCGCATAAAACGGGCAGCGTTGCACAGATTATATAAAGGCAGGAGGGAACACGATGCTGGAGCTTAAAAACATTTGCTTTTCCGTAAGCGATGAAGCGCAGGGCGGCACAAAGGAAATATTAAACAACATCAATTTAAGCGTTGATAAAAACAGCTTCGTTGTTATAACCGGGCCGAACGGCGGCGGCAAATCCACTTTGGCAAAAATCATTATGGGGATTGAGCACCCAACGGCCGGCAAAATAATATATAACGGGCAAGATATTACAAATTTAGATATTAACGAAAGGGCAAAGCTGGGAATCGGCTTTGCTTTTCAGCAGCCGGTGCGCTTTAAAGGGCTTACCGTGCGTGATTTGCTTCAAATTGCAGTTCACAAAAGCGTTAACAAATCCGAATTATGCGGATATCTTTCACAGGTTGGGCTTTGCGCCGCAGATTATATAAACAGAGAAATAAACGCAAGCCTTTCAGGCGGAGAGCTTAAAAGAATTGAAATTGCAATGCTGATGGCAAGGGGTGCGGATTTATCTGTTTTTGACGAACCTGAGGCGGGAATTGACCTTTGGAGCTTTAACAATCTGATTTCCGTTTTTGAAAAAATCAGAGATTCGCAGCACGGCGCAGTTATGATTATTTCGCACCAGGAAAGAATTCTTGAAATTGCAGATAAAATAGTGGTGGTTTCCGGCGGAGAAATCACGGCAGAGGGCGGCAAGGATGAAATTTTGCCCGAGCTGCTTTCCGATTCAAATACCTGCAAATTCTATAAGGCAAGGAGGCAAAGCAATGAGTGAGCTTAGCACAAGCCCTGCCCTTAAAAGCATTTTAAAAACAATTGCCGATATTACGGAAGCACCAAAGGGCGCATATAACATAAGATTAAACGGGCAAGGCATAGAGCGCCACAGCACGGAAAACATAGAAATTGTGCCAAAGCCAAACGGCACCGGAATTGAAATATATGTTAAACCCGGCACAAAAGGCGAGGATGTGCACATTCCCGTTGTTGTGAGCAAATCCGATTTCAAAGATTTGGTTTACAATGATTTTTATATAGGCAATGATTGCGATGTAAACATAGTTGCGGGCTGCGGAATTCATAACGACGGCGAGCATCTTTCGCAGCACGACGGCATTCACACCTTCCATATAGGCAAAAACACAAAGGTGCGCTATGTTGAAAATCATTACGGCGAGGGCAACGGCTCCGGCCAAAGAGTGCTTAACCCCATTACGGTGGTGCACCTTGAAAAAGGCAGCTATCTTGAAATGGAAACGGTGCAAATTGAGGGCGTTGATTCCACAAAAAGAGTTACAAAAGCGGATTTAAAAGATGACGCACGCCTTGTTATTAAAGAAAAGATTATGACAAGCGGCTCACAATATGCCGAAACCGAATTCACGGTTGATATGAACGGCAAAAACTGCAGCGCCGACATAAGCAGCCGCTCCGTTGCAAAGGGTGATTCCAAGCAGAAATTCGTTTCCGTTATAAACGGAAACAACGAATGCGCCGGCCATTCGGAGTGCGATGCCATTATTATGGAAAACGCCTGTGTTAAAGCGGTGCCGGAAATCACGGCAAACGATGTGAACGCATCACTTATTCATGAGGCGGCAATAGGCAAAATTGCAGGCGAACAAATCACAAAGCTGATGACACTGGGTCTTTCGCAAAAAGAGGCAGAAGAGCAAATAGTTAAAGGCTTTCTTAAATAAAGCGCCTAATAAAAGGCAGCAATAAGAAGCACCGATTCTTAAAAGGAACAATCCTTAAAGAATCGGTGTTTTTATATTGCTTTGATTTATTTTTAACTCCGCATCCATGCAAAAGCGCACCTTGGCAAAAAGCGAAAAGCCGCCGCACCGCACCTTTTAGGCATATCGGGCTAAGTGATTATTCCTCGCCGCCAAGCTTTTCTTTGCGTGCAGCTTCCTGCTCTGCAAGGCGGTCTGCACGAATATCCGCAAGCTCTGCAATCATTTGATTGCGAAGATTGCCGTGAATCGGATAAAGGAAGAACGAAAGGCCGTAAAGCCCTCTTGCAATTGCCGGAAGGATGCAGAAAACAGCCCAAATTCCGTTTAACATCTTAGGATCCGTTTGCGGCAGAGCATTGCCGAGCGAGTCCGTGAGGGGCACATAATTTATCCAAGTGAGCACCATGCCTGAAAGCCAGCCCGTGATTGAAGTGGAAAGCTTTGTGAAATAGCCCTGAACGGTGGTTACAAGAGCTTCGTTTCTGAGGCCGTGCTTCCATTCCATATAATCAAAGGTTTCGGCGCAAAGAATCGGGCCCACAACCTGAATAATCTTATTCGGCAGGCCGCAAATCGTGAGACCGAAAATAACCCAAATAAGATTGAGCACATAATGATCGCTGAAAGTTTGGCCGAAGGGATGATAGCCGATTATAAACAAAAGCGTGTAGGCCACGCCGCCGAACACACCTGCGATAATAGCGGTTGTGCGTGCGCCGAGCTTTTTAACCATTTTTGCGGCAAGCGGCACCATTAAATAGTTTGGAATTCCGGTGAAAAGGCCACAAACGGTTGCGTTTGCAAGGGAGCCCGTATTATTGAGCCAAAAATATTGTTCCGATGATCCGCCGACTGCCTTAAAGTTGTTGAAAAAATCGGCGAAAATTATTGCAAAAAGCGGTCTGTTTGTGAAAATTTGCTTAATTGATTCCAAAACGGAGGTTTCGTTCATTTCCTCTCTAGACTGAAGCGGAACACGCTCACGCATATTGAAAAAGCCCCAAATTGAAAAGAAAGAAGCGAAAATAAGCATGAAATATGCAAATCCCGTGTAAACGCTGCGCATATTGATTGCCGGATTCAGTTTAGGCAAAAACTGCACAAGCACGGGCACGAGCGACGGCAGCCATGTGCCGAAAAGCTCAAAGAATTTACTTGTGGTGATAAGATTGTTACGCTCGTTTGTGTTTGGAGTGATGTTATAAATCATCAGATTCCATGCGCCGAAATAGCTCATTCCAAGGCCGTAAACAAGCGTTGCTATCATTGCCCAAGCGAATTTGCCGCCGGTTGAAAGACTCGGTGCGGTAAACATCATTGCGCCGCCTATAAACCAAAGCGGAAGCGGCAAAATGAAAAACGGGCGAATTCTGCCCCAACGGGTTCTTGTGCGGTCTATAATAAGGCCTGAAATAGTATCGTCTGCCGCATCATAAATAGAGGCAACAAGATTTATGTAAGCATAAGCGGTTGTGTTCAGCTTTAAAAACTGAATCATGAAAAATTCCTTATATGCACTTACAAACTGACTAAGATTTTTCTGCCCGAAGTTTACAAGCACATAGGCAGCTATTTCCTTTGGGGAAAGATAGCGCTTTTTAGTGTATGCAAGCTTATCAAGCTCGGCTTCCTCCTGAGCAAGAAGATCTTGATTTTCCAAAAACAACACCGCTTTCTGATTTAATTTGAAAAATAACTTTAACAAAATATAGCAATTTTATATTAACAAAAAAATTCGAAATAATCAATATTTATTTATATATATTAACAACAAAAAATAAATTTATTTTATAAAAAAAGGTGTGCGGGTAATAAAAAACCGATTCGGCGCAAAAAAGCAACGCACAAATCGGTTTTTTATTTTCAATTTTATTCACTTTTAAAGGCACTTTGGGCCGGCAAGGCAAAAAGTGCATTGTATTTAATAGCCAAGCTTCTCGCCCACAAGGATAACATTTATTCTGTTCTTATGCCTTTGCTGCGCCGAAACAACATAATTGCAGCAAATGCGCTGCGGGCTTTTACAGCCCGAGCAAAGTTCTGCGCCTTCCGTTGCAAGGCTGACACATTCACCCGTTGACTCGCACGGAGTTTTGCAGTGAAGCCTTTTTGTGTTAAGCGGAGCCGAAATTTTCTTAACCCTTTCAACGGCAGCGGCAATATCAGGCACGATTTTGTTTATGCCAACAACCATAATAACCTTTTTGGGGCCATACACTATGCAGGCAACACGGTTTGAATTACCGTCCACATTATAAAGCTCGCCGTTTTCCGTTACAGCATTTGAAGAGCAGAAAAACGCATCACATCCAAATGCTTTTATGTAACATTCACGAATTGCATCGCCCTCAAGGCCTCTGCGGTCTGCAAAATCATAATATCCGCTTTCAAGCAAATCAAAAACACCGCTTTGAATAAGGCTTTCGCTGCCGCCGTTTGAAACGCTGCTGCCCTGCGGCACAAGCTGCTTAACAAGAGGCACAACCTCCTCTTTCGTTTCAACATAATATGCCGCCATATTATTCTTTTTCAGATTTTCCATTGTTTTTTTAATAACATCATTCATTAAAAGCACTCCCCTGCCTGCAAGCCGCCGTGTGCTGCACGGCAAAATGCAAGGCATTACATAAATCAATCGGCACGCATTAAAGCTGCCAATATTTTCTGTCTAAGCTGCGATACTGAACAGCCTGAGCCACATGGGCAAACTCTATACTTTCGCTGCCCTCAAGATCGGCAATGGTGCGTGAAATACGCAGCAGTTTATCATAAGCCCTTGCCGAAAGCCCAAGCTTTTCAAAGCTCATTTTAAGCAATTCGGCAGCATCCTTGGTGAGCACACAAAACTTGCGAGTCATACTCGGAGTCATTTGCGCATTGCAGCTTATTCCCGTGCCCTCAAATCTGCGGCGCTGAATTTCACGAGCCGCATTAACACGCTTTCTGATTTCTGCCGAGCTTTCACTTTTTTCTGCCGAAGCAAGCTTATCATAATCAACCGGCGCAAGCTCGATATGAATATCGATTCTGTCTAAAATAGGGCCGCTGATTTTATCACGATAGCGTTTTTTTGCAGCAGGCGTGCAGGTGCACTCACGGGTTGGATGCCCGAAATAGCCGCACGGGCACGGATTCATTGCAGCCACAACCGTTATGGCAGACGGATAAGACACCGTGCCTGCGCTGCGAACAATTGTAACTTTACCGTCCTCAAGCGGCTGGCGAAGCGCCTCCTTTGCACGGCGATCAAATTCCGGAAATTCATCCATAAACAGCACGCCGTTGTGTGCAAGGCTGATTTCACCCGGGCGAGGCGTTTGGCCTCCGCCCGTAAGCCCCTGCGCCGAAACCGTGTGGTGAGGACTGCGAAACGGCCGCCTTGTTATAAGCTGCACTCCTGCCGGCAGCTCGCCTGCTATTGAATATATTTTTGTTGTTTCAAGCTCTTCTTCAAAGCTCATTTGCGGCAAAATTGAGGGAAGCCTTTTTGCAAGCATTGATTTTCCCGTGCCGGGAGGCCCAACCATTATGCAATTGTGCCCGCCTGCCGCCGCTATTTCAAGCGCTCTTTTTGCATCCTCCTGCCCTTTAACATCCGCAAAATCAAGCAATTCATCCTCTGTTTCCAAATTTTGAACCGGAGTGAAGCAAGGTGCTATCGGCGACTCACCGCTTAAATGGCGTATAACATCAAACACCGTTTTGGCAGGGAAAACATCAATTCCGTCCACCACGCCTGCCTCTGTTTTATTTGCATAAGGAATGAAAACCGAGCTGATTTTTTCCTCTCTTGCTTTTAAAAGCATTGGCAAAACACCCGTGCACGGGCGAATTTCACCGTCAAGAGAAAGCTCACCGATAAATGCGCAGTCTGCCGTTTCGCCGCAAATTTGCCCCGTAGATTTAAGCAGGGCAATAAAAACGGGCAAATCATAAAGCGGGCCTTCTTTTTTTATGTCTGCCGGGGCAATATTAACCGTTATGCGTGAAACCGGAAATTCAAAACGGCAATTTTTTATTGCCGCACGCACTCTTTCACGGCTTTCCTTAACAGCCGTGTCCGGCAAGCCAACAATATCAAATCTGGGCAGACCTCTGCTTATATCGGCCTCCACAACAACGGAAAAAGCATCCATTCCGAAAATTCCGAGACTTTTTATTTTTGCAAACATAAATTCACCTGCTTAAACTGACTTAAACACCCTTTGCGGCTGTGACGCCGCTCTGATTTTATTATACTAAATCACCGCCTTATTGGCAACAGTTTAAATTTAATGCAAATAATAAACATATTATAATGATTGTGAGGATTTTGTTGACAACGGTTTTTAATAAGTTTAAAATGAAGATGGATATTTTTGAGATAAATATTAAGAAACAAAGAAACAGGAAGGTGTTTTTATGGATATAAAAAAAGAATATGAAAACTGGCTGCAAAACGCAACGGCGGATCCCGATTTAAAAGCCGAGCTTGAATCGGTTTCGGGAAATGACGCCGAAATATCGGACAGATTTTATAAAGACCTTGAATTCGGCACCGCCGGCTTAAGAGGAGTTATCGGCGCAGGCACAAACAGAATGAATATTTACACCGTTTGCCGTGCCACCCAAGGGCTTGCCGATTTCTTAAACAAACATTTTGAAAACCCAAGCTGCGCAATCGGATATGATTCAAGAATCAAAAGCGATTATTTTTCAATTGAAGCGGCAAAAACCTTGGCAGCAAACGGCATTAAGGTTTACATTTACAAAGAGCTTGAGCCAACGCCGTGCCTTTCATATGCAATCAGAAAATTTCACACCTCCGGCGGCATAATTCTTACCGCTTCACACAATCCGGCAAAATATAACGGCTACAAATGCTATGATTACAACGGCTATCAGATGACAGATGAAGAAGCCGCCGAAACATATGAATACATTCAAAAGGTTGATTACTTCACCGGCATTAAATCCATGGATTTTGACGAAGCCGCTTCAAAGGGCTTAATTGAATATATGGATCAAGATGTTATTGAGGATTTTCTTGACGAAGTTCAAAAGCAATGCGTTTATCCGCAAATTTGCAAAAAGGCAGATTTAAGCGTTATTTACACTCCGCTTAACGGCACGGGCAACAAACCCGTTAGGCAAATTTTAAAGCGCATCGGCGTTGAAAACATCTATATCGTGCCCGAGCAGGAGCTGCCGGACGGTAATTTCCCAACCTGCCCTTACCCCAACCCCGAAATCAGGCAGGCATTTGAGCTTGCGCTTAAAGCCGCAAACGAAATCAAGCCGGACATTCTTTTAGCAACGGACCCGGATTGCGACAGAGTTGGCATTGCAGTGCCAAACAAAAACGGCGACTACACATTGATGAGCGGCAACGAGGTTGGAGCAATGCTGCTTAACTACCTGCTTTCACAGCGCAAGGCAAACGGCACATTGCCGAAAAACGCAGTTGCGGTTAAATCTTTTGTTTCCACCGATTTGGCGCAGGAAATAGCAAAGAAATATAATTGCACCTTTAAAAATCTGCTCACCGGCTTTAAATATATCGGCGAGCTTATCACTAAGCTTGAAGCAGAGGGCAGAGCCTCCGATTTCATTATGGGCTTTGAAGAATCATACGGCTATCTTGCCGGCACTCATGCAAGAGACAAGGATGCCGTTGTTGGCTCAATGCTCATTTGCGAAATGGCTGCCTATTATAAGCTGCAGGGCAAATCTTTGCTTGATGTTATGGAAGATATATACAAGGAATTCGGATTTTACAGCAATGTTGTTAAAAGCTATGAATTTGACGGCGAAGCCGGCATGAAGAAAATGGCTTCAATTATGGATGATTTGCGCCAAAATCCGCCTGCCGAATTTGCCGGATCGCCCGTTGTTTACATCGGCGATTACAAAACGAGCATTGCAAAGAATCTTGAAAACGGCACGGAAAGCAAGATAGATTTGCCAAAATCAAATGTGCTTGCATACAAAACTGCGGCAGGCAACGGAGTTATAGTTCGCCCAAGCGGCACAGAGCCGAAAATCAAGGCTTACATCACGGCGATTGCAGGCAGCGAGGATGCCGCAAACGCCCTTGCAGACGAATTGATTGCAGACGCAAGCAAATTTATGGCATAAGCCAAGGAAAAGGAAGCCTTAATATGAACAACAGAAGATGGGTTAAAATCACAGCAATCATACTTGCCGTGCTTATGGCAGGCAGCGGACTTTCCGCAGGTATTTTTGCGCTTTTTGCAAGTTAAAAAAACAAGCCGGTGTTATCAGCACCGGCTTTTTGCCACACAGGCGGCTGCAAAATCAAACTGAATTATTCGGCGGCAGCGCCGGCCCCGAATCAAATTAAAAGGACTTAAAGCATGAAAAAGAAAACAGGTATTATCATAGGCTGCGCAGTGCTTGCGCTTGTGATTGCGGCAGCGGCATTTTTCGGAATCAGAATAACCGATTTAGAGCGCCAAAACGCATATATAGACCAGGTTAACGAGCTTGCCGAAACGGTTGACACGGAATATATTTCCGAAATAGACAGAGATGCGTTTAACACAATCATAGACAGCAGAGTTTGCAAGGGCAAATACGCAAAGCTTGAAAACGCCGTTAAAAGCTATTACAAGGCAATTTATGAAATTCAATTTCAATCCGAAGACGCACTTCAAAATTCAAGCTACGACCAAATGCTGATGCCGGAAAATCTTAAAGCGGACGGCCCCGAATTTGAAAAATCCCGTGCCGAATTGGCACAGCTTTCCGAAACGGTAGACAGCTGCATTTCTCAATATAACGAGCTTACCGCAGAAGAAAAGGCAAAGCAGTATTTTGCCGAAACAGGCCTTTCAAAAAAATACGAAAGCCTGTTTAACGATGCCGTTTCAATAACCTCCGGCACAAGTGAAAACGCATATATCGAATCGCTTGAAGCACCGAAAAAAACAATTTCCTCCATTTCTGCCGTGCTTGATTATTTAACAGAAACAAAAAATCAATGGAGTGTTGACGGCGAAAAGATTGTTTTCAACAACAAGGATGCCGCAGATAAATACGGCGAATATATTGCCGCACTTGAAGCCGCACAGGCAAATCAATAACCGGAGCACACCGCAAACGAAGCAAAAAAACAAAAGAAATCCGGATTTTGAGTCTTTCTTTGGGAATTATTCCCAATCGAAAGGCTCTTTTTTTGTGCAAACCGCACACTGCCTTTTGTTTATATGTTTTCTCATATCAATCACACACGCCGCCAAAATAATTGCACCCTTAATCACATAAAGCATATTTGCCGAAACCGAAAGAAAATTCAAGCTTGCAAAAAGCAGCTGCAACATAAGCATTCCGGACACAATTCCGCCCACCGTGCCCGTGCCGCCGACAAATGACATTCCGCCGATAACACAGGCCGCAAAAGCATCGCTTTCACAGCTCAACCCGGTATTTGCGGAGCAAGAGCCGATGCGTGCGCCCTCAATAAAGCCCGTTATTCCGTACATTGCGCCGGAAAGCACAAACACGCCGACCGCCGTGGCAAACACATTTATTCCGCAAATTCTTGCGGCTTTCTCATTTGAGCCCACCGCAAACATTCGCTTGCCGAACTTTGTTTTATTCCAAACGATCCATATGATTGCGGCTAAAACAGCGGAATAAAGCACATATTTGGGCACGGCAACGCCGCCGATTTCAAAAAGCCTGCCGCAAACAAATTCCGTGTAAGAAGAATCAATCCCCGAAAGGGGTTGGCCGTTGTTGTTGCCGAGCATCAAAAGCATCTGCGCAGCACCGAATAAAACAAGCCGAGCGGAAAAGGTTGCCGCAAAAGAATTAAGTTTGATTTTTGCAACAAAGAATCCGTTTATAAATCCTACTGCCGCACCGGCGGCAACCGCCGCAAGCAGTGCAACCCAAACAGGCGCCGTTTCAAGCCACGGAAAAAGCTTATTTTCATAATGCGATGCCTGCAAAAGAGCGGCAGAAACACAGGCGGCCAGCCCGGCAGCCCTGCCGGCAGAAACATCAATGCCGGAAAGCACCATGCAGCCGCCCAAGCCGAGGGCAAGCGGCAGCTTGGCGGCAGCGAGCGATATTATATTTATTACGGATTGAAGCGAAAGAAAAGCAGGCACACGCACGGCGATGAAAACGGCAGTTGCCGCCATAACTATATACAAGGCATTATTCAGCAGCAGCGTGTAAAGTGCGCTCTGCCTTTCCTCACGGCTCATTCGGCGAAGCTGCGCAATGCCGACACTTATTTTTTTGAAGCCAAGGCTTTTCATTTTTTATCAACCATCCCTGCCGCAAAGCGGCAATTTTTTAAACATATTTTGCAGCCGTTTTCAAAATTTCCTCCTGCGTTGCCGTGGCGGCATCAACCACGCCGGCAAGCCTGCCTCCGCTCATGATAAGAATCCTGTTGCAAATTCCCAAAAGCTCCGGCAATTCGGAGGACGCCATAATTATAATTTTGCCGCTTTGAGCCAGGCGTGAAATAATTTTATATATTTCATATTTTGTGCTTGAATCCGTTCCCCTCGTAGGCTCATCAAGCAGTAAAACAATAGGGTCATTAAGCAGCCATCTGCCAAAAATCACCTTTTGCTGATTTCCGCCCGAAAGAAGCGAAACCGGCATATTGTGCCCTGCCCCCTTAACATTCAGCTTTTTAATTATTTCATCTGCGGCTTGCCGTGCTTTGCGCTTGCTCACAAACGGGCCGGATCCAAGCCGATTCAGGCTTGCCGCCGTTGCATTTTCGGTAATTCCCAAATCCCCGAATATTCCGTTTGCGCGGCGTTGCTCCGTGAGCAGGGCAAAACCGTTTTTAACTGCTTGCGCCGGATTTTTATTGTCTGCTCTGCTGCCGCACAAATAAATATTTCCGCCCGATGCCGGGCGTGCGCCGAAAACAGTTTCCAAAAGCTCCGTTTTACCAGAACCGCCGAATCCGGCAACACCGATGATTTCGCCCTGCCTTGCGTTAAATGAAACATTGCACAGCCTGCCGTTGCAGCACGAAAGATTTTGAACGCTCATCATTTCGTGACCCGGTTCATTCAGCTTAGGAGGATAGCGATTTTCAGGCTCCCTGCCCGCCGCAATCCTGATTATTTCAGACACGGACATTTCTTTTGCCTTCCGAGTTGCAACTGTTTTTCCGTCTCTCATAACGGTTATTTCATCTGAAATTCTTAAAATTTCTTCCGTTTTGCCGGAGATATAAATAATGCCGCAACCACGGCTCTTAAGCTTATTTATTATTTTAAAAAGGCGTTCTGCCTGTGCAGGCGACGAAGCCGGCTCATCAAACACAATGATTTTTGCATCAAAGGAAATCGCCCTTGCGATTTCAACCAGCCGCCGTTTTGAAATATCCAAACTGCCCATTTTTTGATTTGGGCTTATATCCGCAATTCCGAGGCTTGCAAATATTTCCTGCGTTTTTCGCTCTGCCTCGGCTTTACTTGCGAATGGCAACAGTTTGAATTTTGAAGGATATCTCCCCATCCAAATATTTTCTGCAACGCTTATGTTGAGCGCCTGATCCGGATTTTGTTGCACCATTGCAACACCGTTTTCCCCCGCCTGCCTTGTGTTTTTAAAGCAAACCTCTTTGCCGCTTAGGATTATACTGCCGGAATCTTTTTTGCAAATTCCCAAAAGGCACTTCACAAGAGTTGATTTTCCGGCACCGCTTTCACCGGCAAGAGCATGCACCGTGCCGGATTTCACACGCAGCGAGGCATTGCTCAATGCGCAAACGCCGTAAAAGCTTTTTGTGATATTTTTCATTTCAAGCAGCACACCGCTTTTCAAAAAGATCCCCCGTTTTAACCGATTTACACCGCCCACGATGCCGCACTGCGCCTTTTTTGCAAAGAAAACACCAAAGGCTTTTATATTTACTGTTTCCAAAAAATGCCCGTTAATTAAAAAATGCCGTTTGTGCCTTAAGCAGCGGCATTTATTTTTGCAATTCTTCCGCTTTTTCGGTTTTCTGCATGAAGAGCAACCAAAAGAGGTTTTAAGAACCCCATGCGAAAAATATCAAATTTAGGTTTAAATTCGATTTTGTGAAGAATTTTTTGTTATATTTAAAAATTATGTGAATTTCTATTGCATTTTATGGTGTTTAATGTTAGAATACGATTAATAATTGATAAGGAGATTCACAAATGAAGCAAACATTCAATGTGCTGATTGGAGAGAACGGAGAATTCGGCAAGCAATGCAAGGCAGAGCTTGAGGCTTGTGGCTTTGCTGCCGAGCTGTGTGAAAAGGACGGAGAAAAAATTATGCAGCAGATGAAATTAAAGGGCTACAATGCGGTGCTGCTAAACCTTTTTATGCCCGGAGCAGACGGCGCAGATGTGCTTGAGGCGATTTCGCAAAGCGAAAAGGAAAAGCCGATTGTGATTGTACTTTCATCCGCAAACAGCGCCGAGCTTGAGGAGGAAATAATGCAAGCGGGCGCAGACTATTATTTCATTAAGCCGGTTTCCGCCGCATCCGTTGCAAAGCGAATTAAGCGGCTTTCCGTTTGGAAAAGCGAGCGCATTCCGCACGAGGGCACGGATATTGATGTTGTTATATCCGATATTATGCGCCAAATCGGCGTGCCGGCGCACATAAAGGGCTATCAATACCTGCGCACGGCAATAAAGCTTTGCATAAACGATTCGGAAATGCTGGGCTCCGTTACAAAGCTGCTTTACCCCACCGTTGCAAAAATTTACAGCACAACCGCATCAAGAGTTGAGCGAGCAATCCGCCACGCAATAGAGGTTGCTTGGGACAGAGGCGATGTTGATGTGCTTGCATCATATTTCGGCTACACAATTAAAGACCAGCGAGGCAAGCCCACAAATTCCGAATTTATTGCAATGATTGCGGATAAGCTGAAGCTTTCGCTAAAATCCGCTTAAAGGAAGCGGCATTGCAAAGCTGCCCGATTTTACATAGCTTGCCTCAAGCAATGGAGCCCCCCAAAAATTAAAAAGCGGCGGCAGCGGCAACCCAAGGCAAGAAAAAAGGCACATCATTTTTCAATGATGTGCCTGATTTTAATTATCCAAATATATTTGCATTAAAATTATTTAATAATTCTGCCGATTGTGTTGGGAGCCATGCCTGCGGCATTTGCCTCATCCGTATCTATATGCATTGCAAGAGCATATTTTTCAGAAACACGAACAACAACATCGCCAAAGGTAAGGCTTCTGCTGTTTGCCGTTGGAATTTCAACAGAAACAATTTCTCCGTTTTTAAGGCCCATTCTTTCGGCATCTTCAGGAGTTGCATGAATGTGGCGCATTGCTGCAATTACGCCCTCTTTAACCTCTACCTCGCCGCACGGGCCAACAAGCTTGCAAGCGCCTGAGCCTGCAACATCGCCGCTTTCCCTAACGGGAGCCGAAACGCCGATTGAGCGTGCATCCGTAAGCGAAACCTCAATCTGAGTTGCGGGGCGAACGGGGCCTAAAATCGAAACTGCGGGAAATTCGCCCTTTGTTCCGATAACCTTAACTTTTTCATTTGATGCGAATTGGCCGGGCTGAGAAAGCATTTTTTTAACCGTAAGCTCATATCCCTTGCCGAAAAGTGTTTCAAGATCTTCTTGAGTAACATGCACATGGCGTGCTGAAATTTCTACCAAAACTTCATCGTTTTTCATTAGATTGCCTCCATAAATTTTCTTTGCCTATATTCTATACCTCTTTGTGCCGTTTTTCAATAGCAAATTGGGCAAAAAACTTGTTTGGCGGCAAAGCCTGTGTTATACTAAGCAAATAAGAACCGTGAAATTCGCAAAAATCACATTTTGCGTTGCGCTTTGCACGGCAATCGGCATAGAGCCGCTTATATTTTTTAGAAAACGGTGATGAAATTGACTCTTGACGAGCTTGAAATCGAATGTAAAAATTGCCGCAAATGCGGCCTTTGTGAAGACAGAACAAATGTTGTTTTCGGCCAAGGCAAAAAAGATGCAGACATAATGCTTATCGGAGAAGGTCCGGGAGAAAACGAGGATTTGCAGGGCAAGCCATTTGTTGGCAGAAGCGGAAAGCTGCTTGATAAGTTTCTTGAAGCCGTTGACCTTTCAAGAGATAAAAATGTTTATATTGCAAACATGGTTAAATGCAGACCGCCGAAAAACAGAGATCCCAGGCCTGAGGAGCAAACACTTTGCATAGATTGGCTGAGAGCACAATTCAAAATAATCAGGCCGAAAATCATCGTTTGCGTGGGCAGAATATCCGCACAGCGCCTTATTTCGCCTGATTTCAAGGTTACTCAGCAGCACGGCACATTCATTGAAAAAAACGGAGTGCTGATGATGGGCACCTACCACCCTGCCGCCATTTTGCGCAACCCAAACAACAAAGAGGCTGCATTCGGCGATTGGCTTGCGCTCAGAGACAAGATCAACGAGCTTGGCATAGAGATTTAAGCGGCATAAATCCGGCGATCACACCGCAGGGCACAATTCAAAAAAGAATTGATGCAAGGCGAAAAGTCCGGCACAAGTATCTTTTTAATCAAAAAAACAAGCGAAGCAAACCCTTTTTAGGAGTGCTTCGCTTTTTTTCATTTGCAAAACTTGTGGCTGCCGATAATAGTTATAACGGGGCGTGAATGCATAAAGGAATCGTTTGTTTTTGCGGGATTGAAATAATAAACGGCGCCGCCGCTCGGATCCCAACCGTTTATTGCATCTATTGCGGCCTTTTTTGAAGCTTCCGAAACGGGCTGATACCAATTACTGTCGTTCACGCAGGAAAACGCACCAGATTGATACACAACACCGCTGATACTGTCCGGAAACGAGGGGTGCGCCACTCTGTTAAGAATAACGGCGCCTACCGCAACCTGGCCTTCATAGCTTTCTCCCCTGGCCTCTGCCGAAATAACCTTGGCAAGCAACTCAATATCGGATGCGGAATATCCCGCCGTGCCGCTGCTTTCGCTGCCGCCGAGCCCTAAATAGAGCAGCGTTTTTGCACCTGCGATGCCGTCTGCGGTAAGCCCCACGCTTTTTTGAAATTTCTTAACGGCGCTTTGAGTTTCCGTGCCGAATATTCCGTCTGTGCTGCCGGCGTAATAGCCAAGCTCTTTTAATTTTTTTTGCAATTCCTTAACCTCTGTGCCGTTTGAGCCGTATTTAGACACGGCATAAACGGCATCCGGCTCACGGCAGCATATTTTATACGCCGTAAAGCCGCCTGCCATCGCACCGAGCAGCACCGAAAGCGATATTAAAAAAACATAGAAATTGCGAAACGCCTTATAAACAGTCATTTTGCCTCTGCCTTCCTTTTTGATTTAAATATTTTGCACGCACCGGAGCCCGGCTTTTTAACATCAGCCGAATCTGCCAAGCAAATACATTATTGCCACGCCTGCACCCGTGCATAAAAGCCCCTGACCGATGAAATACCTGATTTCCCTGCGAGTTCTTCTTGCCCTTGGCGGTTTTTTTGCCCTTGCGGCATAAAGCTGCGCCTCTTTTTTAAGTTTTTCCGCATGGCCGCTTTGATATTCGGGCTTAACGAAAAAAACAATTCTTTCAAAATAAGGATTTTCGGTGTTTGTAACCTCAAGCACCTGTTTGTTTACGCCCTTTATCATTCTGATTTCCCTTTCGATTTTTATGCAAGAATTTATACAAACAGTGTTGGCGGATTTTAAAAAAATATACAGAATTTTGATAATTGATTTTTGGTTAAAAACGCAATAAAATAATTCTTGACAAGGTTATTTATAACAACTTGTATATGCTTTTTCAACACTGAAAAATGTTGAAAACTATGTTTAAAATGTTAAAAACCTTGCAGAAAACGCCTTGAAACAGGCAAAAATCACTGTTGAAAAGTTAAAATAAGGAAAAAGAGCCCCGATTTTCAATAAATTACACAGAGTTTTCAACATTTTGTAAAGTTACAAATAGTTACAGATTTTTTTAGCTATTTTGCTATTTTTTATATTTTCGCAGAGGCGATAATGTGTTATAATTTTCTTATTAAAAAGCGGAGGAATTATACAGAAATGAATATTCGCAGTGAAAACAACAGCGTGATTTTAACCGATGTTCGATGCCTCAGCCTGCCGCTGACTCTTGATTGCGGCGAGGCGTTTCGCTGGCAGCTTGAGGATGACGGCTCTTGGAGCGGCGCCGCATTCGGCAAATATTTAAATATAAAAGAGGAAAACGGCAGCTTTGTGCTTAAAAACACAACACTTAACGATTTTGAAAGCGTTTGGCGCAACTATTTTGATTTAGACAGAGATTATGCCGCTATTTGCGAGCAGCTGAAGCAAGACGATTTACTTTGCGAAACGATAGACGAATATTACGGAATACGAATTTTAAATCAAGACCCTTGGGAAGCTCTTGTTTCATTTGTTATCAGCCAGCAAAACAACATTAAAAGAATTAAAGGAATAATAAAACGCATTTGCGATACATACGGCAAACCCATTTGCCCGGGCTGGAATTCTTTTCCGGATGCACAAACGCTTTCTTCCTGCACGGTTGAGGACTTGGAAGCGCTTGGGCTGGGTTACCGTGCAAAATATGTTAAGCGCCTTGCAGACGATGTTGCAGCCGGTGTGATTGACCTTGCAAAAATTAAAGCAATGGATTTGGAAAGCGCAAAAAAAGCTTTGCTTTCCATTTACGGAGTTGGCGAAAAGGTGGCAAACTGCGCTCTTCTTTTCGGATTTCAATTTGTGCGTTGCTTTCCTATTGATGTTTGGATGAAGCGTGCGATGCAATATTATCCAAACGGGCTGCCCGAATGCTTCAGCGGCTATGAGGGAATTGCGCAGCAATATCTTTTTCACTGGGCAAGAAATAATTTGAAATAATTTGGCGCTCCGTATATAATGTATATAATATATAGCACAAGCGCAAATCGGAGGAATTATGCAAAAGCTTTTTATTGAGGAATATGACGGCGGAGACAAAATTTACCTTGGCGAGGAGCAAAGCCGCCATCTTGCCAAAAGCCTGCGAATGAAAGCGGGAGATATGATAACCGTTTGCAGCGGAACGGGCGAGGACTACGGATGCATGATAGAAGAAGCAGGCAAAGACGGCGTTGTTCTTTCGGTTTGCTACAAAAAAGCAAGCGAGAGCGAACCGAGTGTTAAGGTTTCTCTTTATCAGGGCGTGCCTAAGGGCGACAAAATGGAAGATATTATTCAAAAATGCGTTGAGCTTGGAATTCACGACATTACACCCGTGCTTACAAAACGCAGCGTAAGCAGACCGCAGGAAAAACAGGCAGAGAAAAAAAGAATCAGATATTCAAAAATAGCGCTTGAGGCGGCGCAGCAAAGCGGCCGCGGCATTGTGCCGCAAATAAACAAAATGGCAAGCCTTAAAGAGGCGGTTGCGGCGTGCAATGCGGAATGCAAAATTGTGTTTTACGAGGGCGGCGGCCGGCCGATTTCATCAATAATAAATCCACAAACGCAAAGCGTTGCCGTTTTCATCGGCCCGGAGGGCGGATTTGAGCAAGAGGAAGTTTGCCAAATAGAAGAAGCCGGCGGAATTTGCGCCACGCTCGGCAAAAGAATTTTGCGAACGCAAACGGCGCCCGTTGCCGCACTTTCCGCAATTATGCTGCTTACGGGCAATTTGGAATAAACACGGCGGTAAAAACCAGCACAGGCAATCTAACAGCTTTTGCTTGGAGCACCCTGAAAATCAACATTTCGGGGCTGCCCCAAGCTTTTTTATTTGCGTGGCTTAAAAAATCAAAATAAGCCCTCTTGAAATCCTACTATTTTTATAGTATATTAGGGATAAGATATTTAAAACGAAAGGCGGAGCAAAATGAAAATATCAACCAAAGGGCGTTACGCCCTTCGCACGATGATTGATTTGGCAATGAACAACACCGGCGAAAACATTTCCATAAAAGCAATTGCCGAGCGCCAGGGAATAAGCACAAAATACCTGGAGCAAATTATTTCAATCCTTAACAAGGCAGGCTATGTTAAAAGCGAAAGGGGCGCAAACGGCGGCTACCGCCTTACCAAAAAGCCTGAGGAATACACTGTTGGCATGATTTTGCGCCTAACAGAAGGCAGCCTTGCAATTACCACCTGCACGCAGGATGAACGCAACCTTTGCGAAAGATACGGCTGCTGCACAACCGTTAAGGTTTGGGAGAAAATAAATAAGGCCGTGAGCGATGTTGTGGATAATATTACAATTGCAGATTTGGCGGCAGATGAAGAGTGCAGCACAAACAATTTTGTGATTTAACAAAGAAACGCAAATAAATCATAAAAAAACTGTTGACAAACTCACTACTGCGTGATATTATTTATTCATAGCTAATTCCTACCATTGCCGTGGGAATAGTAGTGATTAAAAAATCACGATAAGGAGTGTGATTTATCCCAATGAAAAATGCGGCTAAAACAAAAGAGATAATCTATTCCTCTTATTCACGAATGCCACGATGTTGCAAATAAAAAAATTTATCATCAATCAATTCTATTTTAAATTTTAAGGAGAAACATCATGGCAAACAAAAATTTTCATTTTGAAACAATTCAGCTTCACGCAGGGCAGGAAAGCCCGGACCCGGCAACAGACTCAAGAGCTGTGCCGATTTACCAAACCACATCTTATGTTTTTAAAAATTCGGATCATGCGCAGGCAAGATTCAATTTAACCGATGCCGGCAATATTTACGGCAGACTCACAAATTCAACGCAGGGCGTTTTTGAAGAAAGAATGGCTGCTCTTGAAGGCGGAGTCGGCGCCCTTGCAACAGCTTCCGGCGCAGCTGCCCTGGCATACACATTCCAGGCACTTGCAAAAGCAGGCGACCACATTGTGGCAGCCGAAACGATTTACGGCGGCACTTACAATTACCTTGAGCACACCTTCCCGGAGCACGGCGTTAAAACAACCTTTGTTGATCCTGATGATCTTCAAAACTTTGAAAACGCAATTCAGGAAAACACAAAGCTCATCTTTTTTGAAACACTCGGAAACCCCAATTCAAACCTTGTTGATATAGATGCACTTGCAGAAATAGCACACAGGCACAACATTCCGCTTGTGGCAGATGCAACTTTTACAACGCCGTATCTTCTTCGTGCATTTGACCACGGAGTTGACATAGTTGTTCATTCGGCAACAAAATTTATAGGAGGACACGGTACTACACTCGGCGGCGTTATTGTGGACAGCGGCAACTTCGATTGGAAGGCAAGCGGCAAATTCCCGCAGTTCACAGAGCCGAATGCAAGCTATCACGGAATAAGCTTTGATGCAGCGGCAGGAAAGGCAGCATTTGTAACATACATTCGTGCCATCCTGCTGCGAGACACAGGTGCGGCAATTTCCCCATTTAACGCATTCCTGCTTTTGCAAGGGCTTGAAACACTTTCGCTTCGTGTTGAAAGGCATGTTGAAAACACCAAAAAGGTGCTTGATTACCTTTCAAAAAATCCCCTTGTTAAAAAAATCAATCATCCCTCTCTTAATCCCAAATACAAACCTCTTTATGATAAATATTTCCCGAACGGCGCAGGCTCTATATTCACTTTTGATATAGACGGCGGCGAGGCCGAGGCAAAGAAATTCATTGATAATCTTGAAATCTTTTCTCTGCTTGCAAATGTGGCAGATGTTAAATCGCTTGTTATTCACCCGAAAACCACCACACATTCGCAGCTTTCGGAGGAGGAATTCAAAAAGCAACACATCAATGATTCCACCATCAGGCTTTCAATCGGCACAGAGCATATAGACGATATCATCGCAGACCTTGAAAACGGATTCAATGCCATTAAAAAATAACACGGCTGCACAGAAAGGAGCTAATATCATGGCTATATACAATAATGTTACGGAACTTATCGGAAAAACACCGATTCTTAAATTAAACAATTTTTCAAAATCTGAGGGCGTGGCTGCAAATATTTTTGCAAAGCTTGAATATTTCAACCCGGCAGGCTCTGTTAAAGACAGAATTGCCTATGCAATGATTTCCGATGCAGAGGCAAAGGGCGAGCTTAAACCGGGCGCCACAATAATTGAGCCCACTTCGGGCAACACCGGCATAGGCCTTGCAAGCGTGGGCACCGCAAAGGGTTATAAGGTTATCCTTACAATGCCGGAAACCATGAGCGTTGAAAGGCGCAATCTTGTTAAAGCATACGGTGCAGAGGTTGTGCTTACCGAAGGCGCAAAGGGAATGAAGGGCGCAATTGAAAAAGCAAACGAGCTAAAGGAGCAAACTCCCGGCTCTGTTATCTTGGGCCAATTCGTTAACCCCGCAAACCCCAAGGCTCACTATGAAACCACCGGCCCGGAAATTTGGGCAGACACCGAAGGAAAAGTTGATGCTTTCATTGCAGGCGTCGGCACCGGCGGCACCCTTTCCGGAGTTGGCAAATATCTTAAAGAGAAAAATCCAAATGTTAAAATTTTTGCAGTTGAGCCGCAAACATCTCCTGTTTTAAGCGAGGGTCACGGCGGCGCACACAAAATTCAGGGAATCGGTGCAGGCTTTGTGCCAGACACTCTTAACACAAGCGTTTACGACGAAGTTATCCCCGTTCCGAACGAAGCTGCCTTTGAAACCGGCAACAAAATAGCAAAAACAGAAGGTATCCTTGTTGGCATTTCAAGCGGTGCAGCTGTTTGGGCCGCAGAGCAGCTTGCCAAGAGAGATGAATTTAAGGGCAAAAACATTGTTGTGCTGCTTCCCGACACGGGCGACAGATACCTTTCAACAGATCTTTTCAAATAATTTCAAATTTCCCTATAAAGCAAAGCGGCTCGAAAATTTCCGAGCCGCTTTTGCAGGTTTAAAGAGAGTAAAGCAATGCACGCAATTGCAGGCGATCAGCCGTGCGGCGATGTAAAAATGCAAAGGCTGCAAAAAATTTATATTGCATTTTGGGTGCATATATTGTAAATTTATATATGATAAAATAATGAAAAGGCGGCTCTGCCGTGAAAGAGAGATTTTTATGAATATTCGTGAGCTTCAAGACGAAATTTTAAAAATAAAAAAAGAAAAAGACATTTGCATTTTGGCACATTCTTATGAGGCAAGAGAGATTTGCGAGATTGCGGATTTCACGGGCGATTCATACGCGCTTTCCGTTAAGGCGCAAAGCGTGCCGCAAAAAACCGTGATTATGTGCGGCGTGCGTTTTATGGCGGAAACGGTTAAAATCCTTTCGCCCGAAAAAAAGGTTGTTCTTGCCGATTCACAGGCAGGCTGCCCGATGGCAGAGCAATTCACAAAAGATGCGGTTCTTGAGCTGAAAAAAGAGCACCCCGGATATGCCGTTGTGGCATATGTTAACACAACATCGGAGCTTAAAACGGTTTGCGATGTTTGCGTTACATCATCATCTGCCGTTAAAATAGTTGAGGCAATGCCGGAAAAAGACATTATTTTTATTCCGGACATCAATTTGGGAACCTATGTTGCAGAGCAATGCCCAAGCAAAAATCTTGTGCTGCTTCAGGGCGGTTGCCCAAGGCACATGCTTGTTTCCGAGCAGGAAGTGCTTGCCGCAAAGGCAAAGCACCCGAATGCGTTGCTGCTTGTGCACCCCGAATGCCGCAAGGAAGTTGCAAAGCACGCCGATTATATAGGATCCACAAGCGGAATAATGAATTTTGCCAAGGAAAGCAACGCCGAGGAATTTATAATAGGCACGGAAAACAGCATAGTGGAGCATTTGCAATATGACTGCCCTGAAAAAAGCTTTTACCCGGTTTCAAAAAATCTTGTGTGCATGAACATGAAGCTTACCACACTGCCGCAGGTTTACAAATGCTGCCTGGGCAATGCGGGCGAAGAAATTGAAATGAGCGAAGATATGCGCCTTGCCGCAAAAAAATGCATAGACAAAATGATTGAATACGGCGGCTGATTAAATTATTGAACGGAAATTGCTTTTATGAGAATGAGAAGAAAGAAAAATCTTGAAACGCGCCTTGGCGACTGCTCTGAGATTTTAATTGATTGTGAAAACGAAGATTTGAATTTTGAAAATGCCGCACCGGCCGATTCCGTGCTGAACTTAAAAGAGCTTTTCGGAAACGGAAATCCGCTTGTGCTTGAAATCGGCTGCGGCAAGGGCGGCTTTGCCTGCGAATTTGCAAAGCGCAACCCGGATTTAAATATCATTGCGGTTGAAAAGGTGGGCAATGTTATAGTGGCTGCGTGCGAAGCGGCACAGCAGGCAGAGCTGAAAAACATTAAATTTATGAAATGCAATGCAGAATATTTGCCTTGCTACATTCCTGCAGGCAGCGTTTCTGCGCTTTATCTTAATTTCAGCTGCCCGTTTCCCAAAAAGAAATATGCAAAGCACCGCTTAACACACCCGAATTTTCTTAAAATTTACAAGCAGCTGCTTGCATCCGATGCGCCGATTTGCCAAAAAACAGATAATATGCACTTTTTCGAATTTTCTCTTGAAAGCTTTTCTCAAAGCGGTTTCAAGCTTTCAAACATAAGCCTTGATTTGCACGCAAGCGATTTTGAGGGAAACATAGTTACGGAATACGAAAAGCGATTTTCCGATATGGGAATGCCGATTTATCGCCTGGAAGCGAGGCTGTAATTAAAGGCACAACATAATTTAATAAAATCCCAAAAGCAAGGGCTTTGATGGGGCACATTTTGCAAAAAAAAATTTGGTTTAAGCTTGCCGAGCTTTGCCGTTTGCCTGATTTATTGAGCAATCATTTTTGCAAAGTGCGTTCCTTACAAACGCCTTTGCTTTTTTATTGACAAATTTTAAACTCTGTGATACGTTTATCTTAGGGAAACATCGCCCTGTTTTTGCAGGCAAGGCACATTTGGAAAGGCAAAGGAGCAGGAAATGGAAAACATTATTGAAATAAAGGGCTTAAATAAAGCTTTCGGAGATATCAAGGCGGTTAACAACCTTTCTTTTTCCGTAAGAAAAGGGCAGCTTTTTGCCTTTTTGGGAGTGAACGGGGCAGGAAAATCAACCACGATTTCAATAATTTCCGGGCAGCTGAAAAAAGACAGCGGCAGCGTTTTGATTTGCGGCAGAGATATTGACTGCGGAATGGGAAAAACAGCGGCACAAATAGGAGTTGTGTTTCAAAATTCCGTGCTTGACCGCGCTCTTTCGGTTAAAGAAAATCTTAAATGCCGTGCCGCACTTTACGGAATAAGCGGCAGCGAATTTAAAGCAAGGCTTGATGAGCTTTCGCAAATTTTGGATTTTAAGGATTTGCTTTCACGCCCGGTAGGCAAGCTTTCGGGCGGCCAAAGGCGAAGAATAGACATTGCCCGAGCGCTTTTTCACAAGCCGCAAATTTTAATTCTTGATGAGCCCACAACAGGGCTTGACCCCAAAACCCGCCGCCTTATTTGGCAAACCGTTTCCGAGCTGCAAAAGAGCGAGGGGATGACGGTTTTTTTAACAACTCATTATATGGAGGAAGCGGCGGATGCCGATTATGTGGTTATTCTTGATTCCGGCAAAATCTCTGCAAAAGGAACTCCGCTTGAATTAAAAAACAAATACACCGGTGATTTCATCACAATTTATAACAAAAGCGCCGAAGACATTAAAGAGCTCGGTTTAAAGCACGAGCCGGTTTCGGGAGGAGTGCGGCTTTTTGTTGAATCCACGGCGCAGGCAACGGAGCTGATTATTAACCACCCGCAGCTTTTCACCGATTATGAAATAAAAAAAGGCGATATGGATGATGTTTTTCTTAATGTTACAGGAAAAAAACTGACCGGAGGCAATGAAAATGACGGCACTTTATAATTTAACCGCAAGAAATTGTAAGCTTTTCTTTAAGGACAAGGGTGTTTTCTTTACATCGCTGATAACGCCGCTTATTTTACTTGTTCTTTATGTTACATTTTTGGCAAAGGTTTATAAAAACAGCTTTATTGCGGGGATTCCGCAAGGAATTTCGATTTCAGAAAAGTTGATAAACGCCGCTGTAGGAGGGCAGCTTGTAAGCTCGCTTTTGGCGGTCAGCTGCGTTACGGTTGCCTTTTGCTGCAATATGATTTCCGTGCAAGACAAGGTAAGCGGTGCCCGGCTTGATTTGGCGGTTTCGCCCGTTAAAAAATCAACTCTTGCAATAAGCTATTATATTTCAACGCTGATTTCAACAATTATTGTTTGCCTGCTTGCAAGCGTGATTTGCCTTGTGTACCTTAGCAAAATCGGCTGGTATTTAAGCGGAAAAGACATTGCGCTTGCGGCGCTTGATATTGTTTTGCTTGTGCTGTTCGGCACAGCGCTTTCAAGCATTATAAACTGCTTTTTAAAAACACAGGGGCAAATATCCGCCGTTGGCACAATAGTAAGCTCCGGCTACGGCTTCATTTGCGGCGCATATATGCCGATTTCACAATTCGGCAGCGGACTGCAAAAAGTGCTTTCGTTTTTGCCCGGCACATATGCCACAAGCCTGCTGCGAAACCACACACTTGCGGGAGTTTTCAGAGAAATGGAAAACCTTTCTTTCCCAAATCAGGCAATTGACGCAATTAAGGACAGCGTTGACTGCAACATTTATTTCTTTGATAAATCCGTGCCGCAAAGCACAATGTATATTTATCTTGCGGCGTGCGTTGCGGTGCTGATTGCAATTTATGCACTGATTTCCGCCAAGAAAAAGGCATAAGCAAATTCAGCTTTGCACCCTTTAAACAGCAGGCGGCTAACTACGAAAACGCCGCTTTTAAAACACAGTATTTTTTATCGGCACGGCCAAAAGCTGTGCCGTTTTTTTATGCCGTTTTCGTTTTCAGATGCATTCGGCAAAAAAAGACCCGCTTTTCAGGCGGTGAATTTTGCGCAAAAAAAGGCGCTGCAGAGTTACTGCAACGCCCTTGTGCCGAAAAACGGCAATATTATTTGGTGAAGAATGTTTTAAATGCCTTATATGCCATATAAAGATCTATTTTGCTTACAACCTCATACGGAGCGTGCATTGAAAGAACGGGCACGCCGACATCAATTGTGTCTACATCAAGATTTGCTATATACATTGCAACGGTTCCGCCGCCGCCGCCGTCTACCTTGCCAAGCTCGCCGCTTTGCCACAAAACGCCGTTATTTTCAAACAAAGCCTTAACCCAGCTGCAATATTCTGCGGATGCATCGCTTGTTTCGCTCTTGCCTCTTGCGCCGGTAAACTTAGTTACGCAAACGCCGTTGTTTACGAAGCTTGCATTGTTTTTTTCATAAGCAAACGCCCATGTTGGATCAAATGCCGCATTAACATCTGCGGAAAGGCATTTGCTGTGGCGAAGCACATCTCTGCCCTCAAAGCCTTCCAAGCGAGCCAAATCATCTATGAAATAGGTAAGATAGCCTGATTTAAGGCCCGTGTTGCCTTCGCTGCCGATTTCTTCTTTATCCGTAAGCACGGTTATTGCCGTGTATTCGGGGGCTTCATCCGTTTCTGCAATCGCTTCAAAAGCAGGATAAGCGCAAACTCTGTCGTCATGGCCGTAGCCGCCTATAAGGCTTCTGTCAAATCCGATATCATCAACGGTGAATGCCGGCACAAGCTCAAGCTCTGCCGAAAGGAAATCGCGCTCAACAATGCCGTATTTTTCATAAAGCAAATTAAGAATATTAAGCTTGATTCTTTCGCTTTCTTCATCATCCTTAAACGGGCGTGAGCCGATAAGAATGTTCATTTCCTCGCCCTTTACAAGCTCGTTTGGCTTTCTTGTGTATTGCTCCAACGCAAGATGGGGCAAAATATCCGTGATGCAAAACTTCGGCTCACCCGGCTCCTCGCCGATGCGAATATCAACGCAAGTGCCGTCATTCTTGCAAATTCTGCCGTGAAGCGAAAGCGGAATAGCGGTCCACTGATATTTTTTGATACCGCCGTAATAATGGGTTTTAAAGAAAGCCATTGAGCCATCCTCATAAACCGGGCATTGCTTTAAATCAACACGCGGAGAATCAATGTGTGCCGCTGCAATGCGCACGCCTTCGTTAATCGGCCTTTTGCCCTTAACGCAAAGAATAATTGCCTTGCCTCTGTTTGCAACATAAACCTTTTCGCCTGCGCTGAGCGGCTTGCCGAATTCATCAAACTTTCTGAAGCCGGAAGCCTCTGCCGCCTCTTTTGCCCAAGCCGCAACCTCCCTTTCGGTTTTGCAATTGAAAAGGAAGCTTTTGTAGCCCTCAGCAAAAGTGTTGCAATTTTCAAGCTCTTCATCGCTTAAAAAATCAAACCCGTTTTTCTTGTCGTTAAAAAGAAGCTTTTTCAGCTCTTTAGCACTTTTTTCACTCATAATGAGCCCTCCTTAAATTTAGTTATTTGGGAATATATATCTCTGCCGTCGTTTATAACGGTAAAATCCGAATTTTCACGGAAAAATTCCGCGCTGTGCTGTGCCGCCATTCGTGCCTGAGCCTGCCGAGGAGTTATTCCGTCTCTTTGTGAAATGCGCTTCAGGCGCAAATCATCAGGCGCACACACGGAAACAATGCGTGTGCAAAGCTCGTTTGCCCCGCTTTCAAAAAGCTGAGGCGCATCAAAAACACAAGGAAATTCCGCCTGCGCAATGCAAAGCTTTAAAATCTGCGGCAGCATAATTGAATTAAGCTTTTCCGTGCTTTCTTTATCCTTAAAAGCCCTGTCTGCAAGCAGCTGCCTTTGCAACTCGCCGCCCTTAATTATATCCTGCCCAAAAGCCTCTGCCAGCTTTGGCAAAAGCGGAGAGTTTTTTTCAACAACTTTTCTTGCCGCTGCATCGGCATCCACAACATTGAAGCCCGATTCCTTAAAGGCGGCGGCAACATAGCTTTTGCCTGCACCCGTTTGCCCCGTAAGGCCGATAAGAAACGGCTTTTCCAAATCAAGCACGCAGAAAGCTGCGGCTCTTATAAGGCGATTATAAACGGCAAGCCCCACTCCGCTGAGCTTTGGATTGCGTGCATAAACCTTTTTTGCGCCAAGCTCATCAAGCCTGCGCAACGAATCAAAAAGCGCATGGGACTGGCTTAAATCATCACCCTCCCTGCCGAAGGTTACCTTTGGCACGGTTATATTATCACCCTCAAAGCAAAGCGCAAATGCACCGCTTTGCGAATTAACATAGCTTTCATATTTTTCCTTATCGGCATTAACGATAATTATCTTTGCCTTTGGCGCATAGTGCTTATATTTCATTCCGGGCGAAGCCGCAACCTCACCGTCTTTCATTCCCTCAAGCACGGCGCTTGCGATTTCAACGCTGCCGATAACTTCTTCTATCATTTCTTTTGTTATTGCGCCCGGGCGCAAAATAACGGGATGATCCCCCGCCAGCGTGATAACGGTTGATTCAATACCGAAACGGCAGCTGCCGCCGTCAATAACGGCATCTATTTTGCCGTTCATATCCTCAAGCACATATTTAGCCTCTGTTGGGCTTGGCAAGCCGCTTGTGTTTGCGCTTGGCGCCGCAATGGGCGTGCCTGCCGCCTCTATCAGTTGCCTTGCAATGGGATTTTGCGGCATTCTTATGCCAACCGTGCCGAGACCGCCGGAAACCGTTTTTCCTATTCTTTCGCTTTTTGGCATTATAACGGTTATGGGGCCGGGGAAAAACGCATCTATCAGCATTTGCGCCTTTGGCGGAATTTCGCTTACGAGCGGCGCAATATCTTCTTTTTTTGCCACATGCACTATCAGCGGATTATCGCTTGGGCGCCCTTTTGCTTTATAAATATTTGCAACTGCGGCTTCATTCAAAGCATCTGCTCCGAGGCCGTACACCGTTTCCGTGGGAAAAGCCACAAGCCCGCCGCCTGCTATTATTTTGCCCGCCGAGGCTATATTTTCTTCTGTTGGTTTTAAAAATTTGGTGTTCATTTTAATCATCTCTTGCCCAAGCGGAGCCGCCGTGAACGGGGCGCTTGGTTTTTATTTTGCTTCAAAGCAAATTTGCACAATCAATCGCAATTCGGGCGAAAATGCAAAAAGCCGGCAAATTGCAATGCGCCGAAAAGTTTCCGCCTGCGGCACACTCGGATTTTCATATCTGCGCAAGCAGTGCGCATCAAAGCTCCTCTGCACCCGCTTTCATTTTTTCTGCCGTGTCTGCGGTTATAAGTGCGTCGATAAGCTCATCCAAATCGCCGTTTAATATTTGCTCCAATTTATAAAGCGTGAGCCCTATTCTGTGGTCTGAAACACGCCCTTGCGGATAATTATATGTGCGAATTCTTTCAGACCTGTCACCCGTGCCTACCTGAGCCTTGCGCTCGCCGGCAATTTCGGCATCATGCTTTGCCTTTTCGGCATCATATAATCTTGAACGAAGCACCTTGAGCGCTTTTTCCTTGTTTTTATGCTGGCTGCGCTCATCCTGGCATTCAACCACGGTGCCCGTTGGGATATGCGTTATACGAATTGCAGACGAGGTTTTGTTTATGTGCTGGCCGCCTGCACCGCTTGAGCGAAAAGTATCTATCTGCAAATCCTTTTCATTTAGTTCAAAATCAACCTCTTCCGCTTCGGGAAGAACTGCCACCGTTACGGTTGAGGTGTGAATTCTGCCCTGGCTTTCGGTTTCCGGCACACGCTGCACCCTGTGAACGCCGCTTTCAAATTTAAAGCGGCTGTAAGCGCCGTCGCCCTCAACGGAAAAGCTGATTTCCTTGTAGCCGCCGAGCCCCGTTTCGCTTGCGCCCATAATTTCCGTTTTAAAGCCCTTTGATTCGGCATACATTGAATACATTCTGAAAAGCACGCCTGCAAAAAGGGCGCTTTCCTCGCCGCCTGCGCCGCCGCGAATTTCAATGATAACATTCTTATCGTCATTCGGGTCTCTCGGAAGCAGCAGCACCTTGAGTTCCTCTGTTATGCGCTCCGTGCTTGCCTTGCTTTGCTCAAACTCCTCTTTCACCATTTCGGCAAAATCCGGATCTGCCACGCCCTCATCAAGCATTGCACGGCATTCATCAAATTCCGCCTGAGCCTTTTTATATTCTCTGAATTTTTCCACAACCGGCGTAAGATGTTTCATCTCTTTCATAAGCTTTGTGTATTGTTCCTGATCGGAAACAATATCCGGATCGCACAAAAGAGTGTTTATTTCTTCAAATCGTTTTTCAACCTCATTAAGTTTATCAAGCATTTAATTCTCTCCGTTTACCGCCGAATTTGCGGCATTATATTTCTCCGTTTACATTGCCGAGCAGCTCATAAAATCTTTTTTCCTTTTCTGCTCTTTTTGCGGCAGAGCTTGATGAATCTATAAATTCAACATTTCCGTTGCCGTTGCCGAGCATTCCCGCCCTGCCGAGCAGATCATAAAGGCGGCGGCTTACGCCGTCTGCCCCGTCAAAAAATCTGACATCGCCGAGCACCTCTGAAATTTCTTTTTTTATAAGGGGATAATGCGTGCAGCCGAGCACAACATTTTGCACCTTGCCCTTATACGGCGCCAAATTTTTATTTAAGTAATTTTTTATTTCACCGCTGCTTGCGCCCTCTATCAAATCCGCAAGGCCGTTGCAGGCATGAAGATAAGTGCGGTGGTCATAATATGAATAATAAAGGCGGCGGAATTTTTCGCTTTTAACCGTGCCCTTTGTTGCCATAATTAAAGTGCCGCCTCCCGGCGAGGAATCATGCACCACCTTATATGCAGGTTCGATTGCCACAATCGGCACAGAGGGAAACTGCGCTCTTAAATATTTTGCCGCTTTTGCGGATGCCGTGTTGCACGCAAGCACAACGGCCTTGCAGCGGCGCTCGTTTACAAAATAATCAACGGTGCGCCTGCAAAGCGCTTTTATTTCTGCATCGCTTTTATCGCCATAAGGATTATTTTCCGAATCACTGAAGAAAATATAATTCTCATTTGGCATAAGCTTTAACGCCTTGTTCAAAACGGTTATTCCGCCGATGCCTGAATCAAGAAAGCCAATAGGCCGGCTGCTTTCATTCATTTTCTTTTTCCTTAATCTTTTTTATGTTTTTTTGCGCCTTAACCCTTGGCAGCATAAATTCTCTGCCACAGCCGAGGCATTTAAGCTTATAATCAACTCCGAGGCGCAACACCTCAAAATCGCACGAGCCGCACGGGTGCGGCTTTTTCATAACAACAATATCGTGAAGCTGCAATTCCAAAATATCACCTTATTAAAATTACTTATTATTAAACAGTATTTTAGCACATCATCAATATATTTACAACATAATCATAGGCGCTTTTGCATAGAATTAACAGAGATAATCAAAAAAGTAAAGAGAGTGAAATCTATGAAATTCTATCCCGAAGGGCAAAATGCCGATTTGCTGCGCACCTTTGGCACATTAGAGGAAGTTAAAACCGCCATGATGAACGGAAGCATTATTGAATCAAGGGTGCTTTTGTGCGACAGCGAACATAACCTTCATGTTGATTTGGGGATTATCAGAGGGGTTATTCCGAGAGAGGAGGGCGCAATCGGGATAGACGACGGCTCCACAAGAGATATTGCCCTGATTTCAAAGGTAAATAAACCTGTTTGCTTTATTGTGCTTGGCTTTCAGCGAGACGAAGCCGGCAATGTGAGTGCAATACTTTCACGCAAGGCGGTGCAGCTTGGTTGCAAGAGGAGCTTTATTGACAATCTTTGCGAGGGCGATGTGATTGATGCACGGGTTACGCACCTTGAAAAATTCGGCGCATTCATAGACATAGGCGCCGGAATAAATGCCCTGATTCCGATTGATATGCTTTCCGTTTCACGCATAAACCACCCAAGCGAACGGCTTTATGAGGGAGAATGCATTCGCACAGTGCTGCGAAAAAGGGAGCCGGGCAAGCTTACCTTTTCGCTGAAGGAGCTGCTTGGCACATGGGAGGAAAACGCCGCACTGTTTCAGCCGGGCGAAACCGTTACGGGCACCGTTCGCAGCATAGAAACATACGGTGTTTTCGTTGAGCTTGCGCCGAATTTGGCAGGCCTTGCCGAGCCTTGCGATTTCCTTTTTGAGGGGCAGCGTGTGGCGGTTTACATAAAATCCGTGCTGCCGGAAAAAATGAAAATAAAGCTTGTGATTGTGGAAGCATTTGAAGAGGCGGAGCCGGCACAGGAGCTAAAATATTACTTTTTGCAACAGCATATGAAACGATTTGATTATTCGCCCGAAGGCTCGGCCAAAATCATATCCACGGTTTTTGATGAATAATTGCGCCGCAAAAAGACTTGTTTCGGCGGCGGTTGAAATGTTCCCGAAAGTTTGATATAATGCTTGCGGGTGATTAGATGATTATTAAAGCAGAAGACTTTTGCACCGGCTCAAACGCATCTTTGGGCGTTGCAGAGGCAATAAAGAAAATGCAAAGCGGAGATACGCTTTTGTTTTCCAAAGGAGAATATCATTTTTATAAGGATTACAGCGTTCATAAGATTTGCCATATGACGAATACGGATTCCTTTAAAGCGCCGGACAAATATTTTGCGATTTTGATTGAAAACAAGGAAGATATTTGCATAGACGGCGCAGGAGCAACATTCGTTATTCACGGCGATATGTGCGCTTTTGCAATGCGCGGCTGCAAAAATGTGAAGCTTCGCAATTTTACGATTAGATACTATGCTCCCACCAATTTTGAGATGAAGGTTTTGGAGCGCACACGCAACAAGATAATATACAAAGTTCCGCCCCACACCGAATTTCAGGTTAAAAGAAACAAGCTTACCTTTTTTGAAAAAAGCCCGTTCACGGGAAAGTGGTATTACAGCTACACCTCAAATGTCGGCACCTGCTGCAATGTTATTCACAGGGGCAACAACGTTTTCAGAACCATGCTTTCGCCCACGAAAACAGCCGTTAAGGTTAAGAAAACGGACGACAACACAATTGAATGCCGCTATTTGATTTCCCCGCATTTTGAAATCGGTGATATTGTTACACTTTCACGCAACAAGCTGAGGGATAATTGCGGCTTGTTTTTCGGCGAATGCCAAAATGTTTGCTGCGAGGGCATAACGGTTAATTACATGCACGGCTTTGGATGGCTTTCGCAAATGTGCGAAAATCTTGATTTTAAAAACATTACCTTTACGCCTGCCGAGGGGCGCACCGTTTCTTCCTTTGCTGATTTAATTCACATATGCGGCTGCAAGGGATATGCACGCATTACGGATTCATATTTTGAGCACCCGCATGATGATGCAATAAATGTGCACGGCGCATTTTTAAGGCTTAAAAAGGTTTGCGATTCAAACACGGCGTTGCTTGAATTTGTGCATCACCAGCAGGGCGGATACAGGGCGTTTTTCCCCGGCGACAAGGTTAAGATTTACAAACGAACGGATTTATCGGAGCTTAACGGAGTTTACACCGTTGAATCCGCAGAAGACAATATAAATGAAAAAACGGTAAAAATTAAATTCAAAGAGGCTCTGCCGCCGCTTAAAGCGGAAATGTTTGTGTTTGAAAACATAACATATAACCCGGAGCTTACGATTAAAGGCTGCACCTTTAATGCAATTCCAACCAGGGGCATACTTTGCACAACAAACAGAAAATCGGAAATTTGCAACAACACCTTTAAGGATGTTTTGATGCCCGATATATACATTTCCTGCGACTGCAAGGATTGGTATGAAAGCGGCCCGTGCAGGAATTTGGATATACACAACAACACATTTTCAAAAAAAGATCCTGTTAAATTGGAGCCGATTTGCATCGGCACTCCCGTTAAGGATGTTCACAGAAACATCAGGATTTATGACAACACTATAAGCGAATAGCAAAAAAGCAGGCTTGGGGCACACCCTTGCCTGCTTTTTATATGCTGCTTTATTAAAATATCGCCTCGGCATTCACTCAAGCGGAAAACTGCCGCACTGCATTTAAAATTTTGCATTATCAAGGCTGATAAGCGGAATTCAGAGAGCGAATTGTTTTTTGCGTTTCGCTGATTGATTCACGGATTTGAGCGCCCTTTGAAGAATCGCCCTGCAAATAGCGAATTTCAAATTCTTCCTTATCATATTCCGTGCTTTCGTTGCAAAAATAAGGCACTCTGCAGCCGTTTTTTTCAAAATCACGGCGATAAGTTTTTTCGCCGTTTATCATATAGCTCATATAGCCGTAATCGCATTCAACATTTGCCGTGAAAATCGGCTCGAATATGTTATTATCGCTCTGTGCGCTTATACGGCTTGTGCCGTTCCAAACACGGGAGCTTGATTTGCCGTAAGAATAGTTGTTGCGGCAAATATATGTTTTTTCATCATCCTTTTGCAAAATATAAAAGCGTGATTCATCGCTTTTTTCCTGCATGGTTGAAACACCGTCGCTGCTGAAAGCTCGCACGGCGGTGCTGCCGTTCCACGAATAAATTTCCAAGCGATAATCCGGCTCTTCATTTAAAACATGCTCGCCGTTTTTATTTTCGGTTGCCACTTTTTTGTTGTATCTGAAAACCGTGAGCAATTCATCCGTGCCGTCGTTATTAAAATCTATAAGGCGCACGGTGCAAAGCCCGCCGGCATAGCAAATATTACTGTCTGATTCATAAGACGCCTTGCCGTATTTTTGATTAAGCCCTTCCGCAACTGAATAATAAGCCTCTTTCATCAATTCCGCATCGCTTTTAACGCTTTGGCGGCGCACCGCCTGTGAAGTATCAAGCTCTGCCAGGCTTTTTGAAACCTGATCCGAAAGCACCTCTGCCCTTTTTGCCGTTATGTAAGAAAGCGCAACGGTTTCAAAATTTTCCGCATCTATTTTGCCCTTAACGGCATAAATATCGTTTGCCGCATCATATTTACACTCACGGCTGCTCTTAAACTTTCCGAAGCCGAGAGTGGAAAGCTGCATCGTTTCCTCATCATCCGCAATTTCGCCGATATAATACTTGCCGCCGTGGCTGTAAATCGTTAATCGGCTGCCGTTTACATTTGAAAAAGTGTTTGCCTTGCCTTCATAAAGCTTAATAAAATCGCCGCCGGAATAGCCCCAAATTTCTGTTTTATACTCACCGCCGTCCAAATAAGCGGCAATCAGCTCCGATTCGCCGTTTGCATCAAAATCCATTTGGCGCACAAAGGCAAGCCCGGTAAGCTGGTATTGATTTTCCTCCTCAAGCGGCATTGATTTGCAAACGCCGTAAGCCGAAATCAGCTTAGAGCAAACCTCACCGGCATCTTGGCTGAATTTCCTTTGCGCATTTGAGCTGCCCTTTAAATTTGAAAAGAAAAACACGCTTGTCAACACAACGGTTGCCGCCAAAAGTATGCCTACGGAGGCACGAAATCCCATTGTGGTGAATACTTTGCCGATTTTAGAAACCGAAATCCTTTTAATTTTAACCTTGCCTTTTGAAAGCTTTTTCAAAGCCTCAACCGCTGAATCGGCTGCGCCCTGCAGCGCCGAAATAACTTTTTGCTTTGCAAGGATTTGTGCATCTTTTCTTGCACGGCGCTTATCAAGATATTCTGCGTCGTCATCAAAATAATTATATTTTTTCAGCTGCGCTCCTCCTTTCGCTTTCATTGCGGTGCGGCACCCGTTTTAACAATTTTCGGCATATTCTGCGCCGCAGGGCGCTTTTGCCGCTGTTTAATTATATGCCGCCCGGCTGAGATATTGCCGCAAGCAGAAAAATTTGCGGCACGGCAAAATCAATCAATATATCTTATATCATTGCCCTCAAGCACAAGAGTGATATAAACGCCGGCAATGCGGCTTGTGATTCTTTGATTATAATCTCTTTCCAAATCATCATAGCTGAAATTTGTGCTTATAATGGTTGGCTTTTTCTTTAATATGCGTGTGTTGATAATGTTATAAAGGCAGGCAACGGAAAACTGATTTTTAAATTCCGTGCCCAAATCGTCAATAATAAGCAAATCGGCGGCAAGCACTTCACGCTCTGTATAATCAAGATTTTCATATCTGCCGAAGCTTTCGTTTTGCAAATCCGAAAGAATATTTTGCGCCGTGCCGTAAACAACGGAATAGCCCTTGTTTATAACCACATTTGCAATGGCAAGGCTGAGGTGCGTTTTGCCAAGCCCCGTGCCGCCCATAAACAAAATGCTTGCGGCATGTGAATTGAAGCCCTGCGCATAAGTGCGGCAGGATTCAAGAATTTTTTGCGCCTTTTCACGGGGCGAAACGCCGTTTTCCATGGCCTGTGCAGGATAATATTCCGTGTTAAAGCTGTTAAACGTGCAATCATCAACGGGCGCAAAGCGGCGCAAATTATCACGCTCTATTTCCTTGAGCAGTTCTCTGTGGCAATTGCACATTCTTTCATTCACAAAGCCCGAATCGTTGCACACAGAGCAGGTGTATTTAATGGCAAGAGCATCTTCGTCAAATCCGTTTTCTTTAAGCAGCCTGCGTTTTTCGTTTTGCAGCTTTAAGGATTCTTCTTTAAGCTGCGCCACCTTTTCACGGGGATTTTCATCCCTGAAAAGCAAGGTTGAAATGTTATAGCCTATTCTTGAAAGCTTCATTTGAATATCCGCAAGCTGCGGTATTTTTTCAATTGCCGCATTTGTGCGCTCCTGCTGCTCCATAAGGGCATTATCACGCCTGTGCTGCAAAATATTTATCGCTTTTTGATACACTTTTTTGCTGTAAGCCATTGTTTTTCTCCGTTAATCTCAATATTTAGCCTTTATTTCGGTGTTGTTTAGTGCGTTTTTCTTGATTTTTTCCAAATCATAAGTGGGCTTGCGACTTATTTTGCCAGCATCTTGCTTTGAAGCACGCCCCTCTTTTTGCTTTTTATAATTTTCACTGTCTGCCTTAGCCTGCTGCACTGTTGAAATACCTGCGTTTTTCCAGCGTGAAAGCATTGTGTTTATGTAGTTGAGGCTCGGCTTGTCTATTGCCTCTCGCATTTCCGATGCGGCATGCAAAATCAATTCATCGCTGTGATCTTTGCGCCAAGCCATAATCATTTCAAGCTGCTTTTCCGTTGGCGATTTGCGCTCAAACTCGCCCGCCTGCTTCAGCTTTTGCCAGAAACTGCCTGCATTTTCCGCCTCGCAAAGGCGCTTTTCCGCTTCTGCCACGGTGTTTATCCCCTGCTCAAGCCAGTTTTTTGCAATTGCATAAAAATAAGACGGACTTATTCGCCTGCCGGATTCCTTTGCATTTTTGCAATATGCAATAAGCATAAGAACAACCTCCGGCGGCATACCGTAAAACGAAACAAGATTAACCGTCATTTCCGTTTCCGAAAAACTGAGAGTGTGGCCGAATGCAACCTGCGCTTCATTAAGAAGGCTTGCTATTTCCGAATCTTCAGAAGCGATTTTTTGCACCTCTGCCGGAGTTAAATTCGGCGCCGAAACTTCAAAAGCCGCCTTTTTCTTTCGGCTTTTTTCTGCTGCCGACGATTCTGCGGCTTGATTTTTAACCGGCTCCGAAACTGCGCTTGCGGCAGGCTGAGCAATGGCGGCTTGCTCTGCGGCGCTTGCACTTAAATCACCCGTGCTCTGCGCCAAAACGCCCTCTGCAACCCAAAAATCCATAATATTTTCCGCATCCGCCCTTGTGATTCCAAGCTTTTTGGCAATTTCGGCAGATGAAGCAACACCGCCGTTTGCAAGCAGATAAAGCAGTGCCTTTAATTGATATTCACTTGCAAGTTTTAAATATTTATCGGCAATTGCATGGGGAACGGAAAACATTCCGCCGCCCCAAACGCCGCCGATTGGTAAAATTTGATAATTCATAATATCGCCTGTATCTTTAATTTATTTATATACATATTAACACATTTTAATTTTAGCAAAAAGGCGGCGCAATGTAAATAGAAATAAATGCATAATTTTTTAATTTCGGTGTTGACAAAAGAGGTAATATTATGTATAATTTCCTTACGGTTTAAGAACACCTGCGGATTTAGCTCATCCGGTAGAGCGCCACCTTGCCAAGGTGGAGGTAGCGAGTTCGAGTCTCGTAATCCGCTCCAAAAAAAAGGAAGCACTTATGTGCTTCCTTTTTTCTTTTGCTTTTTTTAACCGAAAATCACACGGCCAAAACGGGGCTTCTGTTTAAAGCAAAGCGGCAGCGGCGCACAAAAGGCAAGAAAGCCGCCGCACAGAGCACGAAACGGGGAATTTCCGATTGTGCCTTATGCGGCGGCCCGTATAAGCCGTTTTAAAACTTTGAGCTTTGCAAAAATCATTAAATGCTCAGCTCATCTATCTCCTCAAGCTCTTCTGCAGAAAACGAAGTGTTTTGAATTGCCTTTATGTTATCAAGAATTTGAGACGGCTTTGAAGCGCCTATCAAAACAGAGGTAACAACGCCGTCCTTCAGCACCCACGCAAGGGCCATTTCTGCAAGGGTTTGCCCTCTGCGCTCTGCAATTTTTGAAAGAGCTTTGATTTTTTCAAGCTTTTCGGGAGTGATTGCAGATTCCTTTAAATATCTTCCGTCTGTGGCAATTCTGCTGTCTGCCGGGATTCCGTTTAAATATCTGTTCGTTAGCAAGCCTTGGGCAAGAGGGCTGAAAGCAATTATGCCCTTATTGAGCCTTGCGGCAGTTTCCTTTAAGCCGTTATTTTCAATAGTTCTGTCAAAAACAGAATATCTGTTTTGATTTATAATAAACGGGCATTTCAAATCCGTTAATATTTTGCAGGCTTTTTCAAGGGTTTCGCCGTCATAATTTGAAATTCCGGCATAAAGCGCCTTGCCGCTTTGAACTGCCGTGGCAAGAGCGCCCATTGTTTCCTCAAGCGGAGTTTCGGGATCAAGGCAATGATGATAAAAAATATCCACATAATCAAGTTGCATTCGCTGCAGGCTTTGATCAAGGCTTGCAAGCAAATATTTTCTGCTGCCGTTTCTGCAACCGTAAGGGCCGGGCCACATTTCATAGCCGGCTTTGGTGCTGATTATCAATTCATCACGATAATGCTTCATTTCCTGATTAAGGATTTTGCCGAAGTTTTTTTCCGCACTTCCCGGCAACGGGCCGTAATTATTGGCAAGATCAAAATGAGTGATGCCGTTATCAAAAGCGGTGAAGCAAAGCTGCTTCATATTTGCAAAATTGCAATTATCGCCGAAATTGTGCCAAAAACCCAGCGACACGGCAGGCAGCTTTAAGCCGCTGTTGCCGCATCTGTTATAAACCATATTATCATATCTTTTTTCGCTTGCTATATACATTAAGAGCCCCCGCTATTTCTTTTCCCAGCCGGAATAAAGAGTTACACTGTCGCTTACCGTGTCTTTTTCAACATCAAACTGCCTTGTGCAATCTTTATCCAGATACCATCCCGTGAAGGTGTACCCCTCCTTCACGGGATTTTCTTCAACATCAACAAGCTGGCCGTACATAACCTTTTGATTTTCAATTTCAGACCCGCCGTTAGTGTTAAAAGTTACAGTGAAGCCTGCATGAGTTACCGCAAATATCAAGCAGGCAATAAGAACAATGATGCCGATCAATATGAGCTTATTTGCCGTTTTTACCGACATTTTTAAATTTCGATAAAGCCCTCCCGGCTTACGCTCTGTGTTAAGAGAGCCCATGCTGCCGCCTTCGTTCATATTTTCACTGCCTTTCTTATGTTTTGTTGAAGTTTAATTTATTATCTGCGGGCAAGATACTTACGCATATCAATTGCGCAGGCAACAAGAATGATAACACCCTTGATGATGTAAAGCATATTTGCGGAAACCGAAAGGAAGTTAAGGCCTGCAAAAATGATTTGCAAAAGCAAAACGCCGATTACGATGCCGCTGATTTTACCTGTGCCGCCTACAAACGAAACGCCGCCGATTACGCAAGCTGCGATGGCATCGCATTCATAGTTAAGGCCTGTGTTTGCAGAGCAAGAAGCAATGCGGGCGCCCTCAATAAAGCCCGTGATGCCATACATAACGCCTGCAAGAACGAAAACCATAAGGATGGTCATAAACACATTTACGCCGGATACTCTTGCAGCCTCTTCGTTTGAGCCGACTGCAAACATATTTTTGCCGAACTTTGTTTTATTCCAAATAACCCACATAATTGCGGTTAAAATAGCGGAATAAAGCACATATTTAGGAATTGCAACGCCGCCGATTGTAAACAGCGTGCCTGTGATAAAGTTTGTGTAAGAAGCGTCAAGGCCGGAAAGAGTTTGTCCGTTATTGCCGCCGATCATAAGATACATAAGAACCGTTCCGAAAACGATAAGCTGAGTGGAAAGAGTTACGATAAACGGATGAAGCTTAAATTTAGCAACAAAGAAACCGTTTACAACGCCGACTACCGCACCGATTGCGATTACGGCAAGGAAAACCACTATAAGAGGCATTGTTTTTAAATTCGGAAACATCTTATTTGCATAGCCCGTCATTTGCAGCAAGGACGCAGCAACGCAGGCGGTGAGACCAACGCAGCGGCCTGCCGAAATATCGGTGCCCGTTAACACGATACAGCCTGCAATGCCCAATGCAATAGGCAGCTTTGCGGCGGTGAGCGAAACAATATTAACTATTGAAGAAACGCTTAAAAACGCCGGAACCTTAACTGCAATAAAAATAACCGCTATTGCAATTATAATATACATTGCATTATTAAACAACAGGTCTGTTATCAATCTTTTTTTATCATCACGGTCTGCAGCTTTGAATTTTTCAATCCAAAGTGAAACTCGTGAACGCTTTGCTTTTTTTACACTTGTGTCAGCCATAATGAAATCCCCCTTATACATATTTCGCCGCAAGAGTCATAATCTCTTCCTGATTTGTGGTTTTGGCATCTACCTCGCCGGAGAGCCTGCCGCCGGACATAACAAGAATTTTATCGCACACGCCCAAAAGCTCTGCCATTTCGGAAGAAACCATAATGACCGTTTTGCCTTTTTTTGCAAGATCAAGAATAAGCTGATAAATCTCGTACTTAGCGCCAACGTCTATGCCTCTTGTGGGCTCATCAAGAAGAAGCACGGTGGGATCCGTAAGAAGCCACCTTGCAAGGATAACCTTTTGCTGATTACCGCCTGAAAGCGAGCTGATTTTTGTTTCCTGAGTTGGAGTTTTAACTCTTAACGATTTTATATATTCCTCAGTCGTTTTCTTCATTTTCTTTTCATTTAAGAATGGGCCCGACTGATATTTTTTTAAGCTTGAAATGGTGGTATTTTCTCTTATGTTAAGAATTCCGAAAATACCTGTTGCACGCCTTTCCTCCGTTAGCAGAGCAAAGCCGTTTTTAATTGATTCGTGCGGATTTTTGTTTTTAACTTCTTTTCCGTTTAAGAAAATTTTTCCGTTTTTTTTGGTTGTGATGCCGAAGATTTGCTCAAGCAATTCGGTTCTTCCGGAGCCGTCAAGCCCGGCCACACCGATTATTTCACCCTTGCAGGCTTCAAAAGAAACATCGCTCAGGTTTGTGTATTCCCCGCTCAAGTTTTGCACCTTCAAAAGCACATCGCCGATAACATTGTCTTTTTCCGGATAGCGATTGGTTAGCTCTCTGCCAACCATAAGCTTGATGATTTCATCCATCGTAAGCTCTTTTGCCGGCTTTGTGGCAATCCATTTGCCGTCTCGCATAATCGTAACATCATCGCTTATGCGCAAAATCTCTTCCATTTTGTGAGAGATATAAATAATTCCGCAGCCTCTGTCTCTGAGCATATTGATAATGCGGAAAAGGTGCTCAACCTCCTCCTCTGTTAAAGATGAGGTTGGCTCATCGAAAACAATTATTTTTGAATTATAAGAAACTGCCTTTGCAATTTCAACCATTTGCCTTTGCGAAACCGACATGGTGCTCATAACCGTTTTCGGATCAACGTTAATTTCAAGGTCTTTAAATATTTCCATCGTTGCATCATACATTTTCTTTTCGCTGGTGAACGGCAAATATTTTGAAACCTTTGGAAATCTGCCAAGCCACATATTATCCATAACATTGCGTTTAAGGGCTTGGTTTAGCTCCTGATGAACCATTGCCACGCCGTTTTCAAGAGCTTCCTTAGAGTTTTTGTAATCAACCTCTTCGCCCCCAACATAAATGTGGCCGTTATCTTTGCTGTAAACACCGAAAAGGCACTTCATAAGCGTTGATTTGCCTGCGCCGTTTTCACCCATAAGTGCGTGCACGGTGCCTCTTTTAACCGTGAGCTGAGCGTGATCAAGCGCTTTAACGCCGGGGAAGGTTTTTTCGATATCAACCATTTTTAACAATACATCTTTGTCAGTCGCAGCATCGGATTTTTTAACGTTTTCTTGCATATGTATCCTCCTGTCTGCTTTGAATAGTACGGTTGAGGTGAAATCACCTCAACCGTATGAATAATAGATTATTTATTGTTTGCTGTTTATTTTCCGATAGTTTAATTTTGATGTTTTAAATTATTAAGCTTTAATTATTCGGAATCTGCGGTGTAAGCAGAATAAGGAATATTAACTCTCCATGTGCCAACAACATTGGCTGTGTCTATGCCTTCAAGTGCGTTTGCACCGTTAAGATAGTTTGCCATAATTGTTGTGATTGCAGTTGCCATGCCCTGTGCATCCTGCTTGATTGTGCCGATCATTGAGCCGGACTTAATAGCGGATTTTGCAGCATCTGTTGCATCAACACCGAATACTGGGATAACTGTTGCGCCTTCCTTGTTATAGCCTGCTGTTTGAAGAGCCGAAATTGCGCCGAGAGCCATTTCATCGTTGTTTGCGATAACAAGCTCTATCATATTTTTATTTGCTTCGGTATACTGAGCAAGTGCGGTGCTCATATAGTTTGTTGCAGCTGCAGAAGACCAAAGGCCGTCCTGGTCTACAAGATAGAGATTCTTGTTTGCGGAATCATAGAATTCAAGAGCCGGCCTGCCTGCCTTTTCAAGAACTGCATTAGCATCTTCAACACCATACTGTGTGCGTGCAATTGCTTCCATGTTGCCTTCCTGGCCCTTAAACATTACATAGCTGATTTTGCCGTCGCCGTTAAGATCAACCTTAGCGTAATTGTTTACAAGGTATTCACCGATCATCTGGCCCTGCATATGGCCTGCCTGCTCATAGTCTGTGCCAACGAAAACGCACTTATCATAGCTTTCGATAACAGACTGATCAACAGAACGGTTAAAGAAAATTACGGGAACATTCTTTGCCTTTGCAAGATTGATGATGTTTTGAGCAGCGTCGTTTGAACCGGTATCAACAACGTTAACGATAAGCATTGATGAGCCTTTTGCAAGCGCCGTTTGAACCTGCTCTGTTTGTGTGGTTTGGTTACCGTTTGCATCATAGTCGTTGTAGTTGTAGCCGCCGTCTTTCAATATTTTATCCATTGATGAGCGCACTGTTGAAATATATGCGTCACTGAAGGTGTAATAAAATACGGAAATTTCACCCTTTGTTGAGGCTTTTTTGTCGTCGCCTTCTTTATTTGACGAACAAGCGGCAAAGCCAACAACCATAACAACTGCCAATAATAATGCCAATAACTTTTTCATCTTTTTCATAAAGACTGCCTCCTTAAAATTTATTGTTAAGTCATTAAGCATCTTCATTATATCTTTGAAGAAGAAGAAAGGAAATGCAAAAAATTATCAAAAGTGTATAAAATTTTACGCTGTTGTTAATATATTATGTTTATTTTGCGCCATTTTTATTCAAAAAAAGGCACAAACACGCCGTTTTTGATTTATGCATCCAAAAAAAGATACCTTTACGGGTGCATATCGCCCGGCGCATTTGTGCCTTATATATTATTAAACCTTTATTCACTCTTCGCCGTCATTAAAGCTGAAAAGTATTTTTTGAACATCCTGCGAAAACATATTTTCACGGGTTACGGCATAAGTGTCTGTTTCAATAACCGAATCCGATTTTTTGCCGTCTAAAATCTCTGCCGCTTTTGAAACGGAAAGATAACCCATTGAAAACGGATTTTGCACAATAAGGGAATCAAGCTCGCCCGTTTCAAGCATGCTAACGCAATTTACATTACTGTCAAACCCGATTCCGCAAACATTGTCTTTAAGCCCAAGCTCTTTTATGGCATAGCCCACACCGAGGGTGGACCACTCATTAAACCCCACAAGCACATCAATGCTTTCGTTTTCGCCAAGCAGCTGCTTTGCGCCCGCAATTGCACTTTCCGTGTTTGATTCAATATTAACGGTGCCAACGATTTGGGCATTTTCCGCATTTGCTACATAATCCGTAAATCCCTGAATGCGCTGCTTACCGTTTTCCGTGTTTGCGCCGTAATTTACTATACCTATATTTATAGAATCACGATTTTTGCAAAGCTTAATTGCCTGCTCTGCCGCTTTTTCGCCTGCGGAAAAATTATTTGTGCCGATAAAAAGCTCCTTGCCGGAAACATCAACATCACTGTCTACCGTGATAACCTTAATGCCGCTGTTTACCGCCTTTTGAACGGCCGGGGCATTCTTTTCATAATCTATTGCAGACAAAATAATTGCGCCCACTTTTTTTGAAACGGCGTTTTCAATCATTTTGTTTTGGCTTTCATAATCCTCCTCATTATCGGGACCCTCAAATGTTATATCAATATTATATTCCGTTGCGGCAGAGAAGGCGCCGTTTTTAACATCGTTCCAAAAATCCGAATCGCTGCCCTTTATTATGATTGCCACACGGGAATTTTTTGAACTTTGGCCGCTGATTTTGGCGCAACCGAAAAAGCAGGAAGCAAGAAAGAGCACAAGTGTTAAAACCGCAATTGCTTTTTTAATATTCATTTTCCCGCCCCTTCTCTATCTTAGGAATTTTAATAGTTACCGTTGTGCCCACATCAAGCTCGCTTTCGATTGTGATTCCGTATTCATTGCCGAAATAGATTTTTAATCTGTCGTCAACATTCTTAACGCCTATGCCCTTGGAATCGCTTCTGCCCTTTTCAAGGATTTTTTTGCACTGCTCTTCCGTCATTCCGAGGCCGTTGTCCTTAACAATTATATCAATATCATTGCCGCTGCGGCAAACACCGATTTTAATTTCACCCTCATCCACCATTCTGTCCAGCCCGTGATAAATGGCATTTTCTATAAATGGCTGAATGGTGATTTTGTTGCACATATAGCCAAGCAAGCTTTCATCAACATCAAAAGAATAAGTAAATTGATTTTTATAGCGATAGCTTTGGATGATAAGATAGCTTTCGGCGTGTTTAAGTTCATCCTTTATAGTTATAAATTCATTGCCGTGGCTGATGCTTATTCTGAACAGCTTTGCAAGCGCACCCACCATTTTAACGGCATCCTTACTGTTGTCCTGCTCACACATCCACTGAATGGAATCAAGCGTGTTATAAAGGAAGTGCGGATTTATTTGCGCCTGAAGAGCTTTAAGCTCTGTTTTTCTGAGCACGATTTCCTCATTGTGCACCTTTTCCATAAGCGACTGAATCATTCGCACCATATGCTCAAACGAAGCGGAAAGAGTTTGAAATTCCACAACGTTGCTCATATCGGCCTTATATTTAAAGGTTTCGGCCTGCTTTTCAAAATTCTGCATGGATTCCACCAGGCGCCTTACCGGGCGTGTTACCGTTCTTGAAAGCAAAATATAAATCAAAACGGATATTGCCGCCGCAAAAAGCAACGCAAACACGGAGCCTACGATTATTTGATTTTGCACCGCCTGAGCAATTTCGTTGTTAAAGCTTACCCCAACTATTTTCCAATTGCAGGAATCAAGCGAGGAAACTGTGTAAATATTCTCTTTTTTCTTATAAATTCCGTTTGCGATATTGGCAATTTCCGAAGTGTTTTCCGTTTTCAGCCCGGAAAAAATCATCTGCTGCTGAGGATGATAAATTATATCGCCGGTTGAATTTACGATATAGCAATAGCCCCTTTGGCCTATGCTTACTTTATCAATATATTTTGCAATTGCCGAAAACTTAAAATCAATTGCAACAAAAACCTGGCTGCTGAAAAGATTTGAATATTCTTTTTTTGCAATGGTTACAACCCAAGGAAATTGATTTTCATAAAGCGTGTTTACATGAGGCTGAGTTATTGCATAGCCGTCTTTTAAATTTGAATAAACGGATTTGTCAAACGACAGATTGGTTGTGCCGTTTTTCACGCTGCCGGTTGCTCCGTTTCCGTTTAAAAGCAGATTTCCCTGCGTGTCATAAATCATAACGCAGTAAATATCATCCTCCAAGCGGGCGGCTGTTGATATTGCGTTTTGCAGCGAATCCGCGTCTGCACAATTATCGGCCTCTGCGCACAAATTATCAAGCTTGTTTTTTATTGACGAAATATAGTTTGAAACGGTTTCGTTTGCCTGAGAAACCGATTGCTTGCTTGAAACCATTGCCGATTCGGACATGGATCTTTCATAAAACAACCCGAAAAGCAGCGTTGCTGCCAGCGTTGAAAAGATAATGCCGAAAACAACGATTGCTATAATCAGCACGGAAAGCTTTGTTTTGCTTTTTTTAAACATTGCCTGCTCCTAAATGCTTTTCCCTGTATTTATTCGGCGACATTCCAAAATATTTTTTAAAGCAATAGCTGAAATAATGCTGATCGCTGTAGCCGCACTTTTGAGAAACTTCAAAAATCTTCATAGAGGTGCAAAGCAGCAAATCACTTGCCGCTTTCATTCTTCTTTCCGTTACAAGTGCCACAAAATTCTGCGATTTTGTTTTCTTTATAAGTGCGCTCAGATAATTGGGGCTTACACCGAGCTTTTCGCTTGCATCGGTAAGAGAAAGATCCTCATTCATATATTCATCGTTTATAAGCTGCATTGCCCTGTCGCAAATTGCCTTGCTTTCGTTTCTTTGAGCACGGGATATAATGTCTCTTGCATCAAGGCAAAGCGAGATAAGCTCGTTTTTATATTGCTCGTTAAAATCAAACGAAAGGCGGGAGGTAAAGAAATTGTTTGAGCCGAAAAGCTCCGAAAGCGCATCGCTATCCGGCAAAACGCTTACGCACCTGTGCGCCGTTGCAAGAATTTGAATAATTAAATAATCAACGCTGCTTCTGCTTTTGCCCGAAAACATATCCTCAAGAAAAGAGCTGATTTCATCCTTGCTGCCAACCTTTAAAAGCTGCTCAAGCTTATTCACGGATTTTTCAACCTTTTCAAGCTCTGTTGTGTTTTCACGCTCTTGGTCGTTAATAAATCTGATATCGCCGGCACCGTCCGAGGTGTAGCGCCTTGCCGTGATTGCCTGTGAGCAGGCAATTGCCAAAAACGATGGGCTGGAAACGGTTTCGCTGATGCCGATTGTGCATTTTTGATTAAACACCTTTTTTGTGCTTTGCACAATTTCTATAACGGGAATGCGAAGCTTTGAAGCCATTTCCTCTGCATTGCTTGTTACAAGAGTAATTATTCTGCCGTTTACGAAAAAGCTTTCGCAAAGCGCATATTTGCTAACAATTCCGGTTACAAAATCAACATGGTGCTCATTCGTGCAGCTTTCGCCGGAGGCATTTTTGAATTTTGAAACAACAACGCTGTAGCAATCCGAGCCGTTTTTTACAAGCCCAAGCTGCTCCATTCTTTCGGTGAGCTGGCTTGAGGAATAAACATCCTCTCCCGTTCCCAAAAGAAGCGGCAACAAAAATTCCGCCTTTTTAAGCCTGAGCTCCGTTTCCTCGTTTGAGCCGCCGGTTTTAAGCATTTCAAACTCTTTATCCATTTCTGATTTTATTTTTTCAAGCTCAGAAGTCAGTTCGCTTGCGGAAATAGGCTTTAAGAGATAGCGAATAACATTATACTTAAATGCCTCCTGCGCATATTCAAAATCATCATAGCCGCTCAGAATAACAAACTTTGTGGCAGGGCGAATTTCCCTTGCCCTTGCGGCAAGCTCAAGCCCCGTCATAAGCGGCATTTTAATATCCGTTAAAATCAAATCCGGCTCCAGCTTTTCAAGCTGCTCTATCGCCTCAATGCCGTTTTCGGCATCGCCCACAACATTGAAGCCCGCCTTTTCCCAATCAACACTTTTTATAACCGCTTCTCTTTGGCGTATTTCATCATCCACAACAAGCACACTGTACATAATTCATTTGCCCTCTCATAAAAAATGACCGTTACAGAAAAAACTTACTTGATTTTATTATATATAAATTCCGCCGCTTTATCAAGCCTGCGGCAGAAGGCAATAAAAATTTAAGAATTCTAAAACGCCGCCGCATTTGCGGCAAAAATGTTTCAGCGGCGCAAAAAAGCACATTCCGAGGGAGTGCACCCTGCGGAATGTGCCAAAGCAATCACAGCCGGCTGAAAGCCGCCGAAAAATTATTTCATATCTTTATAGGGCTTTTTCTTCAAAACCCAATCTTCTTTATTAACCTGCCTTGCACGGGCAATTGAAAGTGCGTTTTCTGGCACCTCATCCGTTATGGTGCTGCCTGCGGCGGTGAAAGCATAATCGCCGATTTCAACGGGAGCCACAAGATTTGAATTGCAGCCGATGAATGCATGATTGCCGATTTTGCAGCGGTGTTTATTTTTGCCGTCATAATTAACGGTTACTGTTCCGCAGCCGAAATTAACATTTTTGCCAACATCGGAATCGCCGATATATGTGAGGTGTGCGCTCTTGGTGCCGTCGCCAACAACAGAGTTTTTAACCTCCACAAAATTGCCGATATGAACACCCTTGCCAACCTTGCTGCCTGCACGGATTTTAACAAACGGCCCGCAATCGGTGCCGTCCTCAACCTCACTGTCAAGCAGCTGAACATTATTGAGCACAACATTGTTGCCCACCGTGCCGTTTTTGATATATGTGTTTGGGCCGATAACGCAATCACTGCCGATTTTTGTGTTGCCCAAAATAATTGTGTTTGGCAAAATCTGTGTGTTGCAGCCGATTTCAACCTCTTTGCCTATCATAACGCCGTCCGTGCAGGGAATATCAACGCCGTTTATCATATGGCGATTGTTTATGTTGCGGCGCATAATATTGTTTAAACCGTTAAGCTGCAATCTGTCGTTAGCGCCGAGAATTGCCTCTTTATCCTCGCAAACATATGCACCGGCATTTTTGCCCGCCGCCAAAAGGATTGCAAGGCTGTCTGTTAAATAATATTCATTTTGTGCATTTTCGTTTGTAATTCTGTCCAGCGCATAAAGCAAATCGGCGCCGTAAAACCAATATGTGCCTGCATTTGATTCACGGATTTTCTTTTCTTCCTCATTTGCATCCTTATGCTCAACAATGCAAAGAAGCTTGCCGTTTTCATCTCTTTTAATATGGCCGATGCCCTCTGTGTCGTCTGCAATTGCGGAAACAAGAGTAATTGAATTGCCGTTGCTTTTGTGATAATCATAAGCGGCATTTATTGTTGGCTCATCCATCAAGGGGCCGTCTCCGTTTAAAATAAGAATATCATCATCCTTATGCTCCTCAACAAAAGCTCTTGCCGTCATAACGGCATGGCCGGTGCCCAGCTGAGGATTTTGATAAGCGGTTTTGATTTCGCCCGGCAAATAATCCTCCACAATTTCGTGGCGATAGCCCGTTACAACGCAAATATCCTTGCAGCCGGCCTCTTTAACCGCATCAATAACATATTTAAGCATGGGCTCAAAAAGCACCTCGCACATAACCTTTGGCAATTCCGATTTCATTCTTGTGCCTTTTCCGCCTGCCAATATAATTGCACATTTCATTATAAAAACCTCTCTTTATTTCATAAAAATTCCATAAAATAAACTGTTACTTACATTCATTATGCAACAAATTTTGTTTTTTTTCAATACAAACTTGACCCATTCGTTAATTTTGCAAAAAATATTTGTATTTTGAATTTATATATGTTATAATTCCATTGCGTTATACTATAATAAGTATAAATAATTTGCAAATTATTATTAGGAGGTAATCCCCAATGGCAAAGAAATATTGCTATCTCTTCTCTGAAGGCAATGCCAACATGAGAGAGCTTCTCGGCGGTAAGGGCGCTAACCTTGCTGAGATGACAAATATCGGTCTTCCCGTTCCTCAGGGCTTCACCATCACAACAGAAGCCTGCACTCAGTATTATGAGGACGGCCGTGAGATCAATGATGAAATCATGGCAGAAATCAATGAATACATCGTTAAGATGGAAGAAATCACAGGCAAAAAATTCGGCGACAAGGAAAATCCGCTTCTCGTTTCCGTTCGTTCCGGTGCTCGTGCTTCAATGCCCGGCATGATGGACACAATCCTTAACCTTGGCCTTAACGAAGACGTTGTTAACGTTATTGCAGAAAAATCCAACAACCCCAGATGGGCTTGGGACTGCTACAGAAGATTCATTCAGATGTATTCCGACGTTGTTATGGAAGTTGGCAAGAAATACTTTGAGCAGCTTATTGACGCAATGAAGGAAAAGAAGGGCGTTAAACAGGACGTTGAGCTTACAGCAGACGATCTTAAAGAGCTTGCTTCTCAGTTTAAGGCTGAATACAAAGAAAAAATCGGCGAGGATTTCCCAACAGATCCCAAAGAGCAGCTTATGGGCGCTATCAAAGCCGTTTTCCGTTCTTGGGACAACCCCCGTGCAAACGTTTATCGCCGTGATAATGATATCCCGTATTCATGGGGTACTGCAGTAAACGTACAGAGCATGGCATTCGGCAACATGGGCGATGATTGCGGCACAGGCGTTGCATTCACCCGTGACCCCGCTACCGGCGCAAAGGGACTTTTTGGTGAATTCCTTACAAACGCACAGGGCGAGGACGTTGTTGCAGGCGTTCGTACTCCTATGAAAATAGCTGAGATGGAGCAGAAGTTCCCCGAAGCATTTGCTGAATTTACTCAGGTTTGCAAAACTCTTGAAGATCACTACAGAGATATGCAGGATATGGAATTTACCGTTGAGCACGGCAAGCTTTACATGCTTCAAACCCGTAACGGTAAGAGAACTGCTCAGGCTGCTCTTCAGATTGCCTGCGATCTTGTTGACGAGGGCATGAGAACTCCCGAAGAGGCAGTTGAAATGATTGATCCTCGTAACCTTGACACACTTCTTCACCCGCAGTTTGACGCTAAAGCACTTAAGGCTGCCACACCTATGGGCAAGGGCCTCGGTGCATCTCCCGGCGCTGCTTGCGGCAAAATCGTTTTCACTGCTGATGACGCTGTTGAATGGGCAGCTCGCGGTGAAAAGGTTGTTCTTGTTCGTCTTGAAACATCTCCCGAAGACATCACCGGCATGAAGGCTGCTCAGGGTATCCTTACAGTTCGCGGCGGTATGACTTCACACGCTGCCGTTGTTGCTCGCGGAATGGGCACTTGCTGCGTTTCCGGCTGCGGCGATATCAACATGGACGAAGAAAACAAGAAATTCACTCTTGCAGGCAAGGAATTCCACGAGGGTGACGAAATTTCTATCGACGGCTCAACAGGTAACATTTACGAGGGTATTATCCCCACAGTTGATGCTTCCATTGCCGGCACATTCGGCAGAATCATGGGCTGGGCCGATGAATTCAGAACTCTTAAAGTTCGCACAAATGCAGACACCCCTGCAGACGCTAAAAAAGCTCGTGAGCTTGGCGCAGAGGGTATCGGCCTTTGCCGCACAGAGCATATGTTCTTTGAAGAGAGCAGAATTGCTGCTTTCCGTGAAATGATCTGCGCAGACACAGTTGAAGAAAGAGAAGCTGCTCTTGATAAGATTCTTCCTTATCAGCAGGGCGACTTTGAAAAGCTTTATGAGGCACTTGAAGGCTGCCCCGTAACAATCCGCTTCCTTGATCCTCCGCTTCATGAGTTTGTTCCCACAGAAGAGGAAGACATTGAAAAGCTTGCTGCAGCTCAGGGCAAATCTGTTGAAGACATTAAGGCTATCATCGCTTCTCTTCACGAGTTCAACCCGATGATGGGTCACCGTGGTCTTCGTCTTGCAGTTACATATCCTGAAATTGCAAAGATGCAAACAAAGGCTGTTATCCGTGCAGCAATCAATGTTCAAAAGGCTCATCCGGATTGGACAGTAGCTCCCGAAATCATGATTCCGCTTTCTTGCGATGTTAAGGAGCTCAAGTATGTTAAGGATGTTGTTGTTGCAACAGCTGATGCTGAAATTGCAGCTGCAGGCATCGATATGAAATATGAAGTTGGCACAATGATCGAAATTCCTCGTGCTGCTCTTACTGCAGACAAGATTGCAGAGCAGGCTGAATTCTTCTGCTTCGGCACAAACGATCTTACCCAAATGACTTACGGCTTCAGCCGTGACGATGCAGGTAAGTTCCTTAATGCTTACTATGATGCAAAGATTTTCGAGAACGATCCGTTTGCTAAGCTTGACACAGAAGGCGTTGGCCAGCTTATGAAGATGGCTGTTGAAAAGGGCAAGGCAACAAGACCTTCTCTTCACTGCGGCATCTGCGGCGAGCACGGCGGCGATCCCAGCTCTGTTGAATTCTGCAACGAGATTGGCCTCGACTATGTTTCTTGCTCACCTTTCCGTGTTCCGATTGCACGCCTTGCTGCTGCACAGGCTGCTATCAAGGCTAAGAAAGCGTAAGCTTGCTTTGGTGCTAAAACCGAATAAATAAAATCAGACCTTGCAGAGTAAAATCTGCAAGGTCTTTTTTTACACATTATTTTCGCTTTGCCGAGCAAGGCGAATTTTCAGGCGGATTTTGTGCATTGTAAAATCCGCTTTTTATAATTCACGCTAAAGAAAAATCAGCTTTTAAATGTTTTGCAAAAATCCTTTTTTGTGGTTAGCACAAGAATTGTTTCGCCCGAATGAAACATTGTTGCCGGCGAAATGGTTATATCGAGCCTGCCGTTTTCCTTTTTGCCGAGTATGTTTATATTATGCTTGCGGCGCACATCAAGATCTCCTATCGTTTTGCCGATCCAAGAATACGGCACTTCAACCTCATAAACGGCAAAATCGCCGCCAAGCTCCATATAATCAAGCACATGCTCCGTGCTGCATTTAACCGCTGCCCAATCCGCCGTTTGCTTTTCGGGATAAACAATTTGATCTGCTCCGTTTCTCAGCAAAAACTTTGCATGAACATCATTTGAAGCTCTTGCAACAACCATTTTTGCACCGAGTTCCTTTAAAAGAGAGGTTGTTTCCAGCGAATCCTGAAAATCATCGCCGATTGTTACAAAGCACACATCAAAATCCGAAACGCCGAGCGTTTCAAGAAAATCATAAGAAGATGCATCGCCTATTTGAGCGCTTGCGGCATAGGGCAAAACCGAATCCACACGCTCCTCTTTGGTATCCACCGCCATAATTTCATGGCCGAGATCATAAAGCTTTCTTGCAAGATGCATGCCGAATTGGCCTGCGCCTACCAATAAAATAGATTTCATTGTTTTATCCTCTTTAAAAAATATAATCAATGCAAAAATGCTGCCGCCGGCAGCGGAAAAGCAAGGCATTCCGTGCGCGGCAGACAAGCGATTACCGATTGCCTGCAACGGCTTATGCGGCAAAAGCCAAAAGCCGCCGTGCCGCTCTGATTTCTGCACATTTGGGTTTCTTTAAACCGCTTAGCCAACCGCAACCTTTTCAAGCGGATACTTTGAACGCTTTTTTTGAATTCCGGACGCTGCGGCAAAAATCAAGGTTAGGCCGCCGACTCTGCCGAAATACATTAAGCTTATCAAAACAACCTTTGAAACCGTGCAAAGCCCCGGAGTTATGCCGAGCGAAAGGCCAACCGTGCCGATTGCCGATGCTGTTTCAAACATTGCGGGCATAATAGGCACATCCTCAAGCTGGCAAATAATAATGCTGCCAAGCATAAACAATGCAACATACATTGAAAGCACGGCGGATGCACTGCGAACCGCATCTGCCGAAAGGCGGCGGTGAAACGCCTCTGGATCCTCTCTTTTTTTAAACACGGAAAAGGCAGAGCTTATAAGCACGGCCACCGTGGTTGTTTTCATACCGCCTGCCGTTGAGCCGGGTGATGCGCCGATAAGCATAAGCACAATTATAATCATTTTGCTTACATCGCTCATCATATTTAAATCAATTGTGTTGAAGCCGGCCGTTCTGGGCGTTACCGCCTGAAACAAAGAGGCCATAATTCTGCCGCCCTCGCTCATCCAATCCCAGCGAACACGATGAAATTCATAAATATAGAAATAGAGAGCGGGCAAAATAATCAAAATTGCCGTCATTAAAAGAGCTATTTTGCTTTGCAAACGGTATTTTTTAAATTTAAAACCGTTTCGGCGCATATCATCCCAGGTGATGAATCCGATACCGCCGAAAACGATAAGAAACATTATCACAAAATTAACAACGGGGTTATTATAATAATGAGTGAGCGAGCAATAAGGCTGCTCCACTCCGTTTAAATCAATGCCGGCATTGCAAAATGCGGAAATGGCGTGAAACACGGAATACCAAATTGCCTTCAGCCAGCCATAATGCTGCTTAAACACCGGCAGCAGGCAAAGCGCCCCTGCCGCCTCTGTGCACGCGGTTACGCAAATAATATACTTTGTAAGCTTAATGGTATCGCCGAACACAGGCGCAGAAATTGCATCCTGCATGGTATATTTTTGCATTATGCTGAAACGGCGGCGTGAAATCAAACCAAGCATAATAGTTACCGTCATAACCCCCATGCCGCCTATTTGAATTAAAATCAGTATAATAATTTGCCCAAAGAGCGACCAATATGTGCCCGTGTCTCTTGTTATCAGCCCGGTTACGCACACCGAGGTGGTGGAGGTGAACAGAGCATCTATATAAGGAACGGGATCGCCGCTGTTTGTGGCGAAAGGAAGGCTCAGCAAAAAGCTGCCGAGCAAAATAACACCGGCAAAGCCCAAAATAATTGTTTGAAAAGTGTTGAGCTTAAATTTGCGCCGTTTTGCATTATTCGTTTCCAATTTATACTCCTTTTGATTTATATTTGCAGATATTTTGCAAGAATTCACAGGCGCCGCCGCAAAGCCGCACCGGCATCTTCATGTGTGCCCGAATTCGTGCGAAAGAGATTTATTTTAAAAACAACTTAGCATATTCATCATATTCTTTTTTATTATAAAAATAATCGGATGATTTGCCTGCAACGCCAAGCTGCTGCCACCATTCATCACGCAGCTTTGCAAAAAGCTTTGTGTAAGTGGGCTCTGCAATTGTGCGCAAATTCCAAAGGCTGAAATGAAGCGCATAATTTATGTAGTCTTTTTCAACTTCTTCAAAAATGCCGTCTTTTTGCAACCTTGCTTTAAGTGCGCAAAGGGCATTATAAAAGCAATCCCAAGATTTTTCCCTTGTGTTGGAAAGCGATGATTTATTGTTGCGGCGCTGATGAGCAAGCGGCTTGCCCTTTTCAACATAAGCAATGCGGCCTGCCTCTGCAACTGCGGAGAAAACAAAAAGCATATCATTGCTTGTGCGCTGCTCCTGAAACCACAAATCACGGGAAAGCACCCATTCACGGTTATAAAGCTTATCCCAAGCCCAGCCAACGAAAACCTTGAATATATTATCCGTCATTGACCTTCTGCCAAAGGGCTGATAGGGCGGAAGCTCCTGATAGCGAACAACCCAAGAAACGGGCTTAAACTGATTTGAATCTTCAAAATACTGATCCGAGCCGAAAACAACAAAATCAGCCTTTGTTTCCTCTGCCTTTTCATATGCTTTTTCAAGCATATCCGGCTCAAAAAAATCATCCGAATCAAGAAAAGAAAGATATTTTCCCTTTGCATGGCGCAAGCCGTTGTTTCTTGCTGCACCGGCGCCGCCGTTTTGCTGCTTAATAACAACAAATCTTGAATCTGCTGCCGCAAATTCCTCTGCAATTTTGCAGGAGGAATCCGTTGAGCCGTCATCCACGCAAATAATTTCAATATCCTTTAAAGTTTGCTTTTGCACGCTTTCAAGATTTTGGCGCAAATATTTTTCAACATTATAAACGGGAATTATAACAGAAACCTTAATATCAGCCATTCTTTTTATAACCCCTTCTCTTTTGATTTATTTTTCTGTAAATCTTTTTGGCAAGCCTTTTAAAGCGAACGGGAATATACATAATAGCCCTGCCTATGCGATAAGATTTGCTGCGCTTAATCTTATCAAGCTCTGCCTTAACTTCTTTGATATTGTTGTTGAAATTGGTGCTGCCGTTATTCATTGGCAGCGCCTTTATTTTATAATACATTTCGGGCTGATTTATAAGCATATGCAAATTATCACGCTCTGCCGGAGTGAAAAGCTCTTCATCCATTTCGCCAAGCTCTCTTGCACGCTTCATTTCCTTTGAAAAGCGAATAACATAATCATGCTTAAATTCATTTGCAATTCGGCGAAGAGTGGCAACGCTGTTGTGAAATCTTTTAAGAGTGTAATAAGATTTAAAGGTGTTCCATGTTTCGGGATATTGAATAAGAATATCACGAATGTGATCATATTCAACATTTATGCAATAGATTTTTTGCATATTTTTAACAGAGCTGTTAGGATTGTCTCTGCGGTTCATATAATAGGGCTTATCAATTATCATGCCCCTTTGAGCAAAGGCAAAGGTTTGAAACCAAAATCCGTTATCCTGAAAAGATGCACCCGGAGTTTCATTGTGGCGGATATTGAATTCATCAAGAAACGACTTTTTATAAATGCCGCTCCAAGTGTTCATAATAAAGCGAATTGCCTCCGGAGTTTGGCTTGGGTTAAACACTTTGTTGTAATACTGATTTTTTCTGTCTAAATGATTATATTCGCAAAACATATCGCCGTTTGAGGCACGCTGAAAGCGATAAAAATCTGCCTTAACCCAATCAAGATCGTTTTTGGAGGCAATATCATAAAGATCGCCAAACATATTTACCGGTACAAAATCATCAGGCTCAACAATGCCGATATATTCGCCGGTTGCCAAGCCGAAGCCGATGTTCATGCCGATTCCGTAGCCGCCGTTTTCCTTATCAACAAGCTTAATGCGCGAATCCTTTTCGGCATAGCTTTTAAGGATTGCAAGCGAGCCATCCGTAGACCCGTCGTTAATGCAGATAATTTCTATATCTTCAAGCGTTTGATGAGTGATGCTTTCCATGCACTCCTTCAAATAAGGCTCCACATTAAAAGTGGGCACGATTATTGAAACCTTTGCCATATTTAAATTAACATCCTTCCGTTAAAACTCTTCGGAAACGGCTTGAAGCGCAGCCTCAATAACCTTATCCATATCATAATATTTATATTTGCCGAGCCTGCCGCCGAAAATAACATTTTTTTCCTGCAAGGCAAGCTGCTCGTATTTTTTATAAAGAGCATTGTTTTCATCGTTGTTTATGGGATAATAAGGCTCTATGCCCACGCTCCATTCCGATGAAAATTCTTTTGAAACAACCGTGCCCTTTGCATCGCACTTTTCAAAATGCCTGTGCTCTATAACACGGGTGTAAGGAACTTCTCTTTCGGTATAATTCACAACGGCGTTGCCCTGGTAATTATCCGTATCCGGCATATATTCCGTTTCAAAACGAACGGTGCGATACTGCAAGGCGCCGTATTTATAGCCGAAATATTCATCAATATTGCCTGTGTAAACAATTCGCATATCGGAAATATCGTGCGCTGCCTTATAATCCTCAAACGAGGTGGAGGTAAGCACATCGATTCCCTCAAGCATTTTTTCTATAATTTTTGTGTAGCCGCCGATGGGAATGCCCTGCCAGCGATCGTTGAAATAATTATTATCATAAGTGTAGCGAACGGGCAGCCTTTTGATAATGAAAGCCGGCAGCTCCGTGCAGCTTCTGCCCCATTGCTTTTCGGTGTAGCCCTTAATCAGCTTTTCATAAACATCCTTGCCGATAAGAGAAAGCGCCTGCTCCTCAAGATTTTTCGGCTCTGTGATATTATATTCCGCCTTTTGCTTTTCGATTATTGCCTGAGCCTCTGCCGGAGTTTTAATGCCCCACATTTTTGAAAACGTGTTCATATTAAACGGCAGATTATAAAGCTCGTCCTTATAAACGGCAACGGGTGAATTGATATAATTGTTGAATTCGGCAAATTGATTTATATAATCCCACACGGCTCTGTTGCTTGTGTGGAAAATATGTGCGCCGTATTTATGCACATTGATGCCGTGCACATTTTCGCAATAAATGTTTCCGGCAATATGATCTCGCCTTTCGATAACAAGGCATTCCTTGCCTCTTTTCTTTGCCTCATAAGCAAAAATTGCGCCGAAAAGGCCGCTGCCGACTATAAGATAATCGTATTTTTTATCCATATAACTCTCCTTAATGCAATGCAACAAGAATTTATTTTAATTAACTGCGGCACGCTGCCGGCAACACCTTGCAAAGCGGAAAATTCCGATTGCACACTGAAACCGGGCGGCCGATTTTTACTTGAAACGGAGCAGCTTTTTGCCCTTATCATAAAGGCTGCTGTTTGCAGGCAGCAAGCCTGCTATTTTTCTTGCAAGGCGAATTTTCAAGCTGCGCTCCGCCCTGCTTTTATAATAAAGCCTGCCCTCTTTTTCTTTTCTGTATTTAAACATCAGAAATTCGGGAAGCGAGCCTGCCTTAATTGCCTCTAAATCTTCAAAATCCGGCTTGAAATAAAAATAATCGCCGTTGTTTTTATCCGCAATGCCGAAATATTCAAGCCCTTCGTTTTTGATTTTGTCATAAACCAGCTGCATGGCTTCGCCGCTTGTTTGCAGCATCACGGCACGAATCAGCCCCGAAAGCAGCTTTGAATGAAAGCTTTGCAGCGCCTTGCCTCCGAGCCCAAGCTCAAGCAGCCTGTTATACGCCGCCTTATATGCCTCATAAGCGCAAAGCGGATCTTTGGATGCCTTGCCCGTTACGCTTTGCGAATTGTTTGTGCGATAATTTATAAGCGGCTTTGGGCAGCAAACGATTTTTTCCGCACAATAAGTTGCCACCAGCACAAAATAAGTGTCGTTCGCATGGCGAAGCGGTTGAAATTCAACGCCGCATTTTCTTATGAAATCTGCCCTGTAAAGACGCTGCCACGGCACATTTGAAGCAAAATTAAAAATATAATCCGGATGGCTTTTTGCCGAAAATTCTTTTTCCCTGGGCAGAAAGCGTTTTTTCAAAAACGTTTCATCAACCATGCGCCTGCCCGTTGCACCGTCCACGGAATAAGCCCCGCAAACGCAAATATCGGCATTTGATTTTTCGCAAAGGGAAAACATTTTTTCAAGTGCGTCGGGCTCAAAAAAATCATCACTGTCCCAAAAAGCAAAATACTTGCCGCAAGCAGCCTTCATGCCGTTGTTGCGGGCAACGCCCGCATAAAGATTTTGCTGATGCAGCAGCTTAACACGGGAATCGCTTTTTGCAAATTCCCGCAAAATCTTCGGCGAGGAATCGGTTGAGCCGTCATCAACGCAAATAAGCTCAATTTCCCTCAGGCTTTGGTTTAAAACGCTTGATATGCATTTTTCAAGATATTTTTCCGAATTATACACGGGCATAATTACGGAAACTTTCACATTATTCATAAAATTTACCCTGTTTTACAAAAGCATATGGTAACTCCATTATTCTTATATTATATATTATAATATATGCACTGTCAATGACGGAAAAATATAATAAATATTAAGTTTATGTTTAAGAAATCAACAGCTTAGGATGCCCTGCCGAGGCAAGAATCGCGAAAACCCGCCTTTGCCGCAAAAAAGTGCGGCTGCAACAAGCAACCGCACCGTTTGGTTATTTTTTTATATATTAACACCGTCTGCCGTTTTAACAAATCTTACGGCAAAATCATTTTTATACTGAGGATATACTTTAAGATATTCTTCTTTTAGAAATTCCGTAATCTGCTCTTTTTTGGCAGGGTCAACAAGGGCAACGGACGAGCCGTTAAAGCCTGCGCCGCTGAATCTGCCGCCGTAAACGCCGTTGCATTTAAGCATAATTTCATAAAGCGTTTTCAGTTCTGCCGAGCCTGTTTCCCAATTATAAATTGAGGAATAGCCGGATTCAAACATTATTTTGCCGAATTCCGCAATATTGCCGCTTTCCCAAGCCTTTGCGCCACGCTGAACTCTTGCATATTCGCCGTAAAAATGCTCTGCACGCCTGCGCCAAGCCGGAGGAATTTTATCTTTATATTCATCAAAAACTTCTCTCGGCACATCTCTCATATAAGAATCCTTAAAGCTGCCGTAAGGGATGCCGGCAAACGCGCGAAGGGCAAAGGACGCCGCTTTGGCCTCATCCACTCTTGAATTAAACGCCGTGTTTGCAAGCTTTCTCTCCTTGCCGGAAAAAATAACGGCAAATTCATAAGGCGGCATATTTTTGCTTGTTGGAATAAGCTTATATGAATCATCAAGCGTGTCTAAATAAAGCAGATGGTCTTTTTTTGAATAAACCTCGCAACTTTGATCCATTTTGCCCACATTCATTTCAAGATAATCGTGCTCTGCATAAAGTGCCAAATCAATAAGCTCCGCACGGTTGATTTTAATATCGTTTGCCTTGCAAATTGCACATATATACGAAATCAGCACGGCTGCCGAGGAGGATAAGCCGCCAACGGGCAAACTGCCGTAAATTATGCCCATCATGCCTTTTTCAACCCTGTGCTTGCGTTTAACCGAAACAAATGCAGCTTTTGCGAAATCGCCCCAGGTGTAAGCCCTTTGTGCAAGCTCAAAGGCGGAAAATTCCGCCGCACCCTCAAAATTAAGGCTGTAAAGCTTTACGGAGCCGTCATCGGTAGGTAAAAAATCAAGTTGCACACCCTCGTTGATTGCAAAGCCGGAAATCAGCCCGTGCTGATAATCGGAATGAGCACCAACGGGAGCAATTCGATAAGGGCAATAAACCGAAAGCGGAGTTTCGGCGGTGTTAAATCTTTTTTTGAATTCTGCGGATATATCCATAATTTTCACCGTTTTTTCGTTTGATTTTATGATTTGATAATAACACAAACACCGAATTTATACAAGTATTGCGCCCATTTTTGCAAAATCGTGCAATCAAAAAATCAAAAGGCCGTGTAACGCCTCTAAAATGCTCAACCGTGTTTCTCGATTTGGCGGCGCATAAATTCTGCCGCTTTATTGCAAAAAGCGCCTCCGAAAACATCGGCGGCGCTTATGATTTGCGTTTTTGATTTGTATAAAATTATTTAACGGAGGGAATAAGCTTTTCCGTGCCGCCCATATAAGGCTGAAGTGCTTTTGGAATGCTTACGGAGCCATCCTCATTCAAATTATTTTCAAGGAAAGCGATAAGCATTCTCGGCGGAGCAACAACCGTGTTGTTGAGAGTGTGGGCAAGATAGGTGCCGTTTTCACCCTTAACACGAATTTTCAGGCGGCGTGCCTGAGCATCCGAAAGATTTGAGCAGGAGCCAACCTCGAAATACTTTTTCTGGCGTGGAGACCAAGCCTCAACATCAACGGATTTAACCTTAAGATCCGCCAAATCGCCGGAGCAGCATTCAAGCGTGCGAACGGGCACATCAAGGCTTCTGAAAAGATCAACCGTGTTTTGCCAAAGCTTATCAAACCACATTTTTGATTCCTCCGGCTTGCAAACAACGATCATTTCCTGCTTTTCAAACTGATGAATTCTGTAAACGCCTCTTTCCTCAATGCCGTGTGCGCCCTTTTCCTTACGGAAGCAGGGTGAATAAGAGGTGAGCGTTTTGGGAAGCTCGCTTTCGGGGGTGATAGTGTCTATAAACTTGCCTATCATAGAATGCTCCGAGGTGCCTATAAGATAAAGATCTTCACCCTCGATTTTATACATCATTGCATCCATTTCCGCAAAGCTCATAACGCCGTTAACAACAGCGGAGCGAATCATATAAGGCGGAATGCAATAGGTGAAGCCTCTGTTTATCATAAAATCACGAGCATATGCAAGCACCGCCGAATGAAGCCTTGCAATATCGCCCATAAGATAATAAAATCCGTTGCCGGCAACCTTGCCTGCAGCGTCAAGATCAATGCCGTTGAAGCTTTCCATAATCTGTGTGTGGTAAGGAATTTCAAAATCAGGCACAACCGGCTCGCCGAATTTTTCACGCTCAACATTTTCACTGTCGTCCTTACCGATCGGCACGCTCTCATCAATCATGTTAGGAATAATCATCATGATTTTGGTAACCTTTTCGGTAAGCTCTGTTTCCTTTTTGGAAAGCTTGTCAAGCTCGTCTGCCTGAGCCTTTACCTGCTCACGAAGCGCCATGCCCTCTTCTTTTTTGCCCTGAGCCATAAGATTGCCGATTTCCTTTGAAAGCTTGTTTCTGTTTGCACGAAGCTCGTCTGCACGGCTCTGAACATCTCTTCTTTCGCCGTCAAGCATAATAACCTCGTCAACAAGCGGAAGCTTATCGTCCTGAAACTTTTTTCTTATATTTTCTTTAACTGCATCGGGATTTTCCCTAACGAATTTAATATCAAGCATAATTATTCTCCTATCTTATTTGCTAAATCCTTTAATTCCTCTTGCGAATAAAACTCTATTTCAAGAGTGCCCTTTCCTCTGCCGGTGTAAACCTTAACCTTGCGGCCGAGTGCTTCCGTGAGGGAAATTTCAACCTCATCATAAAAGCTGTCTCTTCTTTTGCTTCGCTTTTGCGCCGGAGCAGACGGCTCTTTGATTTTTGCAAGCCTTTCAACATCTCTTACGGTAAGTTTATTTGAAACAATGTTGTTTGCAACCTCATAAATCATTGCTTCATTATCAAAAGCAAGCAGCGCACGGGCGTGGCCTGCCGAAATTTCGCCGTTTTTGGTCATATCACGAACTTCGGGAGGCAGTTTTAAAAGCCTTAAACTGTTTGCGATTGCAGGGCGTGATTTTCCAACGCTTGCCGCAACCTCCTCTTGAGTAAAGCCGCATTTGTCAATAAGCGCCTGCAAACCCTCTGCTTCTTCAATGGGATTTAAATCCTCTCTTTGAAGATTTTCGATTATGGCGATTTCCATTGTTTCTGTGTCTGTAAGCTCTTTGATAACAACAGGAACATCCTTGATGCCTGCCATGCGGCTTGCACGCCAGCGGCGCTCGCCCGCAACAAGCTGGTATCCGCCTGCCGGCAGCGGCCTAACAAGCAGCGGCTGCAAAACTCCATGCTGCCTGATGCTTTCGGAAAGCTCTGCAAGTGCGCCCTCATCAAAGGTTTTTCTGGGCTGATCCTTATTCGGAATTATTTCATTAAGCGGCAGTGTGCTTGAGCCAACCATTTCATCTGTGGCGTTTTCAAGCATAAGTGCTCCCAAGCCCTTGCCGAGCCCGGATGGCTTTTTTGCCATAGGTTTTCCTCCTATTCATCTTCTTTCACGCTTTTGGTGTATCTGCATTTGGGAAAATTTGAGCAGCCCCAAAAAGCGCCGTATTTTGAATTTCGGCGAACAAACTTTGCATTGCAACGAGGGCAAATCCGCCCGCCTTGATTATTTTTTGTTTCTGTGTTAATTATTGTTTCTGATAATCTCATCTGCAAGCTTTTTATAGGCGAAAGATGCTTTGCAATACTTTTCATAGTATATAATCGGTTCTCCGAAGCTTGGCGCTTCTGCAAGCTTAACGGAACGGGGAATCATTGTTTTATATGCCTTATTCGGAAAATACTTATTTACTTCGTCTATAACCTGCTGATTAAGCTTCAAGCGGCTGTCATACATAGTATAAATTACACCTTCAAGCTCCAAATGCTCATTATAAAGCTGTTTTACCGTGCGAACCGTGCTGAGAAGCTGGCTCAAGCCCTCAAGTGCATAATATTCGCACTGAAGCGGAACAATTAAAGTGTCCGAAGCGGCAAGCGCATTAAGACTCAAAAGCCCTAAGCTCGGCGGACAATCAATAATTATATAATCAAAATCAAGCGCAAGGGGAGAAATTGCTTTTTTCAGAGCATAAAATCTGTCTTCCTGATCTGCAAGTTCAAGCTCTGCACCTGCCAAATTCATATTAGCAGGCAACAAAAACAGATTTTTAAACTGCGTTTCAATCATAATGCCTCTTGCCGGCACCTTGTTGATTAAAATATCGTATGTTGAATACTCGATTTCCGCTTTATCAACGCCGACGCCGCTTGTGCTGTTGCCCTGAGGGTCAACATCAACAAGCAAAACGGTTTTTCCTTTTGCGCCGAGTGCGGCTGCAAGATTAACGCAGGTGGTTGTTTTTCCTACACCGCCTTTTTGATTAAATATAGATATAGTCTTTCCCATATTAGCCCCCTGCGTTTTGTGTTAATGCCTTGTAAATCGCATACCTATGCGTTTTACAGTAACCTAATTATACTACACGAATGCCGCACATTCAATATGTTTCACATGAAACACCCGGACTTTTTTTCAAAAATTGTGCCTGAAAAAGGAGCAGACACAATATATAGAATTCGGCATAAAATCAAGCAAAATTACGCCGTTTACAAAGAATTTTACTGTTGCTGTTTGTTCTGTATAGCGCTTATCCGAGTTTATATAACAACCCGATTGTTTTCTGCTATATTCTCAACATACAAGAATACCGTTTTAGTTTTTACGATTTGCCTTTTGTATAAAAAAATCGCCGCCCCAATTGTTTCATATGAAACAATAAGTGTTATTTTTAACTGTTCCTAATTCAATGTTTCACATGAAACATATAATAACCTTTCGTTTTGGCGCATATTACATCTCATATCAAAATTTTAGAATTGCAGAGGATTGTTTCACATGAAACATCAAGATATAAAAACATATACTAAATGTTTCATATGAAACAAAGCAAAAGCCAAACAAGTAATAGCGTTGATAAAAAAGCGGATATGTATATATAATATGTATACGGAAAATTCTGTGCCGGCATTGCGAGCAGCTGCTCACGATTATTGTGGCTGTTATATTTGCGCATTCAAAACAAATACTGTGCAAAACACGCCTGCAAACAAATCAATAAAGCTTCTGCATACAAAATCATAAAAAGGCACTTAAAAATACTGTGTATGATAATATTCATATATCTTATATCTCTGCGAAAACAAATACGCAAAAAGCCGCAAATCAATTTTGCGAATATATCAACGCAAACTAATCTATGCAATCAAAAAGCACACCGTGCAATTCAGAGTCGAGTTGTTATATAAAGAATAGGGAAGGGTGTTTATTACAATGTCGGATAATCGAAAGCGCAATCAAACAGCAGCTGCAAATGCAGTAAATTTATTCTGCCGATTTTTTGCTCGAAGTATACAATTCAGAGTACGCCTATAAATGATTTTACGCCCCACGGTGACATTGTTTATATGAGTTTTCAACATTTTGAACAGAGTTTTCAACATTATTTAATCACAGCGGCACTTTTTATATAATGTTTGTATGAAAATCAATATATTGTGATTTAACTATTATCACACACAACAAAAAGTGCCTCGTCAAGAAGAATAAAAATTCTTCCCGTCAAGGCACTGTTGAAAACTTATTGCAAACCGCTCCGAAAGGGCAAAGTGGCATACATTATATAATGTTTTAATTTTACCGGCGGCGTTCAATACATTTTGTTGCACAAAGAGCACGCAACGGCACACCCCTCATACGCAGAACAGCCCACCGGTTAAGGCAGGCTGTTCCACGTGATGAAAAGAGGAGAATATGTTAAAACGGCATAAGCCGTTTTAAGCTGTTTCAGTCTTCGCCGCCGCTTTCTTTTGCTGCTGCGAAGATTTCGGAATACGAACAAGAAATTCAATATAATCGTCCGTTTCCGTTTTGTTTGATTCGGCCGCAATTCCGGCTTCCTTCATCGTGTTTATTGCTTTATTTACAGTGTTAACAAATATTCGCACATCTTTGAATATCGTAACAACTTTTTTTCTTGGTTTAACTTGCTTGCATGAAACAGAGTCAATATAAGCCTCTGTTTGCTGCACATTCAGGCCGCGTTCTTTAATTATGTTAAGTGCGGTCCATATTTGCTTTTCGGTTTGCAGCCTAAGCAATGCTCTTGCGTGGCGCTCCGTTAAGCCCTCTTTTTCTATGAAATATCGCACATCGGCGGGCAGTTTAAGAAGCCGCAATTTGTTTGAAAGGGCACTTTGGCTTTTCCCAAGCCGCTTTGCAACCTCCTCCTGCGTTAATCCGAAATGATTTTGCATTTGGCTGATTGCCTGCGCTTCTTCAAAAAAGCTTAAATCCGAGCGCTGAATATTCTCAAGAATGGAATAAACGGCCGATTCCTCGTAATCGCAATCAACTATAAGGCAGGGCACCGTGGCAAGATTTGCCAAAATTGCCGCACGCAATCTGCGCTCGCCTGCGATAATTTCATAATAATCACTGTTGTTGATTTGCCTTGCAAGCAAAGGCTGCAAGATGCCGTTTTCTTTAATGGATTCCGCAAGGCTTAAAAGCTCTTCGCTTTTAAATTGCTTGCGTGGCTGATACGGATTGGGCAGCAGCTTTTCCGTTGCTATTCTTTGAACTTCCTCCGCCATTGGGGCACACTCCTTATGTATCTCCTCGGCGGGCTCATCATTCCCTTTCCATTGGTAAATATACCATAAATCAAGGCAAAATGGAAGTGTTTTTTATCACAAACATTCAACTAAATTCAACATTATAAATAATGTTACAACGGCTTTGTGCTTATTTTTTTTGATTTCCTGGGGTATTTTGACGAAGTTTGCGAAATCTTTTTTACAATAATCAAATTTCTTTCATCGTTATTCGGAAGTTTCAGCGAAACAACCTGCTCGATTTCGCCCCCAAGCTGCTTTATGGCGTTTGAGCCAAGCTCAACCTCATCCTGCGCACCCTTCATTGCAATGAAATATCCGCCGGGCTTAACGAACGGCAAGCAATATTCCGCAAGAATGTTAAGCGATGCAACGGCACGGCTGACTGCAAGGTCAAATTTTTCTCTGTGTGTTTTTTGATGGGCAAGCTCCTCGGCTCTTGCGTGCACCGTTTCGCCCAAAAGGCCGCTGTTGCTGAGTGCCTCGCTGATAAACGAAAGCTTTTTGCCCACCGAATCAAGAAAGGTTATGTTTAAATCCGGGCGGTGAATTATAATCGGCAGCCCCGGAAATCCTGCGCCGCAGCCAACATCAATAACATTTGCGCCGTGCGGCAAATCAGTATACGGCATAAGCGTAAGCGAATCCACAAAATGCTTAATAACAATTTCATCGGGATCCGTTATTGCCGTTAAGTTCACATGCTCGTTCCAACGCAGCAGCCTTTGGCAAAGATAATCAAATCTTTCCAGCTCCATTTCGCTGAGCGAAACACCGTAATTTGCGGAATATGCTTTAAGCATTTCCTTGTTGATCATATTAACACGCCTTTCAGGGTTTGTCTTAACAAATAGGCGCAAGAATTACGCCATTGAATCCAATATTATGTTTAATGCAGCCACATCGGCGGGGTTAACGCCGCTGATTCTTCCTGCCTGGCCCAAGTTTTGCGGTCTGATTTTTGAAAGCTTTTCAACCGCCTCAAGCCTCAGCCCTTTAAGCTTTGAATAATCAAGATTTTCGGGAATCTTTTTGGCCTCTATGCGGCGCATCTCTTTAATCTGGCGTTCCTGCCTTGCAATATAGCCCTCGTATTTAACAGAAATTTCAACCTGCTCGAAAACTCTTTTCGGCAACTGCGGGCGTGTGGTGTCTATCGTTTTTAAATCATCGTATGTTATCTGCGGCCTGCGTAAAAGCTCAATCAGCTTGCAGCCCTTTTTAAGCGGTGCCGTGCCCTTTGCCTCAAGAATTTTTTGAAGCTCATCCGTTATTGCAACGGATGTTTCACGCACTCTTTCTTTTTCTGCTTTTATCATATCAAGCTTTTCAAGAAATGCGGCATATCTGTCGTCGCTTATCAAGCCTATTTCATGCCCTGTGGGGGTAAGTCGAATGTCTGCATTGTCCTGCCTGAGCACAAGCCTGTATTCGCTGCGGCTCGTCATCATTCTGTATGGGTCCGAGCAGCCTTTCGTAACAAGATCATCAATCAAAGTTCCTATATATGAGCCGCCTCTGTCTAAAATCATCGGCTCACGCCCCTTGATTTTAAGTGCGGCATTGATGCCAGCAACAAGCCCCTGAGCGGCAGCTTCCTCGTATCCGCTGGAGCCGTTGAACTGCCCTGCGCCGTAAAGCCCCGGCAAATCATTAAACTCAAGAGTTGCTTTTAATGCGGTTGGGTCAACGCAATCATATTCAATGGCGTATGCCGTGCGCATAACAACTGCATTTTCAAGCCCCGGAATCGTGTGGATAAATTGCAGCTGCACATCCTCCGGCAGTGAGGAGGAAAGCCCCTGAAGATACATTTCCTCAGTTTCAAGGCCGCATGGCTCAATGAAAAGCTGGTGGCGTTCCTTGTCTGCAAAGCGAACTATTTTATCCTCAAAGCTTGGGCAGTAGCGTGGGCCCTTGCCCTCTATTTTGCCGCTGTACATCGGCGATCGGTCAAGATTTTCAAGAATAACCCTTTTGGTTTCTTCATTTGTATATGTGCAATAGCAGCAAACCTTGTTTTGCGGCGGCTGCTTTGTTTCAAAGCTGAACGGCACCGTTTCCGCATCGCCCTGCTGCTGAGTTGTTTTAGTAAAATCAATGCTGCGCCTGTTTACTCTGCTTGGAGTGCCCGTTTTAAATCTGCGCAGCGGAATGTTCAGCGCATAAAGCGCTTTTGACAGTTCGTTTGCGGGAAACATACCGTCCGGTCCGCTTGAATACGAAACATCACCTATATAAACCTTGCCGCCCAAAAATGTGCCCGTTGCAAGAATAACGGCTTTTGCCGTAAAAAGTGCTTCAAGCTTTGTTTTAAGCTGCCAATTTCCGTTTTCACAACGGCGCAAATCAATAATTTCCGCCTGGCGCACATCTAAATTTTCCTGCAATTCAAGCACATGCTTCATTCCCTTGGAATACTCACGCCTGTCTATTTGCGCACGCAAAGAATGAACTGCCGGCCCCTTGCCCAAATTCAGCATGCGGCTTTGCAGCGAATATTTGTCTGCCGCTTTGCCCATTTCGCCCCCAAGAGCATCTATTTCGCAAACAAGGTGGCCTTTTGAAGTGCCGCCTATGGAGGGGTTGCATGGCATGTTGCCTATCCAATCAAGATTTATTGTAAAAACTGCGGTTTTGCAGCCAAGCCTTGCTGCCGCAAGCCCTGCTTCTATGCCGGCGTGTCCTGCGCCGATAACCGCCACATCATAACTGTCTGAAAAATATTCCATAATTTATTTTCCCACGCAAAATTTGCTGAAAATATTGTTTACCACTTCCGTGGTGGCTTTTTTGCCCGTAAGCTCCAAAAGCTCATCAACTGCGCAATCAATTAAAACGTTGATTGCATCATATGTCATTCCCGCCTGCAAGGCATCAAGCGCTTCGTTCACGCTTTGCAGCGCATTTTTGCAGCACTGCTTTTGCCTGCGGTTGGCAAGCATCGGCGCCGCTGCATCAAAATCGGAAACGCCAAGCACATCCTCAACCGCTTTTGCAATTTCGTTAAGATATTCATCGCCCTTTGCACTTATGTAAACGGTTTTGGCAAACGCCTCTTCAACGCTGCCGAGCCTGCCGGAATTTAAATCTATTTTGTTAACTGCCGCAACCGCCTTTTTGCCCTTGCATCTTTCAATAAGCTTTAAGTCGTTTTCATCAAGCGGCATACTGTTGTCAAACACGGCAATAACAAGCTCTGCGGAATCGATTTTTTCAAGTGCTCGGCGAATGCCTATCGCCTCCACCGTGTCATCGCTCTCACGAATCCCTGCCGTGTCGCTCAATCTTAAAGTTATGTTGCCGAGCCGCACGCTTTCCTCAACAATGTCTCTTGTTGTGCCCGCAATGTCGGTAACAATGCTTTTCTCTCTGCCTGCAAGCAAATTCATCAGCGTGGATTTGCCCGCATTCGGCTTGCCTACTATTGCAGTATCTACTCCCTGAGTTATAATTTGCCCGTTTTCGTATCCTGCAAGCAGCTTTTCAAGGCTTGCTTTCGCCGCTTTCAGTGATTGCTCCAGCTCGCTTTCTCCAAGCTCCGGAATTTCCTCGTCCGGATAATCCACCCATGCCGCCATAAGCGCACCGGTATCTTCCAAATTGCCAAGCGCGGCATCAATCTGCCTGCTCAGCGAGCCTTGCAATAAATTATAGCTTGCCTTTGCAGCCGTTTCGCCGTTTGAGGAAATCAGCTGCGCCACACTTTCCGCCTGCGTTAAATCCATTTTTCCGTTTAAAAACGCACGCTTTGTAAACTCTCCCGGCTCGGCAGGCACGGCGCCTGCTTCAAAAGCCGCTTCAAGTGTTTTTTGAACTATATATAATCCGCCGTGAACGGAGATTTCAACTGTGTTTTCGCCCGTGTAGCTTTTCGGCGCTCTGAAAACAAGCGCAACCGCATCGTCCGCAGCCTCGCCGCCGCAGATAACATTGCCGAATTTGGCACGGTATCCGGCCAAATCGCAAAGGGCAGAGCCGTCTGCAGGCTCAAAAATTTTATCCGCAATTTCAATTGCCGAATCGCCGCTTATCCTTATAACACCTATTCCGCCGGCGGAATTTCCCGTTGCCACGGCAGCAATCGTCTTTGCCACAGCGCCACTCTCCTATCATACTATATTTTTTTAGCTAAATCAATTTTTTTTAAATCCAAAGGCGCAATTTTAACGCTTTGGCAATTTTGTAAATCTTTTCTTTGCTTTTTCAAAATTCACAATGGCGCAAAAGCAGCCCGTGCATAATTTTTCTGCAAAAGCAGGCAATCGCTCTTTGCGCAATTGCCCCTAAAAGAGCAAAAAGGCCGGAAAACTCCGACCTCTCTCCGCAAGCGAATTACTCTTCGCCGTTGTTGCTATTTACTTCAATTTTGCCGAATTTGGTAAAATCCTTGGGAAGGGGAGCAGCTTTCTTTGCAGCAGGTCTGCCGTTATCCGAATAAGACCTTCTGCCGCCTCTGTCTGAGCGATAGCGAACTCCGCCTTCGGGCTGAAGCATAACTTTTCTGTCTTGGCCGTAGCCAACGGAAATTGATTCAACACCCTCGATTTCCTGAACGGTTGTGTGAATAATTCTTCTTTCATATGGGTTCATCGGCTCAAAAGTGTATCTTCTGCCGCTTCTTGCCACATAATCTGCCTCTTTGCGTGCAAGATGCCTGAGTGTTTCAACTCTTTTTTCACGGTAATCGCCAACATTGATAACAACTCTGATATATCTGCCGCAAAGCTTTTTAACATAAAGGCTTGTAAGATATTGAAGCGAATCAAGAGTGTCGCCTCTTCTGCCGATGATAATGCCGTAATCATCGCAATCAACGGTAAGCTCAAGCACACCGTCTTTTACTTCGCCGGTAATCTTGGCATCCTCAACCTTAAAGCCGTCTATAATTGTTTTAAGATAAGCCTCTGCCTGAGAAACAACCTCACCGGGCACTTCAATCGGCTCTGCGGGTTCGGCAGCCTCTGCCTTTGCGGGGCGCTCTGCCTTTGCAGGGCGTTCCTGCCTTGCGGGGCGCTCTGCCTTTTCGGCTTTGTATTCCTTCTTCGGCTGTGGCTTTGCTTTTTTCTGCTGGGGTTTGCGGTCTTTCTTAACGATAATTTCGTAAGTAACCTTAACCTCTGCATCGCTGCCGCCGAAGAGGCCTAATATTTTCTTTTTCGGGAGGGCAATAACTTCCTCGTGAATATCTGCCGAAACAGGCGTTCCGAGTCCGTCCTTTGCAAGGGCGGCGGTGAGTCCTCTAACGGCATCTGCCGCAGCATCTTCACGGGTTTTGCCGTGCCCGATATACTCGTATTTCATATAATCCTCCGATTATTTTGGTGTAAAGGCTTATTGAGCCTTTGTTCTTTTAATGCTTTGTTCCCTTGCCCTGCGCTGAATTGTGTTTTCAATCATATCTCTGGCTTGGCTCTTTTTCGGCGGGAAAAATTTAGCAAGAAACAGCTGCTGCAAAATTGCAACAACATTAGATACAGTCCAATAAAAGCCAACGGCTGCCGGCAGCTTAAACGCAATAAAGAACGAGAAAAGAGGCATCATAAGCATCATCATCATCATGCTGCCCATTTGCTGAGCGGCGGCAGGGTTGTTTTTCTTTTGAATAAGCATTGAAACAACCGAAGAGCCAAGTGATGTTAAAAGCGATAAAATCGGAATTAAAACAACGCTGCTTTTCCAAGAGGGAAGCACCGTCATATCCATATTGCCGATATACATGCCTTCACGGAAGCTGTCTATCGCAGCGGCTTTGTCTGCTGTAAACAATTCAGGCCATTGAGAAATAAACGCATCTCTGTTTGCCGCCCAGTTTTCAAGAATACCAAGCTGCAAATAGTTGCCCGAATAATCAAGTGTGTTTTTCAAATATTCGCCGATGGCCTGCTTAACAGAGGCATCTGTGAAATTGATCCCCAAAATATAGGAAAGCGGGTAATAGATAACACCAACGATACCCATAAGGAAAATCATTTGGAAAACCATCGGCCCGCAGCCCATAGACATGGGGTTGTGGCCCTCTCTGGCATAAAGATCCTGTGTTTCCTGGTTAACCTTCATTCTGTCTTTGGGATCGGGATATTTTTTTTGAATTTTTTGAATTTTCGGCTGCAATCTTGTGTTTTTTGCGGTGCTTTTTTGCTGGCGAATGTTAAGCGGCAGCAGCACAAGCCTTGTTAAAACAGTAAAAACTATAATTGCAATGAAATATTCATTGTTCATCATGGAAAGCAAAAGCTCCATGAATTTACCGAAAACCCAATAAAGCGGTTTAAAAATACCGTTTCCTTCACCCATCATCGAGCCGGCTTTAAGCGCAGGTTGAAGTAATAAATTAAACATTTGGTTTCCTCATTATAATAATGATAAAAGCTTATTGCTTTTTTTTTGGAGGAACGGGGTCGTATCCGCCTTTAAAAAACGGATTGCATCGTAAAATTCGCCTTGCGGCAAGCAAACTGCCTTTAAAAATGCCGTGCACCTCTATTGCCTCTATCGCATATTGCGAGCAGGTTGGGGTGTAGCGGCAGGCTCCGCCCGAAAATCTTGGGCTCAGGGTTGTTTGATAAGTTCTGATAAGAAAAATCATTGCCCTTTTAATTAAATTTTTCATTCAATCACACCAAGCTGAATCAGCTGCTTTTCCATATCCGCAAGCACCTGCTGCATTTTAACCTCGCATGTGCTTGTTCTGGCAACGAAAACAATATCGCAATTTGCGCAAATTCTGCCCTCAAGCTGCGAAAATGCAGCCCTTATAACACGCCTTGCACGGTTGCGGCGATAAGCCTTGCCGATTTTTTTGCCTGTTGTTATTCCAACACGCACTCCCGGCCGCTTGCATTTCATAACATATGTTACCAGGTTTTTGGAAGCGCTGCTTTTGCCTCTGTAATAAAGGCGGCGAAAATCCTTGTTTTCTTTAAGAGCTGTGCTTTTCACGAAACCATTCCTTTTGCGCGGGCTTTTAATTTACCCGCAATATTGAAGAAATCAGTATGAAAGCTTCTTTCTGCCCTTTGAACGGCGACGAGCCAATACCTTTCTTCCGTTTCTTGTTGACATTCTCTTTCTGAAACCGTGTTCCATCTTTGCATGTCTCTTCTTCGGCTGAAATGTTCTTTTCATTAAAATTCACTACCTTTCACAGACTAAACTTGTCTTAATCCTTATGTTCTCTGCACGGTATAGTGCAGGCAATCACCAAGATAACGCCGCAGGCAATAATATATACTCCTCGGTTTATCTACATTAGCGAACAATATTATATATTAAAATAACCGAGCTTGTCAACTAAAAAATAATAAATCTTGTTTTTATTAAAATTATATATTATAATAACACTATATTTTGTGGGCGTGCGTTGCTTGCACAACAAGATTGCCGCCGCCAAAAATTGTTATTGCGTGAGGTTTTAATTATGATTTGCATTATCGGCGCCATGGATGTGGAAATAAACAGCGTTAAAAGCAAAATCGAAAATTCCGTTTGCACAAAAATCGCAGGCATTGATTTTGTGTGCGGCGAAATAAACGGCAGCACTGTTTGCGCCGCACAATGCGGCCCCGGCAAAATAAATGCCGCCCTTTGCGCTCAAATTATGGCAGATCGCTTTGATGCGGATGAAATCATAAATATCGGAGTGGGCTGCTCGCTTTCGCCTGATGTTGCAATCAAAAACATTGTTGTTGCCTCGGATGTGTGCCAATATGATATTGATATAACGGCGCTCGGCGAGCCAAAGGGATATATCAACGGGCTTAACACAATTAAAATAAAAACAGATGCCGCCGTTTCCGAATCGCTTGCACGCATTGCAATCAATTCCGGCGAAAAAATTCACCGCGGCACCGTTGCCAGCGGAGACACTTTTATTGCATCCGCAAAATTAAAATCAGAAATTGCCGCCGAATTCGGCGCAATCTGCGGCGAAATGGAGGGCGGCGCAATCGGCCAGGTTGCCGCCGCAAACAAAATTCCTTTTGCCGTGCTTCGCTCGGTAAGCGATGGGGGAGACTCTTCTGCCGCAATGGATTATCCAACATTTAAGCAGCTGGCGGCGGAAAAATCAACAGCCATCATCTTAAAATATCTTAAATCCAAAAAAATGCAAATTGAAATGGAATATTAAAACGCTTTTTCGTAATGCGCCGGGCACGGGCTTAACGGCGCAAAAAAAGGGCGGAAAAACCGCCCCTCTGATTATCATATAATATTTTTCGGCTGCAAAAATCGGTTGCTCGGTTGCGCTGCCGGCAATCCGCTTGCAACTTCGGCTTAATGTGTTTATCGAAAAAAATTATTCCGCAATAAACGCATTCATTATGTATTCCTCTGCCTCGCTTATCATTTTTGCAAGGGCATTTTCATCCATTGAAGTGCCGTCTGCATCAAAGCGTGTTTTATCCTCAATAAAGGCAAAGCGTGAATCAAGCACGGCAATCGCCGCACTTGCAAGCTCATGGCCCAAATTATAATCAAGCCTGAACATATCGCTTGAAAGCAGGCCGGCCTTCGCCATGGTAAGAGCGCCTCTGTAAATGCAAAGCATATAATATGCATGCAAATAATTTGCAATCGTTTTATCCGTTGCGGATGAGGTGGCAAGGTCTATTAAGATTTTTGTGCTTTGCGAAAGTGTGTTAATTGAAACACCGTCGGAATCGTCGCCGGAAAGTTTGTCGAAATAATCCTCGTCAATCCCGTATCTGCTTTTTGAAACGCCAAGCAGGTAATCGGTTGTAACGCCGTAATATTCGCTGCATTTTATAACGAAATCAAGCCCGCATTCACGAATTCCTTTTTCATAGTGGCTAAGCAGCGCTTGGCTTATTCCCAAATCCGCCGCCGCCTTTTTTTGGCTGCTGCCTCTTTCTTTTCTAAGCTGCGAAAGAATCATTGCAAATTTTGATTTTTTTTCGTTTGTAGCTTTTTTATCGTTCATTAAAAAAATCCTTTCGCCGCCGAGAATGCGGCTGTATTTTTACCCTTTAATATCCCTCGTTATACCGTCAGTAATTATACTGCTTGTATTGCTGTTTGTAAAGAGTAAATTTAAAATGTAAACGTTTTGTAATTATTCGCCCGTATATCCGTTTTTGCGGCATTTTTCGGGCTTTGTTTTGGAGTGTTAAAAATGAAAACTTTCACCGTTTATCTTTATCGCCACGGAATAACAAAAGGAAATCTAAACGCACAGTATATTGGGCATACGGATCTTCCGCTAACTAGTGATAGTGTTTTGCAGCTCAGAAATATCAAAGCGCACTGCCATTATCCGCAGGTGAGTGCGGTGTTTACCTCGCCGCTGAAGCGCAGCGTTGATTCTGCAAATATAATGTTTCCGAAAAATAATCCGCTTGTAATAAATGAGCTTATCGAATATGATTTCGGCGAGTTTGAAGGGCTTACGGCGGAGGAATTAAAAGATAACGACGATTTTAAAGCCTGGATGCAGGGCGATATGAACTCACGCCCTCCCTTCGGTGAAAGCAATGCGGAATTTATTCACCGTGTTTGCTCTGCCTTTGAAAAAATTGTGGATGGGCTTATAAAAACGCAAACCGAAACCGCCGCAATCGTTTGCCATGCGGGCGTGTTGATGACCATTCTTTCGTGCTACGGCTTGCCTGAGGCACCTATGGCACATTGGCAAATGGATCCCGGCTACGGCTTTAAGCTTCGCATAACTCCGTCGCTTTGGATGCGTGCAAACAAGCTTGAAGTGGCAGACACAGCACCTGTTTCCGCAAAGGAAACACCGCAATCATAATATTTTAATTTTCAGCATAAAAAAAGGGCGGATATTAAATATCCGCCCTTAAATTTTGCGTTTTATTCGGTTATGTGCTTCCAGCCTGTTGAAATAATATCCTCGTGCTTGCCCACATGGGTTATGATGTGCTCAACAAGCTCATTATTTTTTGTTTTGGTTGAAAGCTCTGCTCTGATTTTTACATTGCCGCCGTCCATATCCGACATTTGCAGGTTTCGCAGCAAAATGTTATCAAGTTCTCGCAGATATTCAATGATGTTTTTCTTAATTTCGTCTGCATTTTCTTCTGAGCAAACAATTGAAATTCTGTAAAACGTTTCCTGCTTGCTTGATTTTTGCTTATCATATTCCTGCTTTTTGGTTATCCAATCCGTGATGGGGTGAATAACAAGGTGGGAAACAACAATTGTGAGTGCCACCATAATAGCAAACAAAGGATTATCAAGGCAGCAAAGAATACCCACTGCGGCAGAAGCCCAAATAGATGCCGCCGTGTTTATGCCCTTAATCTTTGTGCCGTCGCTGATGATAACACCGGCACCCAAAAAACCGATGCCCGAAACAATTTGGGCAGCAACACGGGTGAAATCTGAAGTGTTTTCTCTTGACGGTGCAAGAAATGAAAAAGATGTAAATGCAAAAGCGCCCACGCAAACGATAACATTGGTTAATATTCCCGTTTTGTGCTTTGTGAGCTGGCGCTCGGAACCCATTATGATACCTAAAACCACGGCAATGCCAAGCCTAATGGCAAATCCTTCCGGGGTAGTGATCATTGGCATTTTATATCTGCTCCTTTTAAAATATTATAGGCTGAATGAAATTTCTGAAAAGTTTGGCCTTTTTTCTGCCAGCACAATGTTTGTTTTTCCGTAAATTTCTTTTTGCATAAGCTGTGCGCTGAGCGGAAAATCAACCTTCCAAAGCCAAACTCCGCTGAAGGTGCCGCCCTTGCAGGTTGTGATAACGTTGCCGTTTTCATCTGTTGAATTTTCCGGCACGGTTTGCGTTGCCGTTTGGAAATTAAGCCAGCCGTGCTTTAATGCATAAGAAGAAATATCAACAACCTCGGTTTTTGAAAATCCTGTTTTAACATAAGGAAGCAGGCTGTTTGCAACCTCAAGCGCCTTAACGCTTGATGCGCCCTTCATTTTTTCAAACACTTGCAACAACACTGTTTTTTGCCTGTCTGCTCTGGCATTATCGGAATCTATCTTTCTGATTCGGCAATAAGCAAGCGCCTGTGCGCCGTCTAATTGCACAAGACCCGGCTGTGCGTCAATCGTAACATGGCCGTATCTCTTTTGGTGGTTGTTAACCTCATTTATTTCCGCCTTGGTAAGTTCAACCGTAACGCCGCCAAGCTTATCAATAATTTTTTCAAAGCTGTTAAAGTTTACGATAACATAGTTATCAATATTCAGCTTATATGTGTTTTCAATGCATCTGATATAGCAATCTATTCCGCCAACGGACATGGATTCGTTTATTTTGCCGTATTTGCCCGTTGAGGGATCGCCCTCTTTAACCTCGTAATAGCAATATGCATCTCGCAAAATAGAGGTAAGCGTTATTTTATTTGTGTCTGTGTTTATGCTTGCAATAATAGCGGAATCGGCACGGGTGCCGTCCTCGGCAATATCGTCTTCTCTTGTGTCTTCGCCGATAAGCAACACATTCAAAACATGTGTGGATGAAGCCGGTTTTCCGTTATAATACCAGGTTTTCACCATATTTTTATATGTTGAAATATCTGCTCTGCCGTTTTCGTATATCGGGTCAAACTGCTCTTGCAGCACGCTCATTCCCGTCCATTCGTTAATGGTTTCGGTTTTTTCGCCGCCGTTGTCCGTTGCTTCGTCAAGCGCACGGTTTACATATATATATATGCCTGCGCAAGTGCCCGCAATCAAAATAACAAGCGCCATGATTATGCTGATTATTATTTTTGCTTTTTTGCTCTTTTTCTTTTTGCCTTTTTTTCTGCGCTTTTCCTGATTGTCCGGCGCAAACTGCAAAATATCTATTTCTCCCGGCACATCGGCGCCGTCTTCCGGAGTGAGCGCTTCATCTAATACGGAATCAACAGGCGGCACGCTTGCTGCGGCTTGGCTGATCGGTGCATCTTCGGCACTTTCCGTGTTTTCGTTGCCGGCTTGTGCTTTTTTCTCTGCATCAAAGGTATCTGCAAGCTCTGCCGTGCTGCCCGTTGCCGGCTGCTCTTCTGTTTCGGCAACCGCTTCGTAAATTTCTGTTTTTTCCTCTGCCTCCGATTGCGCAACAATAACCTCTGCCTTTTCTTCGGCATCAAGGCTTAATGTTGAATCATCAGCGGCTGTTTCAGCCTTTTCCGTTATAATTGCAGCAACGGTTTCTTCCGCTTTTTCCGCCTGCGGCTCGGCCGCTGCGCCGTTGCTTGCTTTAACTCGTTCTTCGTTTTCTATTCTGCGTTTTCTTACTTCCTTAAGTATTTCATCAACGTCATAAGAAGGGTTCGGCAATTTCGGTCACTCCTCTTTGTTTTTTTCGGCAAAATTGCTGCCGAATAAAGGCAAATTTTGCACTTTTTCCGCAAAAAAAGCCATTTGCCTCAAGATAACACGGAAATATTATATAACATTTTATCTTTCATTTCAAGAAATATTGCTCATTTAACATATTATTAAGAATTGTAAGCATTTGCAGGGAGTTTAAAAAAATAATGTTTTTTTTCTGAATATTTTGTATTTTTGCTTTAATTATAACAATAACGGAGACCAAGGCACACGCCTCAATCTCCGTTTTTTATTGTTTTAAGCCGATATTTTTATCGCTTTCGGCTCAATTATTCCTCGGTTGCTTCTGCGGCATTTTCTTCCTGCTCGGAATCCAAAGCCTCTGCGTCCTCGGCGTCTTCATCAAATCTGTCAACAATTGAAATTGTTGCTATTTTTTCGCCTTCATTCACTTTCATAACCTTAACACCCTTGCTCGGTCTCAGGAATGTGGAAATTTGATCGGCGTGCGTGCGAATAACAATGCCGTCGCTCGTTATCATAATAACATCATTATCATCCGAAACAGGCGCAATCATGGCAACCTTGCCGAATTGAGCACAGCGGTAGTTGATAAGCCCCTTGCCGCCTCTGCTTTGAACACGGTAATCCGAGAAATCGCTCTTTCTGCCAAAGCCCGTTTCTGAAACGGTAAGCAGCTTAAAGCCTTCTATCTCTGCGGCAAAGCCAACAACATAATCGCCATCTGCAAGTGTGATTGCCCTAACGCCTCTTGCGGTTCTGCCTATAAGGCGTGCATCGGATTCCTTAAAGCAAATGCACATTCCGTTGTGTGTGGCAACAACAAGATTTCTGTTGCCGTCCGTAATCTCAACATATGCAAGTTCATCGTCCTCATCAAGATTAACGGCAATAATTCCGCTTTGCCTGATGTGCTTGTATTCATCAATATCCGTGCGCTTGATAACGCCTTTTTTGGTAACCATGCAAAGGTATCTGCGGCTTTCATCCTCAGGAATTTTAACCATTGCCGAAACGGTTTCGCCCTTTTCAAGCGGCAGCAGGTTCACAACATTCATGCCCTTGCCGGTTCTTGAGGATGCCGGAATTTCGTATGCCTTTTTGCGAAAAACCTTGCCGGTGTTTGTGAAAAGAAACACAACATCGTGCGAGGAGCAGCTGAACATCGTTTTTGCAACATCTTCTTCACGGCGGCTCATGCCCATTATGCCTCTTCCGCCTCTGTTTTGAGCTTTATAGGTGTCAACCGTCATGCGCTTCATATATCCCATGTTTGTGAGTGTAAGAATAGATTCCTCAACGGGGATAAGGTCTTCATCGTCAACAGAGCCGATAACAGGGCTGATTTCAGTTCTGCGGTCATCGCCGAATTTATCAACAATTTCTTTTGATTCTGTTTTTATAATATCAAATACTCTGCTCTCATTTGCAAGAATATCCTCATAATCGGCAATTTTTTCTTCAAGCTCTGCCAATTCGTTTGTGATTTTTTCAATTTCAAGCCCCGCAAGCTGGCCAAGCTGGAAATTAACAATTGCGGTTGCCTGCGCATCATCAAAGCCGAATTTTTCTATGATTGCAAGCTTTGCTTCGCTTTTGCCGCCCTTGCAGGCTCTGATTGTGGCAATAATTTCATCCACAATATCTATAGCCTTGCGCAAGCCTTCCAAAATATGAGCTCTTGCCTGTGCCTTTTTTAAATCATACTTTGTGCGGCGTGTTATAACTTCTTCTCTGAATTGAACATAATTTTGAAGCATTTGCTTAAGGTTTAAAACCTTAGGCACACCGTCAACAAGAGCAAGCATAATAACGCCGAATGTAACCTGCATTTGAGTCATTTTGTAAAGATTATTCAAAACAACCTGTGCGTTTGCATCTCTTTTAACGGTTATTTCAATATGCATTCCTTTTCTGTTTGAAAAATCCTTGATTCCGGAAATGCCTTCAAGGCGCTTTTCTTTTACCAAATCGGCAATGCTTGCAATAAGAGCAGCCTTGCGCACCTGATAAGGAAGCTCTGTAACGATAATTTTAAAATGGTCGTTTCTTTCTTCAACTATCTCGGCACGGGCACGAAGATAAATCTTGCCTCTGCCCGTGGTGTAAGCATCTTTAATGCCTTTTGTGCCCATTATTATTCCGGCAGTCGGAAAATCAGGGCCTTTAATGCATTGCATTAAATCAAGCGAATCGCAATCGGGGTGGTCTATAATGTAGCTTACGCCGTCAACAACTTCTTTCATATTGTGCGGCGGAATGTTTGTTGCCATACCAACGGCAATACCGGATGAGCCGTTTACAAGCAGATTGGGAAATCTTGTTGGCAAAACGGAAGGCTCTTTTAAACGGTCGTCATAGTTTGAAACAAAATCAACCGTGTCTTTATCTATATCCTGCAGCATTCTCATGCTGATTTTGCTCATTCTTGATTCCGTGTATCTGTACGCTGCGGCAGGATCGCCGTCTATTGTGCCGAAGTTGCCGTGGCCGTCAACAAGAACATAGCGCATTGAAAAGGTTTGTGCAAGCCTAACCATTGCATCATAAACAGAAGCATCACCGTGCGGATGATATCGGCCGAGCACGGAGCCGACTGTGTCGGCGCACTTTCTGTATGCCTTTTCGGGATAAAGATTGTTTTCAAACATTGTGTAAAGTATGCGCCTGTGAACCGGCTTTAATCCGTCTTTAACATCGGGCAAAGCACGCTGCACAATAACGCTCATTGAATAATCAAGAAATGCATTGCGCACCTCTTTGTTTATTTCAACATCAATAATTTTTTGATTGTCATAGCGAACTATTTCATCAGCCATTTATTATCTCTCCTGTGCGGAATAATCAGTTGAATTATTTTGCCTTGCAATTTGCGTTTGCGGCAAATAAAATCAAAGCTTAAATATCCAAGTTTTTAACATATTTTGCGTTTTTCTCTATAAATTCACGGCGAGGCTCAACATTATCGCCCATAAGGATGCTGAATGTTTCGTCTGCCTGCTGTGCATCCTCAACCGTAACTCTGAGCATTGTGCGGAATTCGGGATCCATGGTTGTTTCCCAAAGCTGTTCGGGATCCATTTCGCCAAGACCTTTGTATCGCTGCACATCGCATTGGCCGCCCATTTCTGCAATTTCACGGTCTCTTTCTTCATCGCTGAAAGCATAAACGCTCTTTTTGCCCTTTGAAACCTTGAAAAGAGGGGGCTGTGCAAGATAAATGTATCCGCCCTCAACAAGCGGCTTCATATATCTGAAGAAAAATGTAAGCAACAGCGTTCTGATATGAGCGCCGTCAACATCGGCATCCGCCATAATAACTATTTTGTGGTAACGCAGCTTTGTTATGTCAAAATCATCGCCGATACCCGTGCCCAAAGCAGTTACAACGGGCATAAGCTTTTCATTGCCGTAAACCTTGTCAAGCCTTGCTTTTTCAACATTAAGCATTTTTCCCCACAACGGAAGAATTGCCTGGTGCACTCTGTCTCTGCCGTCTTTTGCGGAGCCGCCTGCCGAATCACCCTCAACAATGTAAATTTCGCAAAGTGAAGGGTCGTTTGAAGAGCAGTCTGCAAGTTTGCCCGGCAGTTTTGTGTTTTCAAGTCCGGATTTGTTTCTTGCGCTGTCTCTTGCTTTTCTTGCGGCTTCTCTTGCACGGGATGCATCAAGCGCTTTGTTTAAAATTGCTTTTGCCGTTTGGGGGTTTTCTTCAAAATAAGTCATCAATTTTTCATAAACCATTGATGAAACAAGCCCTGTTATATCTGTGTTGCCGAGCTTGCCCTTTGTTTGCCCCTCAAACTGAGCCTCCGTAAGCTTAACGCTGATAATTGCCGTTAAGCCCTCTCTTACATCGTCGCCTGAAAGCTTTTTATCACTGTCTTTTAAAATATTGAATTTTTTGCCGTAATCATTAAACACTCTTGTAAGTGCCGTTTTAAAGCCGGTTTCGTGCGTGCCGCCGTCAATCGTGTTGATATTATTTGCAAACGAAAGTAAAATCTCGTTGTATGAATCCGTGTAGCAAATGGCAACCTCTGCACTTCTGTCTTCCTTGGTGGCAGAAAGGTGAATAACCTCGTTTTGAATGGGAGTTAAGCCTCTGCTTGTGTTTATGTATTCAACAAAAGAGCGAATACCGCCCTCATATTTAAATTCCTCGCTCTGCTGCAATTCGGGGTCACTTTCTCGTAAATCTGAAAGTGTAATCGAAAGCCCTGCGTTAAGGAACGCCTGCTCACGAAGCCTTCTTGCAAGCACATCATAATCATAAACAAGTGTTTCGGTAAATATTTCACCGTCCGGCTTAAATTTAATATATGTGCCGTGGCCGTCAGAATCGCCTATTATGTGCAAATCGTTAACCGGCACGCCTCTTTCAAATCTTTGCGAATATATATGGCCGTTTTGAGTTACCTCAACCTCAAGCCATTCGGAAAGAGCGTTAACAACAGATGAGCCTACACCGTGCAAACCACCAGAAACCTTGTAGCCGCTGCCGCCGAATTTACCGCCGGCATGCAGCACCGTTAAAACAACCGTAACCGCCGGCAAGCCTGTTTTTTCGTTTATGCCTGTGGGAATACCTCTGCCGTTATCACGCACCGCAATAACATTATCCGGCAAAATTTGGCATTCAATGTGTGTGCACACGCCTGCCAAAGCCTCGTCAATAGAGTTATCAACAATTTCATAAACAAGATGGTGAAGCCCTCTCGGTCCTGTTGAGCCGATATACATACCCGGCCTTTTACGAACTGCCTCCAAGCCCTCCAGCACCTGAATGTCTTTTGCGGAATATTCTTCCGTAACAACCGTGTTAATATCCTCTTCTTCAAGCACTGTTTTGTTTTCTTCGCTCATAGATAATTCACATTGCCTTTCCGGCTGCCTTTTTAATCTGAACTAAATTCGCCGCAGCCTTGCGAAATTTATTTTTTTGTTTTTAAGCAAACAAATTTTTTATTGTTTTTGCCTTTTTTATTAAATCATTTATCTTTGCGCTCTTTTTAAAACCGTTGCCGTGTTGAGCGGGCTTATGTAAACCTTGTCTTTCGTAACAATAAAGCTTTTAGGCAAATCATAACCCGCATAGATTATTTTGCCGCTTTTTTGCGCCGCATTTAAATAATCTCTTGTTATTTTGCCAACTGTTGCTTTGTCCATATCAAAAACGGCAATAATGTCTTTTTCTTTAAGCACATATTCCTCGCCGATATTTATATACATCAGTTTTCCTCCGCCCGGCCGCCGTGCATTCTTATGGTTTTTCCTTTTTTTAATCTTAGCACGGTTTGCGCATCGCAGCAGGTTATAAAAACCTGCCAATCCTTAATGTGGTTTAAAATATAATCTTGGCGTTTTTCGTCAAGCTCACTCATAACATCATCAAGCAGTGCAACGGGATTTTTTTGCGTTTTTTCTTTTAAAAGGCTTGCCTCCGCAAGTTTAAGCGCAAGCACGCAGCTTCTTTGCTGCCCTTGGCTGCCGTAAAGCCTTGCCGAATTGCCGTTTATAAGAATTTGTAAATCGTCTCTGTGCGGCCCTGTTTTTGTTATTCGCTGAATTATATCTTCATTTTGTTTTTCATTAAGAATTTTTTTAAGCTTTTGCTCAATTTCCTCAAGCGACAAATCTTTATAATCAAATTCGCCTTTTAAGCAAATGTCAAATTCTTCTTTTCCGCCCGAAAGCCCCGCATAAATTTCTTTTGCATAAGGCAAAATCGCCTCTGTGTATTTTTGGCGCTGATAAATTATTTTTGCGCCGTCTTTTGCAAGTGCCTCATCCCAAATATAAAGCATATCCCTTAAATCCGAGCAGGTATTTATGTCCTTTAAAACGGCATTTCGCTGTTTCAGGCTTCTGTTGTAATTTTTAATAACAGTTATGTAATTTGATTTTATTTGGCACAGAGCATTGTCTGTAAATTTTCGCCTTTCGGCAGGCCCGTCCTTAATCATTGAAAGGTGAACGGGAGAAAATATTACCGCTTTGATTACATCACCGAGCTCCGTCGTCGATTTTTTATTTACACCGTTAACAGTTGCATGCCTTTTATCATCTATAAATATCTTTGCGCTTTGTTCTCTTTTGTCGCTTTCAAAATCAATTCCAAGCCTTGCAAACTTGCTTCCAAAAGAAATCAATTCGCTGTCTTTTGCGCCCCTGAATGATTTGGAGCCCGTAAAAAGATATATAGCCTCAAGCAAATTAGTTTTTCCTTGAGCATTTTCGCCGTAAATTATGTTTACATCGTCAAAATCAAGTTTTATATCTTTTAAATTGCGAAAATTTTCCGCCTCTATGCTTTTAATCTTCATTTTCTACAAGATAATCAATATTTAAAAACGAAACCTTATCGCCGGCCTTTATTTTTTTACCTCTTGAAAGGCAAGTCTCGCCGTTTACTTTAACTCTGCCTTCCTGCACAAATTGCTTTGCTATTGCTCCCGTTTCGGCAGCTCCGGCAAATTTTAATAAACTGTCCAGCTTAATAAAAGGTGTGTTTATTTTTATGATTTCACTGTGCCTTTCGGCAATTTTAACCTTTAATTTCATATTTTATAATTCTTTTTTACTCTTTATTTTTTATGTTAATCAATCATTATCGCTGCCTTTTAATCTCATCGGCAAAACAAGGAAAAGAAAACTTTCATCATTAACCGGTAAAACTTTAACCGGGCTAACAGGGCCGCTGAGCTCAATTTTAACCTGATCCGTGTCTGCCGCATTAAAAGCATCAAGCAAATATTTTGAATTAAAGCCTATTTCAACTCTGTTGCCGCTGATGTTTGCGTGTGTGTAATCCACAACTCTGCCAAGGGAGGAAACGGTTGAAACTCTCATTTCGTCATTATCAAAAAGGCATCTGATGGGGTTTTTTGCGCTGTTTTCAATAACGGGAATTGTTCTTTCAATGCAGGAAATTGCATCGTTTGTGTTAATAAGCACCGTTGTGCCCGATGTTTTTGGAATTGCCGCATTGTAATCAAGAAAATCGCCTTCAAGCAATCTGCTTATAATGCTGTAATTATCAACATCAAATATAATATGCCTTTTTCCAACGCTGATTTGAATATCTTTATCTGTTTCGCTGCCTATGATTTTAATAAGCTCTCTTATTGTTTTTTTAGGCACTATAAAAGTTAATTCTTCACCGTCATATTTAATTGTTTCCGTTCTTATTGCAAGGCGAAATCCGTCTACACCAACAAGGCGAAGCTGATTTTTTGAAAGTTCAAATTTTAAACCGGTGTGCACCATTTTTTGATTTTCGTCTTCAGCAACTGCAAAAAGAGTTTGCATAACCATTTTTTGAAGCACGCCTTGGTTTATGAAAACGGGAATGCCGCCGGAAACACTCGGCAATTCGGGATATTCGTCTGCGCTGATTCCAATAATGTTATATTGAGCTGCCCCCGCCGTAATTGAAACGGATGTGCCGCTTGTTTCAAAGGTTATTGATTCCGATGCGGCTTTTCTTATAATGTCGCAAAGAACCTTTGCATTTATAACAAGCGCACCCGGCTCTGAAACGGTTGCCTGCATAATTGTGTTTATTCCAAATTCAAAGTCATATCCCGTAAGGCTTAAAGTGTCTGATCCGCACTCAACAAGTATGCCTTCAATTGTTGGAATAGTAACTTTGGTGCTAACCGCCCTCATAACATTATTGCAGGCGTTGTTAAGATTTTTGGTGTTGCAGGTAAATTTCATAAATTTTTCCTCCGCTTCAATTACACTAACTGACTTTTAGTAGTAGTAATATAGAGTGTTTAAATTGTTTAAAGTTTTAATTTTTGGGGCGGCTGCTTAAAAAATCGCTGATTTTTCAGTGTTGAAAATTTTTAAAGGATTTGTTTGTTTTGTTAAAAATTTTTGATTTAAACAGTCGCTGTTGAAGTTTTTTTGTTGAAAGAATAATAAAATGTTGAATTATTCTGTTTTTATGTTATTTATAATATCGTTTATTTTGCGCTGCATTTTGGAATCCGTTTGAATTTCTTTTTCCATGTCGTTAATGCTGTAAATAACGGTTGAATAGTTTTTGCCGAATTCCTTGCCTATCATTTCAAAGGTAAGCGTTGTTGCCTCTCTGATTATGAACATGCACATTTTTCTTGCATGCGTTATATTTGCTTTTTGCTTGGCTGATTTAATATCTTCCTCAGAAACGCCTTCCGTTCTTGAAACCTCTTCTATAATTCTGTTTATGGTAACGGAGGTAGGAGGCACTTCATTATCTATAACATCTTTAATAACCTTTTGGGCAATTGCCGTTGAAGGCTTGTGCCCGCTGAGCTCGCACATTGCATAAAGCTTTTTTGTGGTGCCCTCAAGCTGCCTTATGTTTGATTTTATCTTTTCTGCAATAAAATCAACAACATCATTCGGAATTTTAAAATTAAGCAGCTGTGCTTTGTTTTTTATAATTGCGCAGCGTGTTTCAAATTCCGGCGGCTGAATGTCTGCCAAAAGTCCGCTTTCAAATCTGCCGCAAAGCCTTTCTGTAAGGCTTTGAATTTCTTTAGGAGGCCTGTCCGAAGTAAGCACAATTTGCTTTCCGCTTTCAACAAGTGTGTTAAAAGTGTGGAAAAATTCCTCTTCCGTGGCTTCCTTGCCGGCTATAAATTGAATATCATCTATCAAAAGCACATCTGCGTTTCTGAATTTGTTGTGAAATGCATCTGTTGTTTTGTGCTGCAATGCATTAACAAATTCGTTTGCAAAATCCTCTGCACGCACATAAAGAATTTTCATTTCGGGAAAATTCTTGCGAATTTGATAGCATATTGCATTAAGAATGTGTGTTTTGCCAAGACCGGGTTTTCCGTAAATAAAAAGCGGGTTATAGTTGTTATAAGAATGATTTTGCTTAAACTGCCCGCCCGGATCCTCAGAAACGGCTATTGCTGCTCTGTAAGCAAAGCGGTTTGACGGGCCTTCAATAAAAGTATCAAATGTAAAGGGATAATTTTCGCTGTTTTCCTCTTTTATTGCTTCTTTTTCTTCTTTCTGCTCTTCTGTTTCTTGCTCGGTGCAAAGTTTGTATTCAACATTAACTTTAAAGCCGAGCACTTCTTCAAAGGCTTGATTTAAAAGAGAGCCGTATTGCTGCTTAGTTATTTTTTCCTGCATTGGGGATGTAAGCATCAAAGTAACGGTATTGTCGTTAAAATCAGTCAGTTTAAGAGGCTCAATCCAAAGCGAAAAGCCTGTTTTTGATATTTGGGTTTTGCAATAATCTAAAACAGCAAGCCAAATATCGTCATAAGTAGTCATTGCCATAATATATATTCCTTTTGAGTTGATTTTTTAAACATTTTGCCTGCTTTATTGTTGAAATAAATATTTAAATAATTATATCATCATTTTTGTTATAATACAATAGTTTTTAATAAATATATACTTATATATTTATATATATCTATATATAATATATAATATATAAACAAGGCAACAAAGCAATCAAAAATAAGGTTTAAATTTTAGTTTAATATCACTCTTTGTTCTTGTTTTATAAAAAGTTATAATGTATAATGATTTATAATTAAAATATATTGCCAAATCATTATGAAACAAGGAATTTAAAGTGAGAATTTTTAAAAACAGGGGCGATATTTATATGCCCTCAACTAAGTTTAAATCCGATTTAGAGCAAAAAATACTTTGGTCTGTTTTGGCTTTTATAATATTTTTTACAGCCGTTTTTTTGCTTGTGTTCGGAATAAAATATAATTTTTCGGCAAAGGAATTTTTTGCACCCGATAATATGAAAACAGAGCAGGCCGATGTTGCGGATCAGCTGCCGGCTGTTTCGGGAAAAACAAATTTTTTATTTGTTTTAAGTAATAAAAACACAAATGAAATGCTGTTTTGCACAATTTTCCAAGCCGATATGGATACTGTGTCTTATAAATCATGTGCCCTCAGTGCAAGCACAAACACAGAATCGGGCAAACTTTCCGAAATATATAAATCCTCCGGTGCGGCAGGCGTTGTAAACGCCGTTAATAAGCTTATCGGCATTGATATAGATTATTATATTGATGAAAGCTTCGAGGATTATAAAAAAATGTTTGATTATATGGGCACGATAAATTATACCGTGCTTGAAGATGTTAAATATAAGGATACGGACAGATACGGCTTTAATATAAAGGTTAAAGCAGGCAATCAAAAGCTTGCCGGCGATAATGCGGAAAAACTGCTGCGATATTATATAGGCAAGGAAAAAAATTTCACTGCCGCAAACGATTTAATATTGGCAGCGGTTTCGCAGCATATGAATGAAACAAATTTTGAAAACAGGGAAAGCCTTTTCAGTAAAATGATAAGCCTTTCCAAAACCAATATAACGGTTAAGGATTTCACCGATAATTTGGATAACTTAAAGGTGCTTTCCGCAAACACAACGGGGGTAAGCGTTTACAGCGCCGTTGCTCAGTATGACGGCGATGATTTAACTTCCGCATCAATAAGCGATATATTGGGATATTTTGCAAAATAATTTTTCTGTGAAAGGCGTTTTATGGATAAGAAAAAAATTGAAAAAGCGGTTTATGAAATTCTTGAGGCCGTTGGTGAAGACCCAAACAGGCCGGGGCTTGTTGAAACTCCCCGCAGAGTTGCGGATATGTATGAGGAAATGTTTTGCGGCTTAATGCAGGATCCACGCCGCCATCTTAAATTTTTTGATGAAAAATCAAATGATGAAATGGTTATTGTGCGTGATATTCCTTTTGCATCAATGTGCGAGCATCATTTGCTGCCGTTTGTTGGAAAAGCTCATATTGCCTATATTCCCGGCGAAAATAAAATAATAGGGCTTTCAAAGCTTGCAAGAATTGTTGATAATTTTGCAAAAAAGCCGCAGGTGCAGGAAAGATTAACTCATGATATTGCAGATTTTCTTTACACTGAAATGAGCGCAAAGGGCGTTGCCGTTATTATGGAGGCAGAGCATATGTGTATGTCTATAAGAGGGGCAAAGGCTTCCGGCAGCAAAACTCAAACCTCGGCTCTCAGGGGCATTATGAAATCTGATGCACGCACCCGTGAAGAGGCTTTGGCACTGCTTAATAAATAACCGAATTTCATAATAAAGCAAAGGAAAAAATATGATTTGGAAATGCGCAGATAAAAATATTGAATACGGAAAAAAAACCCTTATTATGGCAATCATAAATGTTACTCCGGATTCTTTTTCAGACGGGGGAGACAGTTTTAACCCTGCCGATGCAATTGAAAATGCCGTTAAAGCACAAAATAACGGGGCAGATATAATTGATTTCGGCGCTCAGTCAACACGCCCGGGCTACACTCCTATTTCCGATGATGAGGAATGGGAAAGGCTTGAGCCTGTTTTGCAGGGTATAGAGGGAAAAATAACCGTTCCAGTTTCGATAGACACCTTTTTCCCCTCTGTTGCTCTCAGGGCGGCAAAGCTGGGCGCAAATATCATAAATGATGTTTCGGGCTATGTTTCAAAGGAAATGGCAAGGGCCGTTATTCAAACGGGCTGCGGCTGGATAATAATGCATTCAAAGCACGGCGATGTTAAAGAGGTAAGGGATTTCTTTAAGCGCAGCGAAAAAGAAGCACTTGATTTGGGCGTTGAAAAATCGCAGCTTTGCTTTGATATGGGCATAGGCTTCGGAAAAACAAGAGATGAGGATCGCAGCCTTATTGCAAATGTAAAAAAATATAAGCTTGCAGGCTACCCCCTGCTTCTCGGCACAAGCAGAAAAAGAGTTATCGGCGAAAGCAGTATACAGCCGGAGCCGAAAAAACGCACTTACGGCAATATTGCGGCAGACACGGCGGCAATATTCGGCGGCGTAAATATCATCCGCCTGCATGATGTTGAAAATGAAAAGCAGGGCATATATATGGCGGATAGCTTAAAAATTGCATTGAAATAGCTATATTTTAACAGAAAATTTATATTTGGTGATGTTTAATGGATAAAATCATAATTAAAGGACTTAAATTTTTTGCTTATCACGGTGTTAATCCGGAAGAAAAAGAAAACGGTCAGGATTTCATTTTAGATATAATTATGCATGTAAATATGAATAAGTCATGCCACAGCGATAATGTGGAAGACACTGTTTCTTATGCAAAGGTTGTTAAAACGGTGCGCCGTGTTTTTTGTGCGGAAAAATATGATTTGCTTGAAAAATGTGCGCAGGTAACCGCAGATGCCGTTTTGGCGGAATATCCGGCAGTGTTTAAGGTTGAAATCACTCTTAAAAAGCCTCAAGCACCCGTAAACGCCGATTTTGATTATATGGCGGTAAATATCGTTCGCAGCAGGGATTAAGCTGCAAACGGCTGCCAAGCGTTAAAAAACGCAGCTTCAAAGCAATAAAATGATTTTAAAATTTAAATTATTTTGCGCCTTATCGGCTACAATAAGGCGAATTTTTGTCTTATAAATGTAGTTGGAAAGGTTTAAAAGATTATTTATGGGAAAACATTATTTTTATGCACTTGGGCTTGGCTCAAATTTGGGAAAAAGAAAAGAAAATTTGCAAAATGCGGTTTCTGCAATTGCACGCCTGCCGAAAACACGCATTATGCAGTGCGCAAATGTTTATGAATCAGAGCCGGTCGGCTGTGAAATTGAGCAGGGAAATTATTTAAATTCCGCAATTTTAATTGCAAGCGAATTCACTCCGCATGAAATGCTTGGAATTTGCATGGGAATAGAATGTGCTCTCGGCAGGGAAAGAACGGTTAAAAACGCCCCGCGCATTATTGATATAGATATGCTTTATGCAGAGGATAAGGTTTTGAAAACAAAAAATCTTGTTGTGCCTCATCCGGAAATTGAAAACAGGCTTTTTGTGCTTGCACCTTTGAAGGATATTTTCTTTAAGGGCAATGCCTTTGGTTTTATTTTTGATCAATATATTGATAAAAACAGAAATCAGCGCCTAAAATTAACAAATTTTAAGCTTACATATCCCCGCTATGAGGGCAAATAAAAAAGAAAAATAAAAATTAAAGGAACGGTGTGGCACACTCTGCAAAAATGAATGCGCTTCAGCCGTTCCTTTTTTATGTTTTTGTTTTATTCTTTATTTTGATTTTTTCTTTGCACTTTTTTCTGTATTGTTTATTATTTGATCAATAAAAAACAGCGCCGAGGGTGTTTATTAAAAGAGCTTTTAATGCGGCAAAATAAAATTTTTAAAGAATAGCAAATTTTAGCCTTTTTATTATTTTTAGATTTGCAAACAATATTAGCGTGCGGTGTGCAATTAAAAATTTAAGGAGAAAAAGATGAAAAGAAAAACGGAAAATATGATTAAAGGGCTCGGCGTTGCAATGGCGGTAGGAAGTGTGATTGCAGGCGCAACTGCAACAATGGGCAGCAACAGCAAAAAAACAAAAAGGGCAATGCAAAAAGCGGTAAACAAGGTTTCCGATTTTGCGGAAAATGTTTCCGCATTTATGTAAGCCGATCGGCGGCGATTTTTTGCTTTTGTGTGCATAATCAAAAGCAAAGCCGGCAGGCAAATAAAAATATAAAAACAAAAAAACCGTTCCGAAAGGAACGGTTTAATTTTTTGCAGTTTAAGTGATTAAGCCTTATTATCAGAGCCGAAAACATCCTTAATCTTATGCTCAACAACCTCTTGAATAAGGTCTCTTGCAGGAGTAAGGTATTGGCGGGGGTCAAACTGAGTCGGATTCTCCGAAAGGTGCTTTCTGAGAGCTGCAGTCATTGCAATTCTGATGTCTGAATCAACATTGATTTTGCAAACTGCAAGAGAAGAAGCCTTGCGAAGCATATCCTCCGGAATGCCGATTGCATCTGGCATTTGGCCGCCGAATTCGTTAATAATCTTAATGTGATCTTGGTTTACGGAAGATGCACCGTGAAGAACAATCGGGAAGCCGGGAAGCTTTTCGCTTACTTCGTTAAGAATATCAAAGCGAAGCTCAGGATTTTGGCCGGGCTTAAATTTGTATGCGCCGTGTGATGTGCCGATTGCAATTGCAAGTGAATCAACACCCGTTGCCTTAACAAATTCATAAGCTTCTTCGGGGCTAGTGTAAAAAGCATCGTCTGCATCAACCTGAACATCATCCTCAACGCCGGCAAGTGTGCCGAGCTCGCCCTCAACTACAACGCCGTGAGCGTGAGCATATTCAACAACCTTTTTTGTAACCGCAATATTTTCCTCAAAGGGAAGAGAAGAACCGTCAATCATAACGGAGGTGAAGCCGCCGTCAATGCAGTCCTTGCAGGTTTCAAAGTTCGGGCCGTGGTCAAGGTGAAGAGCAATAGGAAGGCCTGTTTCCTCTGCCGCAGCTTTAACCATTGCTACAAGATAGCCGTGAGATGCATATTTGCGAGCACCTGCAGAGCATTGAAGAATAACGGGTGCGTTAAGCTTCTTTGCAGCACGGGTAATGCCCTGAACGATCTCCATATTGTTTACGTTGAAAGCACCGATAGCGTAGCCGCCTTCATATGCTTTCTTAAACATTTCTTTTGTTGTTACAAGTGGCATATTTAAAATCTCCTATATGTTTATTGAGGTGCGCTAAAACACCCCTACGCTTGATATTATACAGCATTTGTTTTTGAATATCAACGGAATAAGAAAACATTTTGCCCCGCAATTTATAAAATAAAAGTTAATTCTGCAAAATTTTTGTTTAAAATATGGCTCTTTTTGCAGTTTTTGCTCAGCGCATGCGGTTTGTAAGCTTTTCAAGCGGTTTGTAAACAGCGGCGGTAACGGCAACGGAAATAAGCCCCTTAACAATTGTGAAAGGAACATTGAAAACCAAAAGCGCTTCCGGAATTGAAGCCGTGCTCGGCCTGATAACGCGATACATATCAAGAATTGCCTCTTTCGGGAAGCCGATAACGGAATAATAAAGGGGATAGATTATGAAATTGTTGCATGGCAGCGAAACTATGCCCATCACAACAGCGCCTGCTATTCCGCCGATAAGTGCGCCCTTAAAGTTTGGCATTTTTTTATAAATCATTCCTGCCGTAAACACAAAAACGGCACCAAGCAAAAAGTTTGAAAGCTCGCCAACCGCTCCGCTTCCGCTTGCTATAAGGTGAAAAAGGTTTTTGATAAAGGCAATTAAAACTCCGGCAAGCGGGCCGCAAACAAATGCGCCTATAAGCTCCGGCAAATCAGAAAAATCCAGCTTAATGAAGGATGGCATAAAAGGCAGCGGCACCTCGGCATATTGCAGCACAACCGCTATTGCGCACAAAAGCGCAGTGGTTGTTATTTTGAGGCTTTGCGGCTTTGAAAAAGCCTTTTTTTGATTTTCTTTGTTTTGTGCATTCATTTCAATCTCTCCTTTTTGGGCAAAAGAGAAGCCCTAAATGCAAATGCATTTAGGGCGTTAATGTTTTCGCTGAGCCGCAATGAAAAATCCACGCAGCAATATAAAAAAACATTTCCTCTCATCCGGACTTTAACCGTCGGTATCGGAATTTCACCGATTCGGCCGCTGCACAAAAAGCGGTTCGCAGACTTTACTGCCGGTGGGGAATTACACCCCGCCCTGAAAATATTTTGTGTTTATATTATATTCCGGCACTTTTGATTTGTCAACACAAAAATCAAAGGCACATTCCGTTAAGAAAAATGCGTTTAAACTTTATGAATTTTGCCGTTGCCGCCGCTTTAATTTAATGTGTGTTATTTTTTCTGTCTTTTTTTGAAACATACATTGCACGCAGCGAGTTCGCAACCGCAATAAGGCAAACGCCCACATCGCCGAAAACGGCAAGCCACATTGCGTTTTCATTAAAGATGCCTATGGCACAGCCGATGATGATAAGCACCTTAACCGCAATGCTGAAAATTATGTTTTCGTGCACGATATTCATTGTTTTCTTTGCGATTTTTCTGCCTACCGGCAGCTTTGATAAACTGTCGCTCATAATAACAACATCGGCAGCCTCAATTGCAACATCAGAGCCTATGCCGCCCATTGCAACGCCAACATCGGATTGGGCAAGCACGGGTGCGTCGTTAATACCGTCGCCCGTGTAAAGCACAATGTCGTTGCCGGAATTTTGAAGCGCTTTAACCTTTTCAACCTTTTCCTGCGGCAAAAGCTTTGCGTAATATTCGTCTATTCCTGCTTTTTTTGCCATATCTGCGGCTATGGGCTCTTTATCGCCGGTTAGCATAACGGTTTTTTTAACGCCCATTTTGCCAAGCCTTGCGATTGCCTCTTTACTGTCTGTTTTAATAACATCCGCAAAAACAATGTTGCCCAAAAATTCTTTTTCGCTGCAAAGATAAATTGCCGTGCCTATAAGATTTGTTTCTTTAAAATCAACTCCAACCTGCTTCATCAGCTTTTCGTTGCCGGCATAGTATTTAACGCCGTTCACAACAGCGGAAACACCCATGCCTGCATAGTTTTTGGCATCTGAAACCTGAAGATGATCTGCATATTGCCCAAATGCCAGGCAAACGGATTTTGCAATTGGGTGGGTGGAATATTTTTCGCATGCCGCAATCAGGCCAAGCAGCTCACGGTGGTTTTTCTTATCCGTGCAATGGCAATGCACGCATTCGCAGTTTACATATTCAAATTTGCCGCTTGTGATTGTGCCCGTTTTATCAAAAACAGCCACATCAAATTTGGAAAGCAGCTCAAGATAATTGCTGCCCTTAATAAGAATGCCCTGCTTTGAGCTTGCGCCGAGGCCGCTGAAAAAGCTGAGCGGAATTGAAATAACAATTGCGCACGGGCAGGAAACAACAAGTGCGGAAAGGCCTCTGTATGCCCATTCCTTCCATTCGCCGCCAAAGAAAATGGGCGGCACCAAAATTATAAGCAGCGCAACAAGGCAAACCGCCGGCGTGTAATATTTTGCAAAGCGTGTTATGAATTTTTCGGCGTGGCTCTTTTTGCTGTCTGCATCCTGAATCATATCAAGAATTCGGGAAACGGTTGAATCGCTGTATGCCTTTATTGCTTTTATTTTAAGCATTCCGTCTGCGTTAACGGATCCGGAATAAACAGTGTCTCCGGCAGAAACAGAAGCCGGTATGCTCTCGCCCGTAAGGGCAGAGGTGTCCACCTCGGCGCTGCCGCTTTCAACAACGCCGTCAAGCTCTATTTTTTCGCCGGGATTAACCGTAAATATATCTCCGGGCTGCACATCCTCCGGGTCAACATCAACAAGCTTGCCGCCTTTTTCTATATGAACCTTTTGCGGCGCCGATTTAATCATATCCGTAATGGATTTGCGGCTCTTTCCAACCGCCAAATCCTGCAAAAACTCGCCTATTGTGTATAGCAACACAACTGCGCAGCCTTCGGCATATTCGCCAATTGCAAATGCACCCACGGAGGCAATTGCCATAAGGAAGTTTTCGTTAAAGAAATTCTTGTGCATAATTCCCTCAACGGCTTCTCTTATTATTTCAAAGCCAACAACAAGATAAGAAACCGCAAAGCATGCCATTGCGGCATATTTCAGCGAAGCGGGCTGTGTAAATGCCTCGTTGATAATGTAACCTGCAATAAAAAACACGCCGGAAATGATTATCTTTGTCCAAAATTCCTTTTTGTTTACCTCGCTGCCGTGCTCATGGTCGTGTCCGCAGCCGCAGCCGTCGTCGCAGCAATGGTCGTGGCCGTGCTCATGGTGATGCTCATGGCCGCAGTTGCATTCTTCGTGATTATGCTTGTGCATCTCGCTCATTGAAAATTCCTCCTATTCTTCTATGTGCTCAATTCCGCAATCAATAATGTTTTTAACATGATCGTCGGAAAGGGAATAAACAACCTGCTTGCCGGATCTTGTGTATTTCACAAGATGATTTTGTTTCAGTATTCGCAGCTGGTGCGAAACGGCAGTTTGCGAAACGCCCGTGGCCGCCGTTATTTCGGTAACGTTTAAATCGCCCTCAAACAGCGAACAGAGTATTTTGAGCCTTGTTGAATCCGAAAAAATTTTGAATAAATCCGCAAGGTCGTAAACCATTTCTTCATCAATCATATTGTTCACCTCGGTTTTAGTATTATGTATGAACACCTGTTCATATGTTCATTATATTCATAACACCCGTGATTGTCAACATATTTTTTTGAATTTTCGGTGAAATTCAGAATTGAAATCTGAAAATGCGTCGAAAATCCGCCTTTTTAATTGCTTTTTGGCAGAAAAAAAGCAGCAGTTTCGGGAATTGCCCCTTCTCTGCTGCTTTTGTGCGCTTTGTGATTAAAAATCTGCAAGCGTTAAATTAAATGTTTAAAAAATCAAGCCTCATGCTTTTTTCTTGCAAAAAGAATAACAAAAGCTGCTGCGCCCGCTGCCGTAAGAGATGCTGCCGCAATTCCCGTGCTGCCTGTTGCCGGCGATTTTTTGCCTGTGTCTTTCTTTGCCTGTGTTGCTTGTGTGGTTGTGGTTTCCGCTTTGGTTGTGGTTTCTTGCGGTTGCTGCGGTGCCGGATCTGCATCTGCAATCGGAAGATAATATGCAAGTGCAAAAACAGCATCTGCGGTTGCATAATAAGTATCGTAATCAGCCTTGAAACCGCCTGTTTCGGAATCATAGAATTTGTTTATAAGCAAATCATAAACGGAATCTGCCTTTGTTTTGTTGCCGTATGCCGAATAAGCCGCAAGTGCAAGCGCCGTTGAATCTGCGCTCGGTGTGTAGTTAACATAGCCATCTGCACTGTATGTGTTTTCAAGCAAAGCAAAAGCATCGTCTGTGTATTGCGAATAATCTCCGCTGCCGTATTTAAGGGTAATAAGGAACGTTGCAAGATCGTCTGCCGATGTGCCGTAACCACCCCAAAAATCAGTGCCGGTGCCGATTGTGTAAAAGCCGATCATCTTGCCGCAAAAAGCATCTGCCGCATCGGTAAGTCCGTGTGCGCTTGCTGCCTCTGCCGCAAAAAGATAGTTGTATGGGCTGGCGCCGTAGTTTGCAGGATCCGCATTTTTAAGCATATCAACATAGTTTACGCCGTCAATATTTTCGGGATTCATGCCAAGCTTGTCTGCAATTGTGATGATTTCGCCAAGTGTTCCCACATCGGTAAGCGTGCCTGCCTGTGCAGCATCTTTTGCGGAAGCGAAAAACGCCTCTTTGTATGCGCTCACATCAGCGCCGCTTTTTGCAAGAATGTAAAAATTCTTTGCGTTTGCAATTGTGTAGCCGCCTTGGCTGTATTTGCCGTCAAAAGCATATGCCACGGAGGTGTTTACAACTTTGTTTACATCTGATTTAGTTGCGCCGAATGCCGTTACGGATGCACACATAACGATCATTACGGATAAAAGCGCTGCCAAAAATTTTTTCATAATCATAACCTCACCGTTATTAAAATTTATGCCTCCGGCGGATATCCTGACTCGCAACACACCGCTTTGCGGCAAGCCTACTTTTCACCTTCCCGCCTTTGGGCAGTGGCTCTGAATTTCGTTTTGCTTACAGTAGAGTGAGCTGCTGCGGCTTTTCACCGCATTCCCCGCAAGGAAATTTGGCTTTTCCTTTCGGCATGATAAGATTATACTCTGCCATAAAAATATTGTCAAATCAAATAAAGCGTGTTATTATAATTCTTATGAAAAAAGATATAAATGCAAAAAATGCGGTAATTGCCGTGCTTTGCGCCGTGCTTGTCATATGCGGTTTGGTGTTTGGCATTCAGGCGGCAAAAAGCAGCAAGACTGCCAAAATCGAAAATAAAACAAGCGTTTCGCTTTCGGCTTCGTCCGAAAGTTCTTCCGAAGCCGCTGTTGTTGCCGGCGGCTCATTTGATGATGCCGAAAGCAAATCAAAAGCTCAAAGCTCGGAAAACGACAAAAATCAGAGCGCAAAATCAAAAACATCCTCAACAACGGCTCGTTCTGAAACGAAAACAACAAAAAAATCAGGGGATTCGGTCGGCGCTGCGCAGAAAAACAATAATAAAGAGCAAGCAGAAGAGCCGCAAAAAAAAGAAATCACCGTTTCTTTTTCAATTTCCTGCAAAAACGCTGTTGCTTACGGCAGCGAAAATGCGCCGAAAAGCGGATATTTCATACGCCCTGAGGAATACACAGGCAAAAACGGAATCACTGTTTTTGATGTGCTTGAGGCAGAGTGCAAAAGCCACGGTATAGAGCTGACTTATAAGGATAAATATTACATTCAGGGAATAGGCGGCCTTGCGGAAAAGCAATGCGGCGGCGGCTCCGGCTGGATGTATCGTGTAAACGGCGTTGCTCCTCACAAAGCGGCAGTTGGTTATTATCTTAAAGACGGCGATGTTGTTGAATGGTATTATGTAACCAATATAAACGATAATTAAATGCAAAGCCGAAAATTGCCGCAAAATCGCAAAGAAAAGCGGCACATATGTTTAAGTTTTAATCAAGCAAAAGGCTCAAAAATAATCAGTTAATAAAAAGCTGCCTGCACTCGGCTGAGTGCAGGCAGTTTTTTTCTGCACTTCGGCAAAAGCATTGCCGCCGTGCGCTGTTTAATTTTCGTTTCCGAAAAATGCTTTTGCTATGCGCACGCTTTCCATAGCGTCTTTTGCATACCAATCTGCATTTATCATTTTAGCATATGATTTTGTGAGCACCGCTCCGCCTACAAAGATTTTTGCATCTGTGTGCTTGTGCAGCAGCTGAATTGTTTTTTCCATTGCCGGCACGGTTGTTGTCATCAGCGCAGAAAGCCCCACAAGCTTAACATTGTTTTCGATAACGCAGTTAAGAACATCCTCCTCCGGCACATCCTTGCCAAGGTCTATAACATCAAAGCCGTAATTTGAAAGCAGCACTTTAACAATGTTTTTGCCTATATCGTGTATATCTCCGTGAACAGTTGCAATCACGATTTTGTTGCCGCTTTTTTCGCTTGCTCCGCTTAAAATCAGCTTTTCTTTTATAACATCAAAGGCGGCTTTTGCGCTGTCTGCGCTCATAAGCAGCTGCGGCAAAAAGATTTTGTTTGCCTCAAAGCCGGCGCCAACCTCGTCAAGAGCAGGAATTATGTGCTCGTTAATAACGGTTAATGAATCGTTGCTTTCAAGCAGCTTTGCGGCGCAGGCGGCAGCCTCTTCTTTCATTCCTTTAACTATTGCCGTGTGCAGCGTTAAAAGAGATTCTGCCTTAGGCGCTTCCGAAACCGTAACGCTTTCAATGTATTCGCTGCAATTATCATCAAGCCCCGCAAGCGCATTGAATGAATAATATGCATTCATCATTGATTGCGATTTGGGGTTTATAATTCCGGCGGAAAGTCCGCTTTGCAAGGCAAGGGTAAAGAAAGCCGTGTTAATTGCGTCTCTTTTCGGCAAGCCGAAGGAAATGTTTGAAACACCCAAAACGGTGTTAACGCCAAGCACCTCACGAATGTATTTAACGGCTTTAAGCGTTTCGGCGCCGTTCATTTTATCCGTGCTTATGGTCATTGTTAATGCATCAACTATTAAATCTTTTTTGTCTATTCCGTATTCCGCCGCCGTTTTTATGATTTTTTCGGCAATGTCTATTCTGCCCTGTGCCGTTTCAGGAATTCCGTTTTCATCAAGGCAAAGGCAAACCACAACGCTGCCGTATTTTTTTGCAAGCGGAAAAACCTCTTTCATATTTTTCTCTTTGCCGTTTACGGAATTGAGCATCGGCTTGCCGTTGTAAATCCTGAGCGCACGCTCAAGTGCGGCAATGTTTGTTGTGTCTATCTGCAATGGGGTGGAAAGCACGCTTTGCAGGCTTGAAACCGCCTGCTCCATCATTGCTTTTTCATCTATTTCCGGCAAGCCCACATTAACATCAAGCACCTGTGCGCCCGCATCTCTTTGCGTTATGCCCTCTTTGATAATATAGTCTATATCGTTTCGGCGCAGCGCTTCTTTAAATAATTTTTTGCCCGTGGGGTTGATTCGCTCGCCTATAACAATGGGCTTTACTCCCAAATCAACCGTTTCGCTGTAGGAAGAAACTCTTGAAAAACTCTTTTTTTCAGGCACGCTTGCCGGAATTTCCCTGCAGCGCTCAATCATTTGCCTGATATGCTCCGGCGTTGTGCCGCAGCAGCCGCCGAGGAATGAAACCCCTATGTGCGCCGCTTTTTCCATATCGTCTGCAAATTCCTTGGGCGTAACATTAAACACGGTTTGCCCGTTTACGCTTTCAGGCAGCCCGGCATTCGGCTGCAAAATTATCGGCAGCTCGGTGTGGCGGCGTATTTCTTCAACAAACGGCAGCATTTGCTTTGGGCCGAGTCCGCAGTTAAAGCCTATTGCGTCAATGCCAAGCCCCTCCAGCATCGTAACGGCGGTTTTGATGTCTGCACCCGTCAGAAGGCGGCCTTTTTCATCAAAAATCATTGTAACATAAATCGGCAAATCGCAATTTTCCTTTGCTGCAAGCACCGCCGCTTTGATTTCATAAGTGTCGCTCATTGTTTCAATAAGCACTGCATCGGCGCCGTCCTTGCCGGCTCTGATCATTTGCGCAAAAATTTCAATTGCATCGTCAAAATCAAGGTCGCCCATCGGCTTTAAGAGCTTTCCCGTAGGCCCAATGTCAAGCAGCACCTTTTTGCCTGTGCTTTTTGCAAGGCGCACTCCGGCTTTTATAAGCTCTGCATAATTATCAAATTTAAGGCTGTTTGCGCCGAATGTGTTTGTTGTGATATATTCGCTGCCCGCTTCTGCATATCCTTTGTGCACGGCAAGCACGGTTTCCGGGCTGCTTATGTTAAGCAGCTCGGGCAGCTCTCCTGCCTTTAAGCCTGCGCTTTGCAGCATTGTTCCCATGCTGCCGTCAAAAAATTTAATGTTCATAATGTCCTCTTTAGCTTGGTGGCTGTGTTATTCTATGCCTGCAAATGCCGTAACGGATTTTGTGGGTATCATTTGAAAGCTGTCTGTAAGCGTTATTCCGCATCGCTTTGTTATATCAACAAGCTCAAAAATTTTTTTCTGCTCCGATATATCCAAATCAAAATATCCCGGCGAATATCTTTGCCTTGTTTTAACATTGTTGTCACGCTCTATTTCGGCCTGTAAGCCGTCGCAAACCTCTTCAATATATGCCGCAAGCACCGCCTGCGTGGTAACAAGCTTTGCGCCCTCGCTTGAATGAAGCCTCAAAAGCATATCGCCCGGTGTTCCCAGCGTTGCCGCCATAATCGCCACACGCTTGCAGCCTGCAAGGTTTTGCGCCAGGCGGCGGCTTTTAAATTCCTTTTCGCAAACGGTTAGCGTGTCTTCGGAAACAGAGCAGTCAAAAACTCTGTAAATGCTTTTCGGCGTGCAGCTTCGCTGCGCCTCGGCAATAATTTCGTCTATCAGCGAATTTAAAACTTCGTCTTGCACGGTGCTTCGGGTAAGCAGGTAGCGCAAAATCTCTTTTCTATCCATAAATTATCTCCGAAAGCCCGGCTGAAATCGCACCTGCCACATCGGGCTTGTTCATTGTGTAAATATGAATGTTGTTTTGGCCGTTTGCCATCAAATCAATTATCTGCTCCGTGGCATAAACAATGCCTGCCTGCTTCATTGCTGCAGGATTGTCGCCGAAGCGCTCCACGATTTTTTGGAATTTTTTCGGAAATGCGCAGCCGGAAAGCTCAACGCTGCGTTTAATTTGGTTTGCGTTTGTTATGGGCATAATGCCTGCAATGATGGGCACATTTATGCCTTTAATAAGGCAGTTTTCCTTAAAACGCAGAAAAACATCATTGTCAAAAAACATTTGCGTTGTTAAAAAATCAACTCCGCAGTCAACCTTTTCTTTAAGGTGGTTTATATCGTCTATTCTGTTTGCGCTTTCGGGGTGAATTTCGGGATAGCATGCGGCGCCCACGCAAAAATCACCGTTGCTTTTGATTTCGCTCACAAGCTCGCTTGCGTGGTGAAAATGTTGGTCGCTCGGAAATTCAAAGCCGTCCGGAATGTCTCCTCTTAGCGCAAGAATATTTTCAATTCCTGCCGCATTCCATTCATTTAAAACATCATCAATCTTATCTTTTGTTGAGGTTAGGCAGGTGAGGTGCGAAAGCGGAGTGATTCCGTTTTCTTTAATTGCCTGTGCAATTTCGGTTGTGAAGCCCGTGCGTGTGCCTGCCGCACCGTAGGTAACGCTCATAAAGGCGGGCTTGCTTTTTGCCATTTCGGCAATAACTGCCTTTGTGTTTTCTATTTTGCTCCATTCTTTCGGCGGAAAAACCTCAAATGAAACCGTAACACGGTTGTTTTTTAAAATATCCGCAATTTTCATATTTACACCTCGTATAGTTTGTTTACTTATACAGTTTATCAAAATATGTTTGTGTTTTCAATAAAAAGTGTTATAAAAACAGCCGGGATATGCATTTTTTGCCGCAACAAGGCGGCGTTGCATATCTCGGCTTAATTGTTGCGCTCTGCTTTACGGCGCATTGTCAATTTTGATAATTGATTTCGCCTTTTAAAATTATCGGGTATCTGATAAGCTCGGCGGAATTTAAATCAACCTTGTTCATGTTAACCGCCGTTATTTGGCTGTTTTCATAAGCAGTGTAATAATAAATTCCCGTGTCTGCGCTGCAGCAGGATGTGTAAATCGTGATTTCATATTTTTCCTTTTCAACCTCACAACAGCCCCTTTGCTGATCCACGCTCCCTAAAATGTGGAAAAATTGATTAACGCTTTCCCGCTCGCCGCATTCGGAAACGGAATGTGCCCTTGTGAATGCCGCACGAACAAAGCGTGATTGAGACGAAAGATCGCCGGGAAGCCCAAGCGTACCCATTCCTCTGCTGTATGGCGCAAGAGGCACATCGGGTGCAAAGGTGTTTTCGGGTTGGCTCGGTGAAAGGGAAATGTAGTTGCTTAAATTTTGCATTTGCATTTCAAACGGCGGATTGTTTGTAAGCACACCGGCAGGATTGTCGTAAATATGAAGCCCTGTTGCCGTTGATTCCGCCACTATCGCTTCGCTTTTGTCTGCAATTATCCAGTGCAGGCTTGCGGCAGGCATGTCGGCGCTGAACGGCGTGCCCACAAGGTTTATGCGCTCAAGCTTTTTACGTGCCTCGCAAACGGTGGCACAGCTGCTTAAAACCCACGGAATAAACTCAAATTGCGCCACGTTTTCGGCATCTGCTTTCGGATTTGTATATTTTGCGTTGCCAACGAAATTAAGCCCTGCCATGCAAAGCCCTTTTTCGTTCATTGCATCATAATAAAGCGGATAATTTTCTGCCACATGAGCCATTCCTATTATGGCATAATGGCTTTGGCATATGCCCGTGTGGCGAAATTCAAACGGAAAATTGCGGGGCGTAACGGTTATTTCCTCGCCGTATGAAAATTCGTAATCCAGCGTTCTGCCAAAATAAAAGCCTTTTGTTTTATATGTTGCTGCAGTGCACATAAGCCTGATCTCCTTTGTGTTGTTTGGCGCAGATGCGGTTCAAAGCCGCTGTTGCACAAGCCGTGTGAAGTGTTTTGCCTGCTTTTCCGGCTCACTTTTCATGTTAGTTTCTGCTTTTGCTCTTTTTAGCTTTGACATACGAAAGTATGCCCAAAGCGGCTGTAAATAATCTGCATTCGGGTGTTTTCTTTGCGCATCGGGTGATAAAAAACAGCGTTTCCGAAACAGAAACGCTGTTGAAAAGATAAACTGATTATCTCTTGGAGAACTGCGGTGCACGGCGAGCTGCCTTGAGACCGTATTTCTTTCTTTCCTTCATTCTCGGGTCACGAGTGAGGAGGCCTGCCTTCTTGAGGATCGGGCGAAGAGATGCATCATATTGAAGAAGTGCTCTTGCGATACCGTGGCGGATTGCACCTGCCTGGCCGGATACGCCGCCGCCGTTTACACGGCAAACAATGTCAAACTTCTCTTTTGTGTTTGTAAGAACAAGAGGTTGGTTAACGATGAGCTTAAGAGTGTCAAGGCCGAAATAATCGTCTATATCTCTGTCGTTGATCGTAACTTTACCGGTGCCGGCATAAACACGAACTCTTGCTACGGATTCTTTTCTTCTGCCTGTGCCGTAGAAATATGGATTTGATTCGTACATAATCTCTTAACCTCCCTTAGAATTCCCAAGCGGTGGGCTGCTGAGCCTCGTGCTTATGGTCTGCGTTTTTATAGATGCGGCATCTTGTGAGCTGCTTTCTGCCCTGAGTTGTTGCGGGGATCATGCCCTTAACTGCAAGCTCCATTGCAAAATCGCTCTTTTCTTTCATAAGAGTGCCGTATTTAACCTCTTTAAGGTTGCCGATGTAACCTGTGTGATGCTGATAAAGCTTCTTTGTGAGCTTATTGCCTGTAAGAACAGCTTGGTCTGTGTTGATGATTATAACAAAATCGCCGCAGTCAACGCTGGGTGTGAAGATGGCTTTGTGCTTGCCTCTGAGAAGAGTAGCTGCTTCTGCTGCAACTCTGCCGAGCGGCTTGCCTGCTGCATCAATAACATACCATTTGCGCTCGATTTCGTCAGCCTTTGGCATAAATGTTGACATTATACTTTCCTCCAAATCAAATTATTGTTTTTCAACTTGCTGCATAATAATAGCACAGGCGGCAAAATAAGTCAACAGCTAATTTAAAAAAATCGGCACTTGCTCGTTTAAACTCGTTTATTCTCGCTTATTCGTGCCAAATTCTCACTTTTAATTTATGCTTTTTCAGCTGCGGCGGTCTTGTGCTGCGCCTATAATTGCTCAAAATGCTTGTTTGTGCGGCGCCGAAAAGGCAGCGGGCAAAGTAAAAGGCACGCCGGTTGTTTACAGCTGAATGCGCCCGGTGTGCCTTTGATTTTTATTTAAGCCGTTATGCCCGCCATATATTCATATGCCGGAGCGGTGTTTGTGCTGTTGTTGTCAACATACCAAGTGTGGCCTATTTTAACAAGATTTACATCTATTGCAGCCACAATGGTGCCGTCCTCAAGCGTTGTTTCAACGGAAACCGTTTTTGCTGCTGAAATATCGCTTGCGGAAACATTGTATGTTTCAAGCTTTGCCGAATCCATTGCAGCCTTGTAAGCATCCAAATCCTCAATGTCTTTTTCGCCCGTTGCTTTGGTTGTGATTTTGTAATCCTTGCCGAATTCCGTTTGATAAAGCCCTGTGGACTCCTCTTGGATAACGGTTTTGTTGTCTGCGCCCAAGGTTAATTTGGTGCCGGTAACGGCGTTGCCGAAGGTTGCCACATTTGATTCAAATGCGGTAAACATAACCTCATCGCTCATATAATCATCGTTGAAGATTGCTTTGCGCTCCTCAACAAGCTTGTTGAAATAATTTGTGTAAATTGCATCGTAATCATCCCAGCCATAGGTTTTTATAAGCTCAATGTAATACGGATACATATGCTCTGCAAGAACGCCGGAAAGAGTGCCGTCGTCGTTAAGAGTGGTTTCCGATTTGTGGGAATCGGTGTCAAGGCCGCTTTTTTTAAGCTCCTTAAACTCTTTACTGTCCATATCCTTGCTGTAGCCGGGATAGATGATGGGATACATATAATTTTTGCGAATAAAATCGCCGTATTTGTCGCCCTTGGCGGAAAGTGTGTAGGTGTAAGCATTATAACCGTCACCCTTTTGAACGATTGTGTCGGCATAGCTTACGGCAAGCTTTTCACTGTCAAACGCAATGTATTTTTGCTTAACCGCAAAAACGGTTGTGCATGCAAGAATTGCGGCCACAAGCAGAAAAGCCACAAGAGCATAAAGCTTGTAATTGAAAGTTTTTTCTTTTTTTGCCATGTTTAAAGCCCTCCTTATTCCGCTTCAGCCTGAGCCAAAGCATCATCGCCGGCAGCCTCTGCCGCAGCAGCCGCTCTGCGCTCTTTAAGGGCTTCTGTTATCATTTCTTTTTTCTTGCCGACATTGTCATAGAATAAAATCGGCACGGCCTGCAGCAAAACAAAGATTGCCGGAATGATTGTGTAAATCATAAGCAGGCGATTAAGTGTTGTGTCGCCCTGCTGAGCGGCGGAAAGGTAAGCCACATTCGGGTCTTGCGAGATTTGGTATTTAGACCAATTGTAAAGCAGCCACGGGCCGAGTCCCTTTGTGAAAGCGGATGCAACCTTTGAGAAAAGGCCATATCCGGCATAAGCAATACCATCTTGCCTTTTTCCGGTTTTGTATTCGATTTCGTCAACACAATCGGCAATCATAATGTTTGGCGTTGTGTTTGTGTTTCCGTGCTGAATTCCGCAGAAGAAGTTGATGATAAGGAACGGCACGATAAGAGTGCTGTTGAAGCCGACGGAGCGGGAAACAATGTAAAGAATTGCAAGCGACGATGCGCCGTAAACACAGAATAAAATAAAGGTTTTCTTTGTTGAAAATTTCTTGAGAACAAAGTTAACAAGCAATGTGCCCACTGCAGTGCCTATGCCCATGGGAAGCAAAAGCGCAAGCTTTAAATCCTTTGAACCAAGCAGGTAAATCGCAATGTAAAGCGAAACGGTGCCGTAAACGCCTCTGCCGAAGCCGCAAAGCTTTGTAAGCGAAACCATAAGCAGGTTTTTGTTGCCGAAAACAACCTTGATTGAATCCTTAATGCTTACCTTTTCTTGTGTGAAAGGCACACGCTCTTTGTTGTTTACAAAGAAAATCATAACAAAAAGAATTAAACCAAGCGCACAAATTGCGGTGGAGATTATAAGGTCCACACCCTGGCCCTCGGCGTTTTTAAACTGCTGCTTGCCCATAACGGATTTCATTATCAGGCCCACAACCAAAATAACAACCATGCCGCCGGATTGGCCAACGGAGCGCAGGAAGGATGCAATGGAAATTGCCGTTGAGCGCTCGCCCGGATTCGGCGAGCAAAGAGAGCCAAAGCAGTTTGACGGGCTTTCAACAGCGCATGAAACCGCCGTATAAAGGCTGTAAACAACAAACATCCACACAATTGCAAGATGCTGCGAATTTGTGTTTGGCGCCACAAAAACCAAAAGAGCCACAATTGCAAGCGGCACTGCGCCAAAGCCAACCCAAGGCTTAACCTTGCCGAATTTAGTTCTTGTTCTGTCTACCAAATAGCCGATAACAAGCTCGCAGATCGCTCCCACGAAGCCTGCCACAAGGAAAACAGCTGAAATTGCATTGCTCATAACAGTGCTGTCAAAGCCTTTTCCTTTGAATGCGAAGTCCGCAAAGAAGGTGGCGGTGTAGTCCGGCATCCAGCCCGTAAGAAGAGCCACGCCGAATAAGCCGATACCAAAGGTGATTATCTCAGAGAACTTCATATACTTTTTTTGCTGTCCTTTTTCGTCAGACATAAAAAAGTCTCCTTTCATTGCCGCACAAACGACCCGTGCGGAAAGCCTAAGGCAAAATTTATTATTGCCTTTATGAATAATTCACTTAATTTTAACAGAGATTTAACAAATGTTCAACTTGTTTTTTTGATTTAAAGCACAAAATCAATAATTTTTTTCGGTTTCGCTCTTTCGGAAAACATTGTTGCCGAAATACCGTTTCAAATCGGAAATGTTATCCTTAATCTGATTGCCGCAACGGTTTTCGCCGTTCATGCTTTTATGCTTAATAAATTGCCTTGCCACCGGCATTAAAGTGTGCTACAATAATAAGCCGAAAAGATGTTATATAAATAATGTATGCAAATCGGCCGGCGCAAAAACTCTCGGCCGTGCACAGGAGATTGTTTTATGAATATTTATGAAGCTATAACAGCGCTTTCCGATTATGCCGTTCGCACCGGCCTTATTGAAGATGCAGACAGGGTTTATTCCGTAAACAGCCTGCTTGAGGCTTTGCAGCTTGATTCATATGAGCCCTGCGAGGTTTGCGGCGAGCCGCAGCTTGCGGAAATTTTGGATTCAATTCTTGATTATGCGTGCAAAAACGGAATTTGCGAGGATTCAATTGTTTATCGTGATTTGTTTGATACAAAAATTATGGGCTTGCTCACTCCGCGCCCGTCTTGGGTTATAGATAAATTTGAATCGATTTATGCCGAAAGCCCCAAGGCCGCCACGGATTTTTATTATGATTTCAGCAAAAAAACAAATTATATCCGTGCAGACAGGCTTGCCAAAGATGTTAAATGGATAACGCCAACTCCATACGGTGATATTGATATGACAATCAATCTTTCAAAGCCGGAAAAAGACCCCCGTGCAATTGCCGCAGCTCTTAAAATGAAGCAAAGCGCATATCCAAAATGCCAGCTTTGCCGTGAAAATGAGGGCTATGCAGGCAGAGTTAATCACCCGGCAAGGCAAAATCACCGCATTATTCCCATAACAATGGGCGGCGAGCCTTGGTTTTTGCAATATTCTCCATATGGCTATTATAATGAGCATTGCATTGCTTTCAACGGCAAGCACACTCCGATGACAATAAATAAGGCTGCATTTGAAAAGCTTTTTGATTTTGTTAAAAGATTTCCGCATTATTTTATCGGCTCTAATGCGGATTTGCCGATAGTGGGCGGCTCAATCTTAACACACGAGCATTTTCAGGGTGGTTGCTACACATTTGCAATGACAAAAGCTGAAATTGAATTCCCCTTTGAATTTAAAGGCTATGATGATATTGAAGCAGGCATTTTGCATTGGCCCATGTCTGTGCTTCGCCTCAGAGGGGAAGACACGGCACGCATTTGCGAGCTTGCGGATAAGGTTCTTGCTGCTTGGAAATGCTACACGGATGAGGAAGCATTTATTTATGCCGAAACAGAGGGCACTCCGCACAATGCAATCACCCCCATCACAAGATTTGCAAACGGAAAATACGAAATTGATCTTGTGCTCAGAAATAATATCACAACTCCCGAATTTCCGGATGGATATTATCATCCGCACCCGGAATATCACCACATCAAGCGTGAAAATATTGGCTTGATAGAGGTTATGGGGCTTGCCGTTTTGCCGGCACGCCTTAAAACAGAGCTTGAGCTTTTGGAAAAGGCTTTGCTTTCAGGCAGCGATATTGCGGCAGACGAAAGGATTGCAAAGCACAAGGAATGGGCGCTTGATATTGCCGCCCGCTATGAGCTTAATGCAGATAATTGCACAGATATCCTCAGGCAGGAGGTTGGCAAGGTGTTTGCCGCCATTCTTGAGCAGTGCGGCGTGTTTGAGCGAAACGAAAAGGGCAGAGCGCAGTTTGTGCGCTTCCTTGAAAGCATCAAAACAAACTGATAATCGCATTGTGAAAAACGGCAGCGGTTTACGAAAAAACTTAAACAAGCCTGTTTTGCCGTTTTCGCCGAAGCGGCAATTTTGCATAAATTAAATATAAAAATCAACGGCAACCGAAGGTGTGGGCTATTCTTTATGAATTGCACATAGGCGGTTGCTTTTTTTCGCCGTGGCAATATTTTCTTCTTTGCATAAAATGAATTGAATAATGAAAGGAGAAAAGCTATGTTTAATTATGTTAAAAAATTGCAATATCCCATAAATATAAAGCACTGCGATCCTCAGGCCGCAAGCATGATAATTTCTCAATACGGCGGCCCTAACGGAGAACTCGGAGCATCGCTCAGGTATCTTTCTCAAAGATATTCAATGCCGCTTCCGGAGCTTAAAGGCTTGCTCACCGATATAGGCACAGAGGAACTTGGCCACCTTGAAATGATAGGCACAATAGTGCATCAGCTCACAAAGAATTTAACGGAAAAGCAAATAGAGGAAAATCCCGGCTTTGCGGCATATTTCGTGGATCACACGGCAGGGGTTTATCCTGCGGCGGCAAGCGGCTTTCCTTGGAATGCGGCCTCAATTCAATCAACGGGCGATCCTATTGCGGATTTAAATGAAAATCTTGCAGCGGAGCAAAAGGCAAGAATCACTTATGATAATATTTTGCGCATGGTGGATGATCCCGATGTTGTGCAGCCAATTAAATTTTTAAGAGAGCGTGAAATTGTGCATTATCAGCGCTTCGGCGAGGCACTGCGCCTGCTGACCGATAAAATGAACAGCAAAAATTTTTATGCCTTTAATCCCGGGTTTGACGGAAAAAAATAATGCGCTCTCCGGCGGAGAGCCGCCGCTTTTTCTGCGGCGCTGCATTTCTTAAACAGCAAAAGGAGCAGTTTGTGACTGCTCCTTTTTATGTTGTGTTTTAATTTTATTCTTCCCATTTCATAATGGTTTTGCCGAATGCTTTTTTAGTGTCTTTTTCAAATGCGGCCTTTATGTCTGCCACGGTGCGCACCGTGTTTACGGAGCTTATGAGGTTGCCCAGATAATCAATGATTTCCGGGTGCGCTTCATACATTTTAACGGTTTTTTCAAAATCCGAAACACCGCTGCGTGATGAGCCGAAAAGGCGAAGCCCTTTTTCAAGAACCATGCGTGTGTTTATCTGCACGGGATATTCGGAAACCCCAAGCAGCGAGATTGTGCCCTCCGGTTTGATAAAATCAATTATTTGCTCTATTGCCACGGGGCTGCCGTTTCCGCCAACGCATTCAAAAGCGTGGTCAACGGTTAATCCGCCCGGAATTGCATTTACCGCATAGGTTGCATCGGCAAAAGTGAAATCCGCAAGCTTGCCGTATGTTTTTCCGAAAACGAAAATTTGCGATTGCGGAAAAGTCTTTTTGAGAAAAAGAGCGGTTATATAGCCCAAATTACCGTCGCCCCAAACGCCGATGCGTTCACGGCGGTCGTGTGCAATCTCGTTAAAGCGGGTTATGGCGTGCACGGAAACGGAAACAATTTCCGTAAATGCAGCCACATTCAAATTTATGCCTTGCGGCAGCGGTACAAGCCTTTTTGGCGAAATTTCAACATATTCCTGCAAAAATCCATCCATTGAAGAGCCGCAGAATTTAGATGTTTTTAAATAATTTTCGGCGATATAATCATCTTTTTCGCATGGTGCGTTCGGCACCATAACAACTCTGTCGCCGCTTTTAAAGGTGCCGGTGGGGTCAAAAACAACCTTGCCTATGCCCTCGTGAATAAGAGCCATCGGCAGCTTTTGTGCCAAAACCTTTGGGTCTCTTGTGCCAAGGTAATAGCGCATATCGGCATTGCAAATTGAAAGGTGAGTGGGGCGAACTATTGCGCTTTGCCCAAACAGCTCAATGTCTTCAAAAGCAATTTCAAAGCGCCTCGGCTCGGCAAGGCGGTAAACGGTGTTTATCATTCTTCATCCTCCAGCAGGGAACGGGCAACCCGCAAATCATATGGGTATGTGATTTTAATATTAAATGTTTCGCCCTCAACAAGCGCCACCTTTTCGCCCTTTAGCACAAATATTTTTGCGGCGTCCGTTAAAATGTCTTTTTCTTCGGCTGAAAGTTCGCTGTAAAGCTGCTTCAGCTTTGCCGCCTTAAAGGATTGCGGAGTTTGCCCTTGATACATGTGGCTTCTGTTTGGAATTGCGCTTATTGTTTTTTCGTTTTTTGATTCAACAATTGTGTCTGTTGCTTTAATCACTGTGTCGCATGCGTCATATTCACGGCAGGCGGCAATGTTTTCCTCAATGATTCTGTGCGTAACAAACGGGCGCACGGAATCGTGGGTAACTATGATTGTGTTTTCATCCAGGCCGAAATTTTGCTCAATGTAATTAACCGCATTCATAATGGTTTCGTTTCTTGTGGTGCCGCCCTCAATAACGCAAACCTTGTTTTGTGCGGGTGCAATGTGCTTTCTGATAAGATCCTTGGTGTGCTCCACCCATTGCGAAGGGCAAAGCACTATCACCTTTTCAAAATCCGGGTAGGTGAAGAATTTTTCAATTGTGTATATTATAACCGGCTTGCCTTTTAGCGTTAAATATTGCTTGGGCTTGTCGCCGCCCATACGAGAGCCTATTCCGCCGGCAAGAACTATTCCGTAAACCATATATATCTCCTTTCGGCAATCCGCCGCTTTATGTGATTTAATATCTATATATTATCTTAAAGCGCAAAACATTTCAAGGATATTTTGCTTTGAAAGCGGAATGGGGTTGCGCTCCATAAGCATGCTCATGCTTTTTTCCGCAAGCTCGGCGATTTGTTCATCGCTTGTGCAGCCTATTTCGCTCAGTCGGCTTCGCATTCCCATTCTCTTTTTCATTGCGGAAATTTCATTTGCCATTTTCTCCGGGTTCTCAAATCCGCATTCGTGCGCAAGTGCGGCTATTCTGCCGTTTGCATCTGCATTTTGCGCATTGAATTTGATAAAGTAATCAAGCGTAAAGGCGCAAGCCTCGCCGTGCGGCATTCCGTAAATATTTGTAAGCGGAAAAGAGCAGGCATGGCTGCCCGTTGTGCGTGGGTGTGAAAAAGCAACTCCCGCCGTTATGCTTGCCTGTGCCATTTTTTCTCTTGCTTCCTTATTGCTCGGCTCGTTGAAAGCCTTTTCAAGATATTTAAAAACAAGCTTTGCCGCATAAACGGAGCACGCAGAGCAAAGCGGCTGATTCAATGTGCTCCAGTAGCTTTCTATTGCGTGGCTCAGCACATCAAGCCCCGTTGATGCCGTAACGGCAGGGGGCACCGAAAGAGTAAGCTCCGGGTCTATTATTGCAATTTTGGGATACATTGCCGGGTCGTTCATAGGTGCTTTAAGCCCCTTTGCCGTGTCCGTAAGCACAGAAATGTTTGTAACCTCGCTTGCCGTTCCGCTTGTGGTGGGAAATGCAAGCATCGGAATTGCCTCGGCAGCATCAATCCGCCTGCCTCCTGTGTGATATTCGGCAATTTTGCCGTTGCCGTTAACCGTTGCGGCGGCAGCCTTGCAGCAATCCATCGGTGAGCCTCCGCCCAGCGCCACGGCAAAATCTGCATTGCAGCTGCGCATAAGCGCCGTGCAGGCATCAACATTATCCGTTGTTGGATTTGGGCGAATATCCGTGAAAATTTCTTTTATTCTGCCGCCGGAGTTTTTAACAAATTCATCGGCAACGCCTTGCTTTGCAACACTTGCAGAGCAAACAAGCACGCCCCTTGTGCCGCCGATTTCATCAATGTATTTGCCGATTTCGTTGCGCTTTCCGCTGCCGAAAACTATTTTAACGGGCAAATTGAATTTCCATTGCATATAATCAACTCCGTTTCGATTTTTGTTTATACGGCTATTTTATCACTATTGTGCCCTCCGTTCAAGCATATATTGCCTGCCGGTGCAAGCATATTGAAAATCGGGGCAAAAATAAATCTGCCGACACTTGCGTATCGGCAGATTCTTTTAATGGCGCGGCGGCGCATCCTAATTATTCCCTGCTTCAAACCGAAGAAAATGCTTTTTGCAATTTGCAAATAATTATGAATTTGGGGCATTGGGCAATGGTTTCAAAGGAAAAATCACCGGCAATTCATTTTGTTATCCGCCATCCTAAGTTGCGCGGCGCAATAGAAAAATTTTCTCCGCCGATTGTTGAAAAATAAAGAAAAAGCCGCTCAGAGATTCAAAAGGCCCTGAGCGGCTTTAGTTTTGTTAAATTTTAATTTTCGGCTTATTTTTGCTCCGGTTTAAAATTAAAAACGCAGGTTTCGCTGTTGCCGAAATACTTTTCCGCAAGCGGGGTGAGTGTGTCGCCATCGCCGTAATCGGGGGATTTCATTTCGTAAACCGCCTCGTTAAAGCCTGCCGAATAATCGTTGTTTTTTGCAAAGGCAAAGCCGTATTCAATCCTGTCCAGCTCGCCGGGAATGATTTTAAACTCTGCATAATCGGGATATGCATAAAGGCTGAAATCATCAATTATAACCGCATTTACGCTGCCGTTTTTTAGCGCTTCAAAAGCATCCTGTGCAGATGCGTAACTCTCTGCAAGGGCAAGTGAATTTTTCAAAGATGAATTGTTGTTGAGCGCAGTGCTTGCCGTGTCTGAAACAACGGCTGCCTTTGCGCCTTCAAGGTCTTTGTAAGAGGCAATTTGGCTGTCTGCCGAAACCGCCGTAATTATGCGGTTTTCAATAATGTTTGCGCTCCAATTGTAATCCTCGTTTGCGGTGCCCGTGTTCTTTTGCATTGCGCCTATGAAAATCATTGCGGTGTATGTTTTTCCGTTTTCATCCGTGTAAGCGGCATCCTCGCCAAGCTTGTGATCCTGCGGCACCTGCACAAATTCATAATTTTTGTAGTCGCCCTTAAAGGAATCAAAGGCGTTTTTGAAAAGCTCAACATCAAAGCCGGTAAGCTCGCCGTTTTCGTCCTTATAAAGAAACGGAGCCTGCTCTGCCGTGTATGCCACAAGCATAGTGCTTGATGTAATTTCATCTGCCTCTTCGTTTTTGCCTGAATTGCTGCATCCTGCAAAAAGCGAGCCTATAAGCAAAACGCAAAGCAGTGTGCAGATTGTTTTTTTTATCATTTTCAAGGTGAAATCCTCCATTCGGGCTTTCTTTATTATATTGTAATTTTAAATCATAATTCGCCTAAAGTCAATATAAACGATTCGCTTGTTTTTGACACTTGATTTTTAACAGCTTTCTTTAAAAAAACGCCGTGCATCGGGCTGCCGTGCTCATAATTTTTTTGTTTCCCAAGCAAAAGGCGTTTCGGCAGCAGATAAGCAGGCAGCGCAGCTTTTCGGCTTTGAGCACAAGGCTTTGATTTAGCAACATCCTTTGTGCGGTGCAAGGGCAATGCGCAAATTCAAAGAAAAAATTTGTAAAAACGGCTTGGTAAAGCCGTTTCTGCCTTGTTTTGTGATTGACAAATTAAATTTTTGGTATTAAAATGTTTTAATATATTATTGAAAAGAAAAGGCTGTGTTTTATATATGATTACGCTTGACAGAGTTTATACGGCTTCCCGTGTGCTGAAAGAAGTTATCAGAGAAACCGATATGATTTATGCTCCCAATCTTCGCAAGGGCACCAAAGTTTATTTAAAAACAGAAAATTTGCAGGTTACCGGTTCGTTTAAGATAAGAGGCTCATATTTTAAAATCAGCCAGCTTACGGATGAGGAAAAATCACACGGCGTTATTGCCGCTTCGGCAGGAAATCATGCGCAGGGCGTTGCGCTTGCCGCCACAAAAAGCGGAATAAAAAGCCTTATCTGCCTGCCGGCAGGCGCCCCTATTTCCAAGGTTGAGGCAACGAAGCGCTTCGGTGCAGAGGTTTGCATGGTTGAGGGCGTGTTTGATGATGCTTATAACAAGGCGCTTGAACTCAGAGATGAAAAGGGCTACAGCTTTATTCATCCTTTTAACGACCCCGATGTTATTGCCGGCCAGGGCACAATCGGCCTTGAAATTATGGAGCAGCTTCCGAATGCAGATGTTGTTGTTGTGCCGATCGGCGGCGGCGGGCTCATTGCGGGCGTTGCCTTTGCAATAAAGCAAATCAATCCCAAATGCCTTGTTTACGGCGTTCAGTCACAGGGTGCTCCGTCTATGCAGCAATCGGTAAACGACGGTAAAATAGAAACGCTTGAAAAAGTGCAAACTATTGCAGACGGCATTGCCGTTAAAACTCCGGGCGATCTTACCTTTGAATTGGTTAATAAATATGTGGATGGCATTGTAACGGTTTCCGATGATGAAATCGCACTTGCAATTCTTACTTTGCTTGAGCAACAAAAGCTTATTGCAGAGGGTGCCGGCGCAGTTCCCGTTGCGGCGGTTCTTGCCGGTAAAATTCCGGATATAGACGGCAAAAATGTTTGCTGCCTTGTTTCGGGCGGCAATATTGATGTTACCATTCTTTCAAGAGTTATCGAAAGAGGTCTTAAGATGAGCGGCAGAACAGCCCACATCACAATTGCTCTTTCAGATAAGCCGGGCCAGCTTTCCGGCGTTTCAAAGATTATTGCGGAAACCGGTGCAAATGTAACAAGCATAAATTACGACAGCACAGATCTTGATATGAACATCACGGATTGCTATTTGAAGATTACCGTGGAAACAAGAGATTATGCCCACATAGTTGCAATTAAACAGGCTCTTAAAGATGCAGGCTTTGAGGTTTGCGATTAAAAGCCGAATAAATAAAGCCAAGAAAGGAATTTGAATTATGGAATATGTTTCAACAAATAATGCCCCGGGCGCAATCGGCCCTTACAGCCAGGCGGTTAAGGCAAACGGCTTGCTTTTCACAAGTGGCCAAATTGCAATAAATCCTGCCACGGGAAATGTGGAGGCGCAAACAATAGAGGAGCAAACAGAGCAGGTTTGCAAAAATCTGAAGGCTGTTTGCGAGGCGGCAGGCACAAGCCTTGATAAGGCGGTTAAAACGGTTTGCTTCCTTGCGGATATAAATGATTTTGCCGCTTTTAATGCAGTTTACGGCAAATATTTCACCGCAAAGCCGGCAAGAAGCTGCGTTGCGGTTAAAGCTCTTCCGAAAAATGTGCTTTGCGAGGTTGAAGTTATAGCAGAGCTCTGATTTTTTTAATTTGAATATAGGCACACCCGCTTGCCGCATTGCGGCTTTTGGGGTGTGCTTTTTTTTGCGCCTTTTTGGCTTTTAAGCTGCCGAGAACCAAGCTTTTTGCAGAAAATGAATATGCTGAAAATTCGGCAAAATAAAACACGGCGCATCGGGATGCGCTCAGTAAAAAAACTTGGTTTAAGCTTTTTGAGTTTTGCCCGTTGCACCGTGCATTGCATGATTAAATTTTGATTTGCATTTATTCGGAAATGGAGCGATACACCTTTTTGTAAAGAGTGTGGCGGATTTTTTCAAATTCATCCTTTTCGATTGCTCCGCCCGTTGTCATTATCATAAGCGGCAGCGGCTCTCTGTCTTCGCCGAGAGGCGGCTGCATATACGGAAAATGATTAAGCGTAAAGCCGTTTCGCTCGTAAAAGCCTATTCGGCGCTTTGCAATTTCCGTTTCCGGCGGCTCAACCTCAAGGCAAAATCTGTTTTGCTCGTTTTCCAAAAGCTCTGCCAGCATTTTTGCACCAAGGCCGTTTCCTCTTTTGTTTCTGCAAACGGCAAAGTGCTCGCCGTATGTGAAATCTTCAAACCTCCAAAGGCTTATGAAAGCAGCGGTTTTTAATTCGTTTTCTGCGTCTCTTATTCCCCAAACCTCATATTCGGGCACGGAAAAAAGCGCTCTTTGGCCGCTTTTAACTCTGTATTCATCTGTGGGGAAGCTTTTTTCTATAAGCTCAAAAATCCCCTCAAAATCATTTTTGTTTAACTTAGTAAGCATTTTTAGTCCCTTTTCGGGCAAGCCTTACTGCTTGCTGATTCTGTAAATTCTGCATCCGTGCTTTTGAAGCGATGCGGAAATCATTTTTGTGTTGAAGCGCTCGTCACTCCAAAGCTCGTGCACTTGGTAAGAGCCTGCCGGGCTGAAGTTAAGATATTCGTCTGCCACGGTTTCGGAAATGTCTATGGAAACACCTTTAACCTGAGATGTTTTATTGTAAAGGCAAAGTGCAATGTCGCCGTTTGCAAGCGGCCTTGCAAGAATATCTATTCCGTGAATGGTTTTCAGCTTCTTGGCTGCCTTGCCGAGCGGGTCTTGGTCAATAAGAATAAGGCTCTTGTTCGTAACGGTTTTTAAAATCGGATTTTCCGGGTTGGGCTCGCCGTCGGTGCCCAAAAGCAACCTCAAATCATTGCCAAGCACAAGCGGCGCCGCCATCATGCACCAAAGGCTGAAGTGGGTTCTGTTTTCCTCGTCTGTAAGCTTGCCGTTGCCAACCTCAAGCATATCGGGGTCGTTCCAGGCGCCGGGTGCCGAATGAGCATAAAGCTTGATATTGCGAAGATAAATCATATGAATGCTATACCATTTCGGCATAATATCCGGTGTTGTGCGCCACATATTGCCTGCCGCAAAGCCCCAGTTCCAGGGATATGCAAGGCCCCATTCGCAAATTGAAAAGGTGATGGGCTTTTCTTTAAGCCCCGTTTCAAATGCCACCTTTTTTGTGGCGGCTTTAAGGGCGCTGCCCATTCTTTTGTATTGGATATAAGAGCTGTCTGCTCTTGTTTTAACAGGGTTTCTGAGCACGATTTCGTTTTCGCCGGCACGCAGTCGGATTATAAGCTGCGCTCTGCCCGTTGGGCTTGGTGCGTTTGTGCTTGGGAAAAACACCTCGTGCACGGTGCCGTTAACAACCACCTGCAAATATTCTTCGTTTCTTGTGAACTGCTTGTGGACAAGCAGGGTTAAAACATAAGCGCCGGCCGTGTTGATAACGGGGCGAAAGATTGCCGTGCCTGCGCCGTGGTTTAAAAGGCCTATTCCTTTGCCTGTAGGCAGCTTTTTAACCTGCAAAACTCTTGCTCTTCCGGTAAACTCGGCATTTTCGGGATAAAGGGTAAGCTCTGCCTTTTTGCCCGGTTCGCTGATTTCAAGAGCTTCAACAACCGGTGCCGCACCGCTGATTATTTTGTGGTGGCAGAAATCGTATTTGAAAAATTCGCAGCCCCATTCTGCAATCGTTTGTGCGTCAAGCGTTTCTCTGCCAAGGCTTGCCGGCAAATCCTCGCAGGTGAGTGTGCCGTTTGAGGAATAAAGTCCAACTTTCATTCCCATTTGGTTTATTTTGTAAATCAGGCTCTTAATGCCGGAGGGGAATTTTTCCAAATCGCCCTGAAGTCTGCCGTTTTCATCTCTCATAGAGCTTTGCCAGCAGTCGTCAAGGTTAATATAGCGATAGCCCGCATCAAGCAAGCCCGTTTTTTTCATGGCTGACGCCGTGTCTAAAATCAAATCCTCGCTTATATTTTGGCGGAAGGTGTTCCAGCTGCTCCAGCCCATTGGGGGAGTCGGTGAAGTCTCTGCCGAATAAGGCTCTTCGTTTTCAACATCCATTGTTATTTTTGTTGGCTTTGTAATCTTTTCAAGTGCGCAAATAGGGCATTTGCCGCCTAAACGATAAACAATAAACCAAACAACAAAAGCAATTATCGCCGCAATTAAAATAATTAAAAGTGCTATTAAAAATCCCATAAAATTTACCTCCTGCCGCATCTGCGGCGTATTTTATATGTTAAAGGGCTTAATCTGCTTAAAGCAAGCCGATTTCCCTGTAGTATTCAAGCTCCGCCTTTGCGGCAGCCGTGTTTTCGCTGCTGCCAACTTCCTTTGCAAGCTTCATCATCTCGCTTCGCCTGCAAAAAAGATTTCTGAAAAAGCGAATTGCCCAAGCAAGCGGTGTTAAATAACGCCTGCCTTTTAAAAAACGAATGTATGAAAGAGAACACATTTCTTCATAGCTCGGAAAAAGCAACGCAAGCTTTGCCGAAAAAGTGCCCTTTGCCGAGCCTTTGGCAAGCTTTGTGCGCTCCACCACCACGGCCTTGTTTCTGCCAACATTGCCGAAGGCTCCGTGCGATGCAATGAAGTCCTCCGTTTGCCGAATATTGTATTCGCATTGTGCGCCGCAACCAAACCATTTTTTGCAAATCGCAAGAATGATTTGAGAGAATTTGCCAAGCCCCATTTCCTCAAAATCCGCCGATGCGGCTGCAAGATCTATTCCGCCCGCATTAAGCATAACTGCCAAATCAAGCACCATTTTTATGCCTGCTCCGCAGTTGCCGAAATGGTGGGCCAAATGCGCAAGGATATATTCAAAATGATATTGCGGCAAAAGCCTGCCCTCACAGCCGTTGAATTCCGCCTTTTGAATTGCATTTTCAAAAAATTCATCTGCCGTGCTGTTGCCGATTTTGCCGTTTATAAGCGATGTGTGTATCTCTGCAATCACACCGCCTTTTGTGTAAACCCATTCTCCGCTGCCGCAAACCGTGTTTTCAAAGCCGTTTGCGCAAAGCAGCGCCTTAACCTTTTTTTCCATGCCCTTTTCAACAAGCAAATCAATGTCGCCCATTGTTCTTGCTTCGGGGTCGGGATAAAGCTCTCGCAGCACGGCGCCTTTAAACGGCACAAACTTAATGCCGCTTTTTGCAAGCAAAGCCTTTATTTCGCCGAAAATCTGCATTTGCATATTATTTATGTAAACAGAATCAAGAAACGCTCCCTGATATTTCGCAAAAAGATTTTCATTTATCTCATTAGCGTTTTCGGCGCCGGAAATTGCGCAAAAAACAGGGCACGCAAGATTATGAATTTTTGCCGTTGCAAAAAGCTGCCTGAAATCCGTGTTGGGCTGTAATGTTATTTTTTCGCCGCTTATGTATGCGGCAAGAAGCGATATAAGATATTCCTGCTCTTTCGTCATTCGCAGCGCAGTCCTTTCGGGCGGCTAAATATAGTTGTGGCTGTTTAAGAATTCGTGTGCCGCCGTGATAATGCTTTTGTCGTTTTCAAATTTAAGAATGCTTAAAGCTCTGTCGTAGGTAAGCCAAATATAGTCCTCAATTTCCTCCGGCTGAATGGAGGTTGAACTGTCTGTTGTGGTGCCGACAAAAATGGAAACCTGCTTTTCGATTTTGTTTTGAATTTTGTATTTTGAAATGCTTTCAAAGCCGTCAATTATGCGCACATGGATTCCGGTTTCCTCAAGCACCTCTCTGATTGCGGTTTGCTTTTTGGTTTCTCCGGGCTCAATGTGCCCTTTGGGAAATCCCCAATGCGCAGAGCGTTTGTTTTTTATCAGCAAATAGCGCACTTCGCCCTTGATGTCTCTGTACACCACAGCGCCGCAGCTGCTTTCGTACAAACACTCAAGCTTGTAATTGGGAAAATCTTTTTCAACATCTATGTGCTTTTTGATGTCGTTCACTATGAATCTTGTGCTCTTGGGAGCTGTTATAAGAATCTGCTTTCCGCCGGCCTTCGGGTTAAGAGTTGCAATCACTCTTCCGTCAAAATTACGAACGGGATGGTCTATTCCCAAAACAAATGAATAAATCTCATCTGCATTGTAAACCGAGCCGTAGTTGAGCGGAAACACAAACCGAGTGCCGGCACGAATGGATCCGATGGGATCTGTTATCTTTATTCGGACATATTTTCCGAGCATTTTTTCACCACCGTGTAAAATATTAAACATAGTTCTATTATACTAAAATATAAATAAATATACAAGTGCGAATATTAAATTATGTTTTCGGCGGCAAATCGGCACTTGTTTTGCCTGTGTGTTGCTCCGAATTAAAAAAGCGGCGCAGCGTTAAACTGCGTCGCTTAATTCTATGTGTTTGGCAGGCAAAAATCGAACTGCTGTTTAAAGCATTCAATTTATGTGTTTGCCGTGTTAAAAGCCGGCCGTTATTGCGCCGAGTCTTCTTCGCTGTTGCTTGGCTGCGGTGCAAAATCATTTTTTGCATCGGCGGTTGCATTTTCTGCATCCGGCTTTGCGTCGGCGGCAGCTTCGGTGCCTGCCGTGTTAAATGTGCCTGTGCCGAAAACGCCTGCCTGCATAAACGGCATTGCATTTTCCGGAATGTCCGCCGCCTGTGCCGTTTGTGAAGAAATATCCTTCGGTTCGGAGGGTTCCGTTGGCTCGGTTGGCTCAATAAATGCCTCCGTCGGTTCCTTCGGCTCTTCCATTTCGCTGAAAAGCGGAGCGGTCGGTTCCTCCGGCTCCGTAATCGTGATTTGCGGCGCCTCCTGCTTCGGCTCCTCCGGCATATCGGGCGGATTTACCGTGTCATTAGTAAGCGGCGCATAAATGTCCTTCGGCTTTTCGGGATCCTGCGGCTGCGGGATATCCGGTGTAAAATAAGCCGGCTGAGGCTGCTGCATCATTTGCTGCGGAGTGTAATATGTCGGCGCATATGCGGCATATGCCTGCGGTGCCGGCGAAACGGGTGCCTGCGGTGCATAATAGCCCGGTGCGGTCTGCTGATTAACCTGCCCTTGCTGCGGCTGAGGCGCCGTGTATGTTCCGCTTTGCGGCTGCCGCGGTGTGCCGAAATCCTGCGGAGGCTGTGCATATCCGTAATTTACGCCCTGCTGATTTGGGGCTTGATATGGCTGCCCCGGCTGATACTGTGCAGCCTGCGGCTGATATTGCGTGCCGTAAAACGGGCCGCTCTGAGCCGCATATTTTGCTGCTCTTTGAGCATCGGAAAGGAAATCGTCCTCTGTAACAACTCCAAACTGAATTGCACGGTTTTTAAAGTTTTCATAATAAAGCGCCCGTGTTGTGCTTACATAAGGAATAACATAGATAAGCGGGAAAACCGCAATGCAAAGTAAGTACCACGGAATAAAGCTTAAATCAAGCGCGAAAAGCTCGCTGCGGTGGCCTTTTACTATTTTTTTGCTTAGCTTGATTGCCTGCATTGGCGAAAGCTCGGGGTATTCACAAATCAGCTGATATGTAAAATATGAACTGTAATAGAATATGATTCCCGGAATTATAAACAGCACCGAGAGCAGATCAATAAGCAGGCCTTGCAAAAATGTCGCACCCAGCTTTTTGCCGTAATTGTCAAATGCTTCTTTGTATGTAACTTTTATTCCCTCGCCAAGCTCGTACTCCTTGCCGTTTACAAATTTAACATAATACCAACTCAGTGAAACCAAAAGCGGTAATAACAAAATCCGAGCGATCGCAAGCGGATAGGAAACCACGCTCCATGTGCTTGATGCGGTTTTTTGCGGCGCGGAAATAAGCGTTTTTTCGGGTGCGGAATTTGCCGCCGTGCCGAAATTTTCAAAATCGCTTGCGGAATTGCCGCTGCCGTCAAAATCTTTAAAATAATTTTTGTCGTTTGAATTGCCGTTGTCGGAAAAAGAATAATCGCTTCCGTTGAATATATCGTTTGAGGAGGTGGATGTAATCGAAAAAGATAATCCGCCAATTGCCATGATGGCAATCGAAACCACAAATGATGTAATAAACAGCTTCATAACCTTATCTTTGATAAGCGCTCTTGCCTGCTGTTTAATCAAGCCTCTGTCAAGATTCATAAAATCACAAGCCTTTCCGCCCTTTTATATTAGGCGCACAGAGGCGGGCGGTGCTGTGCGCCGTGAAAATTCAGTTTGTTAAAATTCGATTTTTTCCGCGATGAAGTCCTCAAGCTCGGTAATCGGAATTCTAACCTGCTCCATAGTGTCACGGTCACGAACTGTTACGCAACCGTCCTCTGCGGAATCAAAGTCATATGTTATGCAAAACGGCGTTCCTATTTCATCCTGTCTGCGATAGCGCTTGCCGATTGAGCCTGCATCATCGTAATCAATGTTGAATTTCTTTGAAAGGTTATCGTAAACCTCGCCTGCCTGCTCGCTGAGCTTTTTGGAAAGCGGAAGCACCGCTGCTTTAAACGGAGCAAGAGCCGGGTGGAAATGAAGCACGATTCTGGTGTCGTTTTTCTCCGGGTCGATAACCTCTTCATCGTATGCCTCGGTAAGAAGCGCAAGGAAAAGTCTTTCAACGCCCAAAGACGGCTCAATAACATAGGGCACATATTTTTCGCCCGTTGTTTGGTCAAAATATTCAAGGTTTTTGCCGCTTGTTTTAATATGCTGCGAAAGGTCATAATCCGTTCTGTCTGCAACGCCCCAAAGCTCGCCCCAGCCAAACGGGAAAAGATATTCAAAGTCTGTTGTGGCCTTTGAATAGAAGCAAAGCTCCTCGGGTGAATGGTCACGAAGGCGAAGGTTTTCGGGCTTCATGTTAAGAGAATAGAGCCAATCACGGCAGAAGCTGCGCCAGTAATCAAACCATTCAAGGTCTGTGCCCGGCTTGCAGAAGAATTCAAGCTCCATTTGCTCAAATTCACGCACACGGAAAATAAATTTGCCCGGTGTAATCTCGTTTCTGAAGGATTTGCCAACCTGTGCAACGCCAAACGGAATTTTCTTTCTTGTTGTTCTTTGCACATTTGCGAAGTTTACGAAAATGCCCTGTGCCGTTTCGGGGCGAAGGTAAATTTCGTCTTTTGAATCTTCTGTAACGCCCTGAAATGTTTTAAACATAAGGTTGAACTGGCGAATGTCCGTAAAATTATGTGCGCCGCAGTTGGGGCAGGGAATGTTGTGCTCTTTGATATATGCGCTCATTTCCTCGTTGCTCCAGCCGGCAACATTTGTGCCGTCAAAGCTTTCGATAAGATCGTCTGCTCTGTGGCGTGTTTTGCATTCACAGCAGTCCATAAGCGGATCTGAAAATCCGCCGAGATGGCCTGATGCAACCCATGTTTGCGGGTTCATAAGAATTGCGGCGTCAAGGCCCACATTGTATTTGTTTTCCTGAATGAATTTCTTGCGCCAGGCAGCTTTGATGTTTGTTTTAAGCTCAACGCCGAGCGGGCCGTAATCCCAAGTGTTTGCAAGGCCGCCGTATATTTCAGAGCCGGGATAAACAAAGCCCCTGCCCTTGCAAAGCGCAACAAGCGCTTCAAGTGATTTCTCTGTATTTTTCATTGTTTTTTCCTCCATGATATTTGCTGAAAGTTATACACACTTATAATACCATATAATGCAAAATTATACAATAAATATTTAATGCATATTTTTTGCACCCTGTTTTTCGGCAAAAAACCGTAAAAAAGCACCGCAGGCGCTGTTGCCTGCGGTGCTTTTGCAGTTTAAAAATTATTTGTTTTGCTGAGCAAGCTTTTCGGGTGATCCGCAACATTTTTTGTATTTTTTGCCGCTGCCGCACGGGCACGGATCGTTGGGGCCGATTTTTTTGCCTTTTCTTACGGGCTCCTGCTTAACCGAATTATCGCCGCCGGAGGTGGCAGTAACCTTTGCAACTGCCTTGCGCTCAACATCTTCTCTGCGCCTTACAACCGTTGTGAACATCATCTGAACGGTGTTTTCGCGAATAGCGGCAGTCATCTCGTCAAACATATCATAGGATTCCATTCTGAATGCAACAACGGGATCCTGCTGAGCATATGAACGAAGATGGATGCCCTCTTTAAGATCCTCCATGGCATCAATGTGATCCATCCAAAGGGAGTCAACATTGTGCAGCAGAATTTTTCTTGAAAGATCCTTGTAGATTTCTTCTCCGAAAAGTTCTCTTCTTTCGTTAAGCTTCTTTCTGCCGGTTTCTTTAAGCAGCTCAACAATTTCATCAAAGCTCATATCGTCAAGCTTTGCAATTTCTTCATCGTTAAGAAGCCAGCCTCTGTATTTTTCTTTAAGGCCGCTGAGATTCCAGTCTGCCTTATTTGCGTCTTTAGCGCAATAAACAGGCACATTGGCGTCAATGCTTGAATCAAGCATATCAATGATTTTGTCGGAAAGGTCCATTCCGTCAAGCACCATGTCACGCTGCTTATAAATAAGCTCACGCTGGCGGTTCATAACATCGTCATATTGCAGGGTTTGCTTTCTGATGGCAAAGTTTCTGCCCTCAACCTTCTTTTGTGAGGATTCAACGGTGTTGGAAATCATTCTGCTTTCAATCGGCATATCCTCATCAACATTAAGCCTTGCCAAAACGGCTTTCATTCTGTCGCCGCCGAAAAGGCGCATAAGGTCATCTTCCGTTGAAAGGAAAAATTGCGATTTGCCCGGATCGCCCTGTCGGCCGGCACGGCCTCTGAGCTGATTGTCTATTCGGCGTGAATCGTGGCGCTCGGTGCCCAAAATGAACAAGCCGCCCGCTTCACGAACCTTGTCTGCTTCGTCCTTGATTTGCTCTTTGTATTTCTTTTCAAGCTCTTGGAATTTGGCTCTTGCTTCAAGAATTTCTTCATCATCTGTTTCCGCAAAGCCCTTTGCCTCTGCAATAAGCTCTTCGGGGTATTGCAGCTTTTTCATCTCTGCTGTTGCAAGAAATTCTGCGTTACCGCCAAGCATAATGTCGGTTCCGCGTCCTGCCATGTTGGTGGCAATTGTAACGGCGCCGAGCTTGCCTGCCTGCGCAATGATTTCAGCCTCACGCTCGTGGTTTTTTGCGTTGAGCACATTGTGGGGAATTCTTTCCTTTTTAAGCATTTTGGAAAGAATTTCGCTCTTTTCAATGCTGATTGTGCCAACAAGAATCGGCTGGTTGTTTTCGTGCGTTTCCTTGATTTGCTCAATTATGTGCTTGTATTTGGCTTTTTCCGTTTGGAAGATAACATCGGGTAAATCCTTGCGGGCAAGCGGTTTGTTTGTTGGAATTTCAACAACATCAAGCTTGTAAATCTCGCTGAATTCCTGTGATTCGGTGGATGCGGTACCCGTCATACCCGAAAGCTTTGAGTAAAGGCGGAAATAGTTTTGGAAGGTGATGGTTGCAAGCGTTTTGCTTTCGTGCTCAACCTTAACTCCCTCTTTTGCCTCAATGGCTTGGTGCAGGCCGTCATTATACCGTCTGCCAAGCATTATACGGCCTGTGAATTCGTCAACAATAAGCACCTGGCCGTCTTTAACAACATAATCAATATCTCTGCGCATAACGCCAAGCGCTTTGATTGCTTGGTTGATATGGTGAAGCAAGGTGGTGTTTTCCATATCCATAAGGTTTTTAACGCCGAAATATTCCTCCGCCTTTTTAACACCTCTTTGAGTAAGCGTTGCCGTGCGGGCTTTTTCGTCAACAACATAATCGCCGTCATATGTGTCTTCAGTGTCCTGCTTTTCGTCCATCTGGGCAACCTTATCCATTTTAAGGGTGATTGCAAAATCGTTTGCTCTGCGGTAAAGGTCTGTTGATTGATCGCCTCTGCCGCTGATGATAAGCGGAGTTCTTGCCTCATCGATAAGGATTGAGTCAACCTCGTCCACAATAGCAAAATTATGGCCTCTTTGCACCTTTTGCTCTTTATAGAGCACCATATTGTCTCTAAGGTAATCAAAGCCCATTTCGTTGTTTGTGCCGTAGGTAATATCGCAGTTGTATGCCTCCTGGCGCTGTGAATTTGTTTTTTCGTGAATGATAAGGCCGGCGCTCAAGCCGAGAAAACGGTAAAGCTTGCCCATCCATTCGCAGTCACGCTTTGCAAGGTAATCGTTAACGGTAACTATGTGAACGCCCTTGCCCTCAAGCGCATTAAGATATGCAGGCAGGGTTGCCACAAGGGTTTTACCTTCACCTGTTTTCATTTCCGCAATTCTGCCCTGATGCAGAATGATGCCGCCGATTACCTGCACATAAAAGTGCTTCATTCCAAGCACTCTCCATGCGCCCTCTCGGCAAACTGCGAAAGCATCCGGCAAAATATCATCAAGCGTTTCGCCTGCTGCAAGCCTGTCTTTCAAAATCTGAGTTTGGGAAACAAGTTCTTTGTCGCTCATTTTGCCATATTTATCTTCAAGCGCCATAACCTTGTCTGCGGTTTTCTTTACTCGCTTAACTTCCTTTGCGGAATAGTCGCCGAAGATAGCAGTTAAAAATTTACTTGCCATTATTACACCTCTGTTGAGTTATAGTTATTTTTCAAACTTGTAAATAATCATTTTATCATAAAAGCGGTGCAAAGTCACGCTTTTTTTACATTTATTCGGAAATAACGGATTTAATTGCTTTAAGAGCACCGCCGGAAACGGCGTTTTCCGCATCTTCGTCAAATCCAAGCACAAGGCAGCCCTTGCCCTGCGAAACGGAAAGCGTTATCGTTTGCTCGCCGCTTTGCATATCGGCGGCGGAGATTTTATCCGTCAGCTTTTTCAAATTGGTGTCAAGCCAGCTGTCCTTGCTCAGGTTTCCAAGCAGCTGCACGGTGCTGTATTTGCTTAAAAGCTCCTTTGTGTAAGCCGATGCGGGCTCGTATAAATCCTTGTTTTTAACGGAAACGGTAACGGTTTTTGCCTCCGTGTCAATCGCCTTTATTTCATAGGTTAAATTCTCAAAAATCGCCTTTCCCAAATCGGAAAATTGAGTGTGCGATTCCGCATAAGACATGATTACGGAAAGAGTTGAGGAATCAACATATTTTTGAAGCTTTTCCGTGTCAAAATCAATAAGCGCCGCAAAGGCCGTGTCTGTTGTTTTTCTTATGTTTTCCTCGGTAACCTTTGTGCTTGTTGCCGAGCAGGAGCAAAGGGTGGCTCCCAAAAATATTATGCAAAGTATTGCCGCAATTGCTTTTTTCACAATTATCTGCCGCCTTTCCGCCGAATAAATTCATATTTCTTAATTTTGTTTTTAGCTCTTTTTAATCGGCATTTAGTATTATATATAACTGCCGCCGAATTTTCAACACTCGGGCGGAAATGTTAATAAAAGATTCGCTTTTTGCTTCTTTTTAATTCCCGAAAGCGCCGTTTGCAGAAATCTGCGGCTGAAATGCGGCTTGGCAAAGGGTGCAAAATGCGAAATTTTTGCCCGGCGCCGCAAAAGTATCAAAAGTATTAAAATCTTAAGATATAAATTGCATATCGTTTACACATATGGTATAATTGGGAAAAATTATGTGCATATGTGGGATATTGCGCCGTTTTTTGCCGATTATGCTCGTTAAAAAGCAAAAAAGCAAGCTCCGGTAAAACGCGTGTTTTTGTTAAAATCACGCTTTGCGCAATGTGCCTTGCAAACAAAATTTCAAAGAAGAAAACAAAATTCCTGCAAAAGGGGGTATCACAAAAGGCAAGTTTCGCTTTGCGAAAAGCCGTTGTTATGAAAGCGTTTTTTAAAAAATGGTTTGCGCCCATCAAATTCAAGCGCCTTTTTGATATTGTTGCGTCGTTTTCGGCGCTCGTTATTCTTTCGCCGCTGTTTCTTGTTATCTGCGTAATAAATTTCTTTACGCCGGACACAAGCGTTTTCTTCAGCCACGAAAGAAGGGGCCGCAAGGGCAAGCCTTTCAAAATATATAAATTTCAAACAATGAAAAACAACACTCCAAACTGCGCAACGGGCGAGCTTGAAAATCCCGAACAGTATATAACGAAATTCGGCAAATTTTTGCGCAAAACAAGCCTTGATGAGTTGCCGCAGCTTTGGAACATCTTAAAGGGCGATATGAGCTTTGTGGGCCCGCGCCCGCTTATCTCAAGCGAAATCAGAGCGCACAGAATGCGCCTTGAATACGGAGTTTATCGTTTTCGCCCCGGGCTTACCGGCCTTGCGCAAATTAAGGGAAGAGACAGTATTTCACTTATGAAAAAAATGAAATATGATAAGCTTTATTGCGATAATTGGAGCCTGAAGCTTGATTTTATAATTCTGCTGCAATCCTTTGGCGTTTGCATCAGGCAAGAGGGCTTCCACGAAGGCATTTATCACCGCAGATGATGCCTTGCCAAAAATCGGCGCCTGCCGAAACGGAGATGTGATTATGGAAAGAAATTTTATAGACGGTTATATGGAATGGCAATCCGATCCGGAAATAACGGGGGTTAATAAGCTGCCGCCGCACGCCGATCTTATGCCTTATTCCGATTTTGAGGAGGCAAAGAAATGCAGCCGCCTTGAATCATCCTGCTGCCGTCTTTTAAACGGAAAATGGAAATTTAAGCTCTATAAAAATTATGCTTACAGGCCAACCGATTTTGCTCAGCCGCATTATGATGCCCATAATTGGGACAGTATTATCGTGCCCGGCTCCTGGACTATGCAGGGCTATGATCAAAATCAGTATTGCAATGTGCGCTATCCTTGGGAGGGGCATGAAGATATTTGCCCTCCGAATGCGCCCACAAAATATAATCCCGTAGGCTGCTATCTTAAAAAAATCCATATCAACAGCTCCGTGCTTTCAAAAAGAGTTGTTATTTGCTTTGAAGGTGTTGAATCTGCTTTCTATCTCTATGTAAACGGCGAAAAGGTCGGCTATTCCGAATCAACCTTTAACCGCAGCGAATTTGATATTTCCCGCTATCTTGTGGAGGGCTCAAATGTTATCGGCGTTGAGGTTTATCGCTGGTGCACCGGCAGCTGGCTTGAATGCCAGGATATGTGGCGCATGGCGGGAATTTTCAGGGATGTTTATATCTACACAACAGAGCGTGAATATATCAGGGATTACACAATCAATGCCGTGCCGAGCGAAACCTTGGCAGACGGCTATTTTGATGCCGTTGTCAAAACAAACGGCGCTTATGAAGGGCTTTCGATTGATTTAAGCATTCTTGATGAAAACGGCGAAACCGTTGCAATAGACAGCCGTTATGCAAATGAGGATAATGTTACCTCTCTTAAAGCAATCGTAACGGGCGCAAAACTTTGGAGCGCAGAATCCCCAAATCTTTACACGCTTGTAATCACTCTTAAAAACAACGGAATTCCAACAGAATATTTAAGCACGAAATTCGGCTTCAGAAAGGTTGAAATTAAAGACGGCATTATTAGATTAAACGGCGAAAGAATTGTCTTTAAGGGCACAAACCGCCACGAATTCGATTGCCGCCTCGGCAGGGTTATGACCGAGGAAACAATGCTTAAAGACATTATGCTTATGAAGCAAAACAACATCAATGCCGTGCGCACCTCTCATTATCCTAATTGCGTGCGCTGGCTTGAACTTTGCGATGAATACGGCATTTATGTTATTGATGAAAACAATATGGAAAGCCACGGCACAAATCGCTCTCGCATTCTCGGCTGCCCTCAAATTCCCGGCTCACGCCCCGAATGGGAAAGGGCTTGCATGGATCGCATAAAGGCGCTTTATAACAGAGATAAAAATTGCACCTGCGTTGTGTGCTGGAGCCTTGGCAACGAAAGTCTCGGCGGCGAAATTCCGAAAAAAATGTATAAATGGATTAAAGAGCAAGATCCGTCTCGCTTTGTTCATTTTGAGTGTGCCGGCGATCCAAACGAAAAAACGCTTTCCGATGTGCAGTCACATATGTATGCAAAGCCTTGGGATTGCGAAGAATATGCCGTAACGCAAAGAGACGGCAGACCTTATATCCTTTGCGAATTCACTCACGCCATGGGCAATTCATGCGGCTCAACTCAGGAATATACTTATCTTTGGGATAAATACCCGTGCTTGCAGGGCGGTTTTGTTTGGGATTGGGTTGATCAGGCAATTATGACCTCCGATGAAAACGGCACGGAATATCTTGCTTACGGCGGCGATTTCGGCGATGAGCCTAACGACGGCCATTTTTGCGGAAACGGGCTTCTTTTTGCAGACCGCAAACCAACCCCCAAGCTTTATGAAATTAAAAAGCTTTATCAAAATGTTGATTTTAAAGCAATAGATGCCGAAAAAGGCGTTGTTGAAATTAAAAATAAATTCCTTTTCTCCGATTTAAGCGAATATGAGCTTTATTGGTGCCAGTGCTCGGATAAGGGCGTGCTGCGTGAGGGCACGGTTGATGTAAGAATCAAGCCGGGCGCCAAAGCGGTTGTTGATTTGGAATTAAACAGAATAACAAACACGGAATGCTATCTTAATCTTGCTCTTCGCACCAAAGAAAATAATTCTTGGAGCAAGGCGGGGCATATTGTTGCCGAGGAGCAGTTTGTTATAAACGAATTTGAAAACACATATGATGAATTGGAGCCCGGCGAGGAGCTTGTGGTTGCAGATACATATGGCTCGCTTCGTATTTTCACGGAGGATATAAATATTCGCTTTGAAAGGCGAGAGCGCAATCAGCTTTATTCCGTTAAGGTTGGCGGTGAGGAACTGCTTGCCGCACCCGTTCGCCTCAATTTCTGGCGTGCGCTTACGGATAACGACAGGGGAAGCAGGGCCGGCTCAAGGCTCGGCTGCTGGCGTGATGCCGGCAATGCTCCCGGAATTTACAACAACACAAAATTCTCGATAGAGGGTTATAAAATTCTTGAAAACGGCAAAAAGGTTATTGTAACCTGCGGCGCCGTTATCTGCACTCAGCCCGAATCAAGAGCCGTTATGGTTTACACAATCACTTCAAACGGCATAGAGGTTGATATGCAGTTTAAGGCGGGCGAGGGGCTTCCGGAAATTCCGGAGGTTTCAATGCTGTTTGAGCTGCCGGGCGATTTTGAAAACATAACTTATCTCGGTGCCGGCCCGTTTGAAAATTATATAGACAGAAAATGCGCTGCAAAAATCGGGCTTTACACAGACAGTGTTTCAAATATGTATACCGATTATTTAAAGCCGCAGGAGTGCGGAAACCGCACGGGTGTGCGCTATGCAACGCTTGTGGGCAATAAAAAGGCAATCACATTCATTGCAGAGCCCGTTATGGAATTTAACGCAAGCCGCTATTTGCCGATGCAGCTTGAAAACGCTTGGCACAAAAAAGAATTGCCGCAAAGCGATAAAACCGTTGTGCGTGTTATTGCACGCCAGCAGGGTGTCGGCGGATACGACAGTTGGGGAGCAACCTGCAATGAGCTTTATATGAATAAATCGGATAAACTCTATCGCCTGAAATTCCAAATCAGATTTTGAATTATTTTCAGTCAGTGCCGAAAATCAAATGTGGCTTTTCTCTGCCGCAAATCGAAATAACGGCATAAACAAGCCGAATATCGCAACAAAAAATTAAGCGTTTCTTTAAAATCTTGACTTTTTTTGCGTTCGGAGTATAATTATACTCACAAAATAAATGTCGGAAAATTGTATATTATAATCTACCAATATTAGAAGAGGATTAAAACAATGAGTTCTTTCAAAGAAGCCGCTATGTCTTTTGCGGTAAAAAAAGCAGTTAAATACGCTCGCAAGGATTTTGATAAAAACGCACCCAAAATTCTTTCATTGTTGGAAGCGGCGGATGTTAAAAAGGTAAACAGAACCACTTATGAGGGTCTTCACAAGGTGCTTGACGATCCTGAAAACAACTGGATGAAATTTGCCAAATCCCTTGTGTGCGATACTAATGAGCACACTCTTGAAAAAATGATTCCGCCAATGATGAATGTGGCAATCAACAGCTATTCCAAAAGAATGGAAAGCATTGAAAAATACGGCTGCAATGTGCCTTGGGCAATTCTTATGGATCCCACGGCTGCCTGCAATCTTAAATGCATAGGCTGCTGGGCTGCGGAATACGGCCATTCAAGCCAGCTTTCTTATGATGATTTAACAAGAATTATCAATCAGGGCAAAGAGCTTGGCACTTATATGTATCTTTACACAGGCGGCGAGCCCACAATGCGCAGAAAGGATCTTATGCGCATTTGCCGTGAAAATCCGGATTGCATTTTCATGAGCTTCACAAACGGCACTTTGATTGACGACAGCTTTGCAGACGAAATCGGCGATGTCGGCAACTTCTTCCCGGCTTTCTCAATTGAAGGCTATGAAGAGGAAAACGATTTCCGCCGCGGCCAGGGCACATTTAAAAAGTGCACCGCAGCAATGAAAAGGCTTAAAGACAGAGGTATTCCTTTCGGCGCTTCCCTTTGCTACACAAGCAAAAACACCGATTTGCTTTCTTCGGATGAATATATGGATTGGCTTATTGATCAGGGTGTTAAGTTTGCTTGGTTCTTCACATATATGCCAACGGGCAACGGTGCCGTAACGGATCTTATGGTTTCTGCCGATCAGCGTGCCACAATGTATAAGAAAATGCATGAATGGCGCAAAACAAAATCCATTTTTGCTCTTGATTTTTGGAACGACGGTGAATATGTTCAGGGCTGTATCGCAGGCGGCAGGCATTATTTCCACATCAATTCAAACGGTGATTGCGAGCCTTGTGCGTTTGTCCATTATTCAAATGTAAACATAAAAGAGCATTCCGTGCTTGAGGCTCTTCAAAGCCCGCTCTTTATGGAATATAAAAAGAATCAGCCTTTTAACAACAATATGCTCAGGCCGTGCCCCGTGCTTGATAATCCGGGCGCAATCAGCAAAATGGTGGCTGCTTCCGGCGCTTATTCAACAGAGATGGAGCATCCGGAATCCGCAAATGAGCTGTTTGATAAAACCATTGAGCACGCAAAGCTTTGGAAGGTTAAGGCAGATGAACTGTTTGACCGTGATGAATATATCGCAAAGCATGTTAAGGATGAAAATATGTATAACTTTGAGAAAACCGATGAAGAGCGTGATTTCTCAGAGTTCACAAAAACAGAGCAGTAATTGAATAGAAAATTTTAAGGGCGTATCACGGCGATACGCCCTTTTAAGCCGTGTGCGGCAAATCACGGCGGCCAAACAGAAACGGAGGTGCACCATGCTTTTCGGAAATAAAGGCGGCGCATATGAATATATGATAGTGGGGCTCGGCAACCCCGGTGCCAAGTATGAAATGACAAGGCATAATGCCGGCTTTCTTGCAATTGATATGCTTGCAATGAAGCAAAATAAGGAAATAAAGCGCTTAAAATATCATGCCTTAACCGGTGATGCGGTTATAGAGGGCAAAAAATGCCTTTTGATGAAGCCGCAAACATTTATGAATAATTCCGGCGAGGCTGTGGCAGAAGCGGCAAGATTTTATAAAATTCCGCCGCAAAATATAATAGTGCTTTCGGATGATATTTCGCTTGATGTGGGCAAAATCAGAATAAGGCGCAAAGGCTCGGCAGGCGGGCATAACGGCCTTAAAAGCATAATCGCCCATCTTGGCAGCGATGAATTTCCCCGTGTTAAAATAGGCGTGGGCAAAAAGCCGGATGCTTACACGGATTTGGCGGATTGGGTGCTCGGCAGATTTCCCAAGGAGCTTGAACCTCAGCTTAAAGAGGCTCTTGAAAATGCCAATGGCGCAATATCGCTTATCGTGCAGGATAAATTTGACCGCGCAATGAATCTTTATAATTGATTAAAGGCTCGGCAAACGCCGCTTCGGAGCTTGCAGAGAAATATTATTTTAAAGGCGGTTTAAACTGCATTTTAAATCATAAACTTGAAAATATTTAAAGGAAAAAACTATGTCTTGCTTTTCAAAAGTGTTTGAAAAGAGCGATGAATTTAAAAGCCTCGCCGGCAGCATCAACATCAGTGGTGCGGCTGTCGGGGCAACGGGTGTTTCCGATGCCGTAAAGGCGCATATGATTCATTCTCTTATTCAGGAAAAAGGCGAAAAAGCCGTAATAATTATGCCGGATGAGGCATCAGCCGTGCGAATGAGCGAAAATCTCGGGGCAGTGCAGGCCGGTGTGCTTTTTTATCCCGCCCGTGAATTTACTTTTCAGCATGTGGCAGGTGTCAGCAGGGATTTTGAGCATATCCGCCTCGGTGTGCTTTCAAAAATGATAAACGGGGAATATACTGCCGTGGTGTGCTCTGTTAACGCCGCAACGCAGCTCACTATGCCTCCGCAGGAGCTGAAAAAGCGCACCGTTGTTATAAAAATGGGCAAGCAGCTTGATTTGGATTCGCTTGTTTCACGCCTTGTTTTTGCAGGCTACAGCCGCTATGAGCAGGTGGACGGCACCTCGCAATTTGCCGTAAGAGGCGGAATTATAGATATTTTTCCGCCGGGTGCGTCCGAGCCGGTGCGTATTGAGCTTTGGGGAGATATTGTGGATTCAATTTCGTCTTTTGATATTTCAACTCAGCGCAGAACGGGCAGTCTTTCGGAAATAGAGCTTATTCCGGCCACGGAGGTGCTGTTTGAATCAAACGAAAAATTCATAAAAAAGCTTCGTGCTCTTGCCGAATCACTCAAAGGAAAGGCAATTAAGGCAAGAGAGGGAATTTATGCTGATATAGACAGCCTTGAAGCCGGTGTTTCGCTGCCGTGCTGCGATAAATATATGCCGCTTGCATATGAAAGCAGCGGAATATTTGATTATCTTTCCGGCTTGCTTTTTGTTTGCGAAAGTGCAAAGGTTAAGGAGCGCAGCCAAAACTCCGAAAGGCTTATGTTGGAGCAGATTAAATGGTATCTTGAAGACGGAACTCTTTGCCGCGGGCTTGATAAATATCAGCTTTCGTTTGAAGAATTAAAGCAAATTTATTCCTCGCACGGTGCGGTTTATCTTGATTCGCTGCCCCGTGGCTCATTTGATACTCCCGTTGCGCATCTTTCAAGCTTTGCCGTTCAAAGCTTTAATGCTTGGAGCGGAAAAACAGAAGATTTGAAAGAGGATATAGTGCCTTTGCTTAAAAACGGATACACCGTTTGCGTCATGGCGGGAACGGCAAGAAGCGCAAAGGCGCTTGCCTATGATTTGAACGACGACGATATAAATGCCGTGTTTTCAAACGGCTATCCGCAGGAATTTCAAAAGGGCGCCGTAACCGTAACAACAAGCACAATAACAGCGGGCTTTGTGCTGCCGGCGGTTAAGTTTGCGCTCATCACGCATATGAAAGCGCATATGCAAAAAAGCAAAAAGCACAAGGTTAATTCAAAAAATGCCATTCATTCGCTTGATGAGCTCTCGGTTGGCGATTATATAGTTCACAATGTTCACGGCATCGGCGTTTTTGAGGGAATCCATGCGCTTGAATTAAATAAAGTAAAAAAAGATTATATCAAGATTTCCTATGCAAAGGGCGATGTGCTTTATGTGCCTGTAACTCAGCTTGATCTTGTTTCAAAATATATCGGCCCGGGCGAAAACAGCAGGGTTAAAATAAACCGCCTCGGCGGCAACGAATGGAAAAAAGCCAAGGCAAAGGTGCGCTCATCGGTTAAAGATATGGCAAAGGAACTGATTGCTCTTTATGCAAAGCGAATGAGCACAAAAGGCTATGCTTTTTCGGAAGACACAGATTTTCAGCGTGATTTTGAGCTTAGATTTGCATATGACGAAACAGATGATCAGCTTCGTTGTTCAGAGGAAATTAAGCGTGATATGGAGCGTTCCGTGCCCATGGAGCGCCTTTTGTGCGGCGATGTTGGCTTCGGCAAAACGGAGGTTGCACTGCGAGCCGCATTTAAGTGTATAACAGAGGGCAAGCAATGCGCTTTGCTTGTGCCCACAACGGTGCTTGCAATGCAGCATTTCAACACGGCAAAATCAAGAATGGAGGCATTCCCCGTTAAAATAGAAATGCTTTCAAGATTTGTGTCTGCCGCAAAGCAAAAGGAAGTTATAAAAGGGCTTGAAGACGGCAGTGTTGATTTTCTTATAGGCACGCACCGCATTATCGGCAAGGATATTAAATTTCATGATTTGGGCTTGCTTATTATTGATGAGGAGCAGCGCTTCGGCGTTGCGCAAAAAGAAAAACTGAAGCAAAAATTCCCCCGTGTGGATGTGCTTACGCTTTCTGCAACTCCTATTCCGCGCACGCTTAATATGGCTCTCAGCGGAATCAGGGATATGAGCGTTATTGAAGAGGCACCGGGAGATCGCTATCCCGTGCAAACATATGTAACGGAATATGATTTCGGAATGCTTGCGGAAGCAATGGAAAAAGAGCTTGCAAGGGGCGGCCAATGCTATTATCTGCACAATAATATTGAAACGATAGACCTAACTGCGGCAAAAATCAAAAAAGCAATTCCGGATGCCAATGTGGGCATCGCTCACGGCCAAATGACTCAAGAGCAGCTTTCGGATGTTTGGGGTGCTCTGCTAAACGGAGAAATAGATATTTTGGTGTGCACCACGATTATAGAAACGGGTGTTGATGTTTCAAATGTAAACACTCTTATCATTGAAAATGCAGATCGCATGGGGCTTGCTCAGCTGCACCAAATCAGGGGCAGAGTCGGAAGAAGTGCCCGCCGTGCCTATGCCTATTTAACCTTTAATCGCGGCAGAGAGCTCAGTGATATTGCGCAAAAAAGGCTTGAAGCCATCAGGGAATATACGGAATTCGGCAGCGGCTTTAAAATTGCAATGCGTGATTTGGAAATAAGGGGCGCCGGCTCAATCCTCGGAAATCGCCAGCACGGCCATATGGAATCCGTGGGCTATGATATGTATTTAAAATTGCTCGGCGATGCGGTTGCAGAGGAAAAAGGTGAAATAAAAGAGGGCGAGGAGCAGGCGGAATGCCTTATTGATTTGCCGATTGAGGCACACATTCCGGATGATTATATTGAATCAACTCCGCAAAGGCTCTCAATGTATAAGCGAATTGCGGCAATTCGCACGGGCGCAGATGCAAACGATGTGCGTGATGAGCTTTGCGATCGATTCGGAACTCCGCCGGAATCCATAAACGGGCTTATAGAAATAGCTTTGCTGCGAAATTCGGCAGCCTCCCTCGGCGTTTATGAAATTGCTCAGCGAAACGGCTCCGTGTTGCTGTATATGAACGAGCCGGATGTGCGCTATGCAGTTGAGCTTAATAAGATTATGAAGGGCAGGGTGCTGCTTTCCGCTTCCAAAAAAGCATATATCGCCGTTAAGCTTGGCACAGAATCATCGCTTGAAACGGTGCGCACGGCTTTGGAGCTTATGCAGCAGGCTCGGCTTCGCTTTGAAAAAAGCAGCGAAAATTAAAAATTTGCATAAATAAAAACACCTCGGGCATAATGCTTTTGAGGTGTTTTTTATGTCGTCAGAATCAAATTCAAAAAAGGCGGGCAAAAATCTGAAAGCGCTTTTTTCTGTTATATGCATTTCGGTTATTGCCCTAGGCGTTATAGTTTATGTTTCCACAAAGCCGGCAAAGAATGTAAACGAAGCCACAACAGTGCGTGAAACAACGCAGGTGCAGCGCTCCGTAACCGTGCAGGATACAACGGCGCAGGAAACAACAGCAGCGCCGCAAACAGAGGCGCCGCAAACAGAGCCGGAAAGCACATCAATGCTTCAGTCGGAAAACAATACGCCTTATAAAGGCATTTATCGCTATCCGCTGGGCGAAACCGTTGTGCAGGGCTATTCGCTTGAACTGAAGAAAAATGAAACGATGGGCGATTATCGCAGCCACACCGCAGTTGATTTTAAGGGCGGCGCAGGCGAAAAGGTTGTTGCGGTAAACGACGGCGTTGTGCTTGATGTTTATAACGATGCAATGCTGGGCATGGTTGTGGAAATAGACCACGGCGGCAAGCTTGTTGCAAAATATTGCGGGCTTGATTCCGTAAGCGTTTCTAAGGGCAGCGTTGTTAAGGCAGGCAATGAAATAGGCAGCCTCGGCTCCGTGCCGTTTGAAGCAAGCCTTGAAACCCATCTTCATTTTGAAACAAAGTTAGACGGCGAATATGTTGATCCGCTGACGGTTATGGGAAAAACGGAATAATAACGCCGGCAGCTGCCACGCAAAAGGTTTTGCGGTTAAAGCAAATGCGGCAAAAATCAAGCAAGGCAAAATAAAAAAGGAGTCCGTAGGACTCCTTTAATTTTTTGATTAAATCAGATTAGTCTGCACTGTAAGGCATAAGAGCAATCTGGCGAGCACGCTTAATTGCGGTCGTAAGCTCTCTCTGATGCTTTGCGCAGGTACCCGTTACTCGGCGGGGAAGAATTTTAGCTCTTTCAGATGTGTATCTGTTAAGCTTTGCAATATCTTTATAATCAATGCATTCGCATTTGTCCACGCAAAACTGGCAAACTTTTCTGCGGCCTTTTCTTGCGCCGCCCTTATTATATGCCATGTCGGTTCCTCCTTAAATTAAAATGGTAAATCGTCATCGTCGTCAACAATCTCTTCAAAATCGCTGTTGCTTGCCGAAGCATAGCTCGGTGCCGGTTGGCTGTAAACAGGATTTGAGTTAGAGCCGTTTTCCGCTTTTGAGCCGCAGAAAGAAACGTTGTTTGCCACAACTGTAACAGATTTTCTCTTATTTCCGTTATTGTCTGTATAACTGTCTGTTTGAATAGAACCTTCAACAGCAATCATAGAGCCTTTGCGGAAATAGCGGGAAATGAATTCGGCAGTTTGGCGCCAGGCTGTAACATCAATAAAATCGGCTTTTCTTTCTTCGCCGGATTTTTGATAATTCCTGTCGCACGCAACCTGAAAGCGAACCACGGAAACGCCGGATGGTGTTGTGCGCAATTCGGGATCAAAGGTAAGCCTGCCCATAATTACAACAGAATTAACCATAGCTGTGCCTCCGATTATTCGCCTTTTGTAACGATAAGTGAACGAAGCACGCCGTCTGTAATGTTAATTACACGGTCAAGCTCTGCCGGGAAGCTCTCTTCGCTTTCAAACTGAGCAACAACATAGAAACCCTCTGTTTCGTAGTTGATCGGGTATGCGAGCTTGCGCTTGCCCCATTCCTCAACTTCGCCGAGAGTGCCGTGCTTGCTGATCATGTCAGTGAATTTAGCCTTAAGAGCCTCAACTGCTTCCTCGCCTTTAGAGAGAGAAAGAACCAATACGAGTTCATACTTTTTCAATGCCATTTCTAAGCACCTCCTTTTGGACTTTTGGCCCGAAGCCCCGCTTCGAGCAAGGATTGCCGCCCATTGAGCAGCTTATGTATTATAGCAGAGTTATGCCGCCGTGTCAAGAGCAGCGTTATAATTGCCTTTTTTGCGGCAAAATTTTGCTTTGATTTTTCAAAAGCACGCTCTTTGCTGGGCAACAAACGGCGCAGTGGCGCTCTTTTGCAATAAAAATCCCCTTTCGCAAAAAGCAAAAGGGGAAGTGTTTTAAAATAATGTGTGCATAAAAGCAAACCGTTTTCCTTTGCGGCGATTTAAAGCAAGCTCACAACAAGGTCGCCCATCTGAGCCGTGTTCACGGGCTTAAAGCCATCCTCGTAAATATCCGGTGTGCGTGCCTTTGTAAGTGCAGCGTCAACCGCTTTTTCAATTGCATCTGCCGCCGCTGCTTCGCCAAAGGTGTAGCGCAGCATCATTGCACCGGAAAGAATTGTTGCAAGCGGATTTGCTTTTCCCTCGCCGGCAATGTCCGGTGCGGAGCCGTGAATCGGCTCGTAAAGCCCAAAGGTGCCCTCTGCAAGAGATGCCGATGCAAGCATTCCGATTGAACCGGAAATCATTGACGCCTCATCCGAAAGAATGTCTCCGAAAATGTTGGAGGTAACGATTGTGTCAAACTGAGCGGGATTGCGCACAAGCTGCATTGCGCAGTTGTCAACATACATATAAGAAACCTCAACTTCGGGATAATCCTCGGCGGTTTCCTCCATCACCTTTCTCCAAAGCCTTGAAGAATCAAGCACATTTGCCTTGTCAACACAGGTAAGCCTTTTGCTTCTCTTCATAGCATATTCAAAGCCGGCTTTAACTATTCTTTTAATTTCAGGATAGGTGTATCTTTCGGTGTCGTATGCGCCGATAACGCCGTTTTCCTCGTAAGTGCCTCTGTCGCCGAAATAAATTCCGCCCGTAAGCTCACGAACGATAAGAATGTCAAGCCCGTTGCCTATGATTTCCTCTTTAAGCGGAGATGCGGATTTAAGCGGCGCAAAAATTTTTGCCGGGCGCAGATTTGCAAATAATCCCAAATCCTCCCTTATTGAAAGCAGGCCCTTTTCCGGCCTGTTGTTGCCGGGCTGATTGTCCCATTTCGGTCCGCCCACCGCACCAAGCAAAACAGCATCGGAAGCCTTGCAGGCCTCTGCCGTTTCTTTAGGGTAGGGCACGCCTGTTGCATCAATTGCGCAGCCGCCGAGCAGCTGATAATTGTAATCAAATTCAAAACCGAATTTTTTGCCTGCCGCATCAAGCACCTTGATGCATTCGTCAACTATTTCAGGGCCGATACCATCGCCCTTTAACACAGTGATTTTGTAATTTTTCATATTTTGCCTTTCTGTGTTCGGCAATCCGCCGAAAGAGATTGTTTGAAAAGTTTTGCGTGTTTTTTTATCAAAGCCTCAGCATTCATCAAATATGCCGGGCATTGTGTCGTCTCGCATTGTGTCTTTTTGATCCCGGTTGATTGCGCAAATAATGCCCTTCATAGAAGCGTAGCCGATGTTGTGCGAAACGCCTATGCCGAAAATGTCTTTGCCTTGCGGATTTTTAATGTGAATATAGGAAATGGCTTTTGAATCGGAACCAACAGAAATTGCGTGCTCACTGTAATCCACAAATTCATAGCGTGCAAGCCCCGCTTTGTTCATGGCATCGCAAAATGCGCCGACTGGGCCTGAACCGTAGCCATCCGTTTTAACGGGTTCGTTGTCTTTGTATTTAAGCTCGCCGGTGAAATGAACGCTCGTAAGCTCCTCGCTTTCGCTCTTTTCCTCCGTGATTTTGTAATTAAGCAGTTTGTAAGGGCCGCAAACATTTCTGTATTCTTTTTGGAACAAATCAAAAATTTCATCGGGCTGCAGCTCCTTGCCGCAATCATCGCAGGCTTTTTGCACGATTGCGCTGAATTCGCCCTGCATTGCCTTTGGCATTTTAATTCCGTAATCGTTTGCAAGAATAAATGCCATTCCGCCCTTGCCGCTTTGCGAATTTATGCGCACAATAGGCTCGTATTCTCTGCCAACATCGGCAGGGTCAATCGGCAAATACGGAATTTCCCAATAATCGGAATTGCTTTGCTCCATATACATTTTGCCTTTGTTTATGGCGTCTTGGTGAGAGCCTGAAAAAGCAGTAAACACAAGCTCGCCTGCATATGGCCAGCGAGGCGGCACCTTCATTTTGGTGGTGCGCTCGTAAATGTCTTTAATCTTGTTTATATCGTGGAAATCAAGCTCGGGGTCAACTCCCTGAGTCCACATATTAAGCGCCAATGTAACCATGTCAACATTGCCGGTGCGCTCTCCGTTGCCGAAAAGCGTGCCCTCAACTCTGTCTGCTCCTGCCATAAGCGCAAGCTCTGTTGCAGCAACGCCTTCGCCTCTGTCGTTGTGGGGATGCAGCGAAATTATTGCGCAATCACGGTTTTTGATGTGGCGGCAAAAATATTCAATTTGGTCTGCATATCCGTTCGGAGTTGAGCATTCAACCGTTGAAGGCAGGTTAAGAATAATTGGGTTTTCGGGCGTGGGCTGCATAACCTTCATAACCTCTTCGCAAATCCAAACGGAATTGTCAATCTCGGTGCCGGTAAAGCTTTCTGGTGAATATTCATATCTGATATTCATATCGGGATTGCGCTTTAATTCCTCGTCCGTAAGCTGCTTAATAAGCTTTGCGCCGTTAACGGCAATCTCTATAACGCCTTCCATGTCTGTTTTAAAAACAACCTTGCGCTGAAGCGTGGAGGTGGAATTGTAAAAATGAACTATAACATTTTTTGCGCCTTTAATAGCCTCAAATGTTTTTTTGATAAGGTGCTCTCTTGCCTGCACAAGCACCTGAATCGTAACATCGTCCGGAATATAATTTCCCTCAATAAGAGTTCGCAAAATTTCATATTCCGTTTCAGAGGCAGACGGAAATCCAACCTCAATCTCTTTAACACCTATGTTTACAAGCGTTTGGAAAAGCTCTAATTTTTCCTGCAAGTTCATCGGGTCCACAAGTGATTGATTACCGTCTCTCATATCAACGGAGCACCAAATCGGCGCCTTGGTAATTACTTTGTCCGGCCAAGTTCTGTCCGGCAGGTTAATCGGCTTAAACGGAATGTATTTTTTGTATCCTTCAAGCATTTTCAAAACTCCTTTCTTTGTAAAAGGGCATAAAAAATACGCCCCATTTGATATAGGGGCGTAGAAATAACTACACGGTACCACCCTACTTCGGCAAACAGCATTTGCCCTTTAGCATCATTTAATGCCTCAACCGATAACGCGGTTAAGCGTCCGCCCCTATTTGAAATTCAAAGCGGCAACTCCGCAGAGAGCTATGCATCATAATTTTCGTATCGGCTTTCACCTGCCGCCGACTCTCTGAAACGACTGATAATGATCTTTTTCTGCTTCACAGTCTTTTTTGGGTAATATTAAATTATAAAATAATTATATCACAGGATTTTTTCTTGTCAACCCCTCAAGCGTGATAAAACAGGTGCGGTGCACTTATTTTATCGGCGTAGCGCATGATTTTTATGCCCGGGCATTTATAAAAAAGAAGCATTGTGGGTTTTTGCGGTCGTTTCCCGTGCCTGCCGTTTTTTGGACAAAAAGCGCAAGCGAAACCGTGCGAATAGAATATATGCCGTTGCCGAAAATATCACGGCAGAAAAAAGCAGTATGCACGAAATGTTGCAAAAATGCAGAAAATATTTTAATTCCGAAAAATATAAAAGGCGGCGCAATCGGATGCACCGCCCTTGTTTAAACTTTTTAACACAATCACATATATAACGTATATATTATATTTTGGAGTATCCGTAGCCGTTTGCAATTGCCTTAACGGGAACGCCCTGCTTGCAAAGCGGGCAATCGTGGCTGTTATAAACGGAATATCCCGGCACATCATCTTCGGTGAAAATAGTGTTTACCTCAAGGCCGCAAATCTCTTTTGTTGCGCTGAAAATCGCAGAAACACCAACAGCCTCGCCGCCGTAATAGCCTATGCTTTCAATTGCCCGTTCAACCGTTTTGCCGCTGGTGATGCAGGAAATCAGCACAAGCACCTTTTTGCCCTGAATCATTCGCACAAGATTATCCCTGAAAATGATATTGCCTGTTGCGTCATATTCCGGCCCCAAAACAAAAATATCCAAATCGGGATTGGGTGCAAGCATGGTTGGCCTTGCAAGCTCGTGAGCCAAATATGCGCCGAGCGCCTGCGTTTCATAAAGGCACAAAACAGTGTCCACATGAATATCGTGCTGCACATAATATTGAGCCAAAAGCATTGCGGCATCAACGGAAATTTTATGGTTGTGCTTAATATCCGATGTGCCCACATAGCAGTTTATATGCGCGTTTGCGGTTATAAAATGCCCCATATTGGCATGGATGAAAACATCCTCATCTCTGTCGGAGCTTATTGTAACTATATTATCCATAATATCAATCCTTTTTGGTTTGCTAATTTTAGTTTACTATATAAATATTAACATTTCAACGGGTTTATAAATAAAAAAACAAGCCCTCTATTTGGTAATAATAACCAAATTTATGAAAAGTATGCCGAAATTCGGCGCATTGCCTGCTGTTTTGCTGCGCACGGGCGGGCACTGCTCAGTTTATGTATGCATTCCAAGCTGAATTAACCTTGTTTGCGGTTTTAAGGCAGTATGCAAGGCGGTTGTTAACCGTTTTCTTTGCGCTTTCAATGTGGCGGCTCACCGTCGGTTGTGAAAGATGCAGCCGCTGCGCAATTTCCTTTTGCGTAAGGCGGTCGCCGTATTTCATTTTAAGGCATTTTTGCTGCTGCGCCGTAAGTTCGTTTTTAACTATGCTTGTAAGCACGCTGCAAAGCGCCATTCTGCCTGCCCGGCTGCTGTTCATCTCTTCCTCAAAGTCGTTGCCGGGGCTTTTATAATATCTTTCAATTAAGTCCGGATTCATCCTCGTCCTCCTTATAGTAATCGGCAAGCATCACGGCGATTATTTTGCATTGGCTTGCCATATCATAATATGTTTTTATTTTCCTGCGCAGCAAATAAAGGTCTTCGCCCTTGTAAACGCAAAGCAGCGGCCGCAAGCCTTCTATTTTTGTGCACAGCAGCTTATATTGATTTTCGTATTCATCTGCAAGCTCGTTAATCGAAATCATATTTTTTTACCTCCTGTTTTTTGTTTAAAGCCGTAAAAAGCGGGGCGGCTCGGCTTTTACTGTTTTTATGATAGACGAACATTTGTTCTATGTCAATAAAAATGTGTTTTTTCGACTTTTTCCAAGGCACAAATTTTTGCCACAGTCCGTTTATCTACTCTATAAAAAATGTTTTTTGTAAGCGGCAGGAGAGGAAGTTTCGTAAGAGTGATTATTTATTGTCAATGTTGTGTAAAAATTTTTATTTTGCGGCTTGACAAATTGTGCAATCTGGAGTATACTTAGTTCACCTTGTATGCGGAGCCGCAACCGCATCAAGTATCTTGTCCTCCTATAGTTTGTTATAGACAGAGAGGGGAAAGGCAGTGTGTTATACACTGCCTTTCTTCATTTTCGGGGCTTTCCCGTTTATATTATCGGGTGATAAAGCCTTGGCTGTTCTAAAGGGCGTTGCCCACCAAGGCCAACATCCCGTTAAGCGCCTCTCTTGTTTATTTTATGAAATTTAATGTTTTGCGTTAATGTAAAATGCGGCTTGAAAAATGAAAAAAGTACCGCACATTCCGATCTTGCTTCGGCGTGTGCGGTACATTGCTGTTGTTTTGTGCAGTTGCGTTGTTTTTTTGATTTTTGCCGCTTTCAAAAGCATGAAAAGCTTTAGGCGGCACCGGATTTTTAAATCGAAAGCAGCATGATGAAGCTGATTATATACATGATTGCGTAAAGCACCGGCTGGTGCAGCAGGTAAATCCAAAGGCTGTTTTTTCCTGCCTTTTGCAGCAGGCGGCATCGGCTTTTGTAAAGCGTTTCCGGAAAGGCTCCGGCCTCTGCATATCTGCCGATGAATGCGCCGGTTAAAAACATAAAAAGCCACGGCAACAGCGGAAAGTAATCGGCAGAAAAGAAATCGTTTCCGAAAAAGCCAAGCGGAAAAAGCCAATTCGTGTTATAAAGCGAGTCAGGCAGCTTTATTGCACCGAAAAGCAGGCTGCGTGAGCTGACGGAATAAGTTAAAGCAAAAAGCAAAATGCACACAAGCATTCCTATTCCGGCGGGGCATTTTTTCATCGGGCGTTGCAGCAAACCGCCTATTATCATGCAGCATCCAAGGCAAGAAAGAATGCCGAAATATATCTCGGCTCCTTCAATGCCGACGGCGGGCATAATAACCGCCGTTACTATTGAAATCGCTATGCCGCAGGCAAGCACCGTGAAACCGCGCTTGATTGTGTTGCGTGAAAGATGCGAGCATATGCCGCTTGTTATTATGAAAATGCCCCAAAAAAGCGGCTGAAAGCGGCACAAAAAATCAAAAATTCTGTAGCCCCAATCAAGTTTTAAAATAAAGCCTATGTCATAAAACATATGGTGAAACACCATGCAGATAATTGCAAAGCCCCTAAGCTCATCAAGAAAATAAATTCTGCGAACACCGTTTTTCATTCCGCAGCCTCCGAAAACCCGTTGGAATTTTTACTTATTTGCAACATTGTAACATATAAATCGCAATATTGCCATAATCACATTGTTGTATTCGTAAATAAAATGTGTTATAATGCCTATATATTTGTAAAAGCTCTTAATATATAAATTATTTCTTATGGAGTGTATTTATGAAAGAAATCGAACTAAACACAAAATCAACCGTTTCGCTTGAGGTAACGGATGATAACACAGCAGTTGCGGCAGGCAGTGGCTCTCTCAGAGTTCTCGGCACGCCGTTTATGATTGCCCTTATGGAAAAAGCAACCTGCAATGCCGTGCAGGGTTTTCTTGATTTTGGGGAAACCACCGTCGGCACAAGCATTTCCGTTTCTCATGATAAGGCAAGTGCGGTTGGCGAGCTTATAACGGCGTTTGCGGAAATCACGCAGGCACAGGGCAGAAAAATCACTTTTTCCGTTTATGCGGAAAATGAAAAAGGCGATGTTATCGGCAAAGGCGTAATAGAGCGCTTTGTTGTGCAAAGCGAAAAGTTTTTAAGCAGGGTTTACGGCGAATAAACGCAGCTCGGGAGATTTGATTATGAATTATAAAGCGGTTATATTTGATTTTGACGGCACGGTTTGCCAAACGGGCGAGGGAATAAGAAAAAGCGCCGCTTATGCGCTTGAATCGCTCGGCTTTGCAGTGCCGGAGGATGAAAACGAGCTGAATTTCTTTATAGGCCCTCCGCTTCTTGTTACATTTCAGGAAAGATACGGCGCAGATCCGCAAACGGCGGAGGAGCTTGTTAAAAAATACAGGGAGCGCTACACCAACATAGGTGTTTATGAAAGCGAGCCTTATGACGGCATTGAGCAGCTTTTACAGGCTCTTAAGCAAGATGGCTTAAAAATAGGCATAGCATCGTCTAAGCCGAAAAAATATATTGAAACTCTGCTTGAAAGAGACGGCTTAATTAAGTATTTTGACAGTGTTTGCGGAGTCAGCTTCACTGTTGATTGCGAATCAAAGGCAAATATAATAGCACGCTGCATGGCAGAGCTTAATTCCCCTCCCGAAGAAACAATGATGGTTGGGGATAAAAGATATGATATAGAGGGCGCTAAGGCAAACGGAATGCTTTCCGTCGGCGTGCTTTGGGGCTATGGTTCAAAGTTTGAATTTATTGAGGCGGGCGCAGATTTTATTGCGGAAAAGATTGCAGATGTGGAATCAATTGCGCTTGGATATTTTGAGCAAACAGAGGAATCAAACGGAATTTTCAGCGGCAGAATTATCACCGTGCACGAAGATACCGTTAAGCTTGTGGACGGCACTCTTGCAAAGCGTGAAATCGTGGCGCATAACGGCGGCGTTGCCATAATAGGTCTAACAGAAAATAAAGAGGTGCTTTTGGTGCGCCAATTCAGAGCGCCTTATAAAGAAACAATTTATGAAATTCCGGCAGGCAAGCTTGAAAAGGGCGAGGATCCTTATGAAGCTGCCGTGCGTGAGTTCGGCGAGGAATGCGGCTGCAGCGCAAAAGTGTTTAAATACATCGGTGAATTATATCCCACTCCCGGCTATTGCGGCGAAATTATTCGCCTTTATTATGCTGCCGATTTGGAATTCGGCGAGCAGCATCTTGATGAAGATGAAAATTTGGATGTTTATAAAATTCCGCTTGAAGAGGCGTTTGAGCGCTGCATGAGCGGTGAATTTAAGGATGCCAAAACGCAAATCGGAATAATGAAAATCAGGGAAATGATAAAAAATGGCAGCATATCTTGATAACAGCGCCACCACAAAGCCGTGCCCGCAGGCGGTTGAGGCAATCAACCGAATGCTAACCGTGCATTATGCAAATCCGTCAAGTTTGCACGGGCCCGGAATTGAGGCCGCAAAAGAAATAATCGCCGCAAGGCAGTCGCTTGCAAATGCGCTTTCCTGCGAAAAGGAAGAAATCTTTTTTACAAGCGGCGCAACAGAGGCAAATAACCTTGCGCTTTTCGGTGCGGCGGCGGCAGGCAGGCGAAAGGGAAACAGAATAGTTATTTCCGCTATAGAGCATGAAAGCGTGCTTCAAGCGGCGGATCAGCTTGAAAAAGAGGGCTTTGAGATAATAAGGCTTCAGCCGGATGAATTCGGCTGCATCAGTGCATCGGAAATCGCAAATGCGGTTAATGATAAAACCATTCTTGTTTCCGTTATGTACATAAATAATGAAGTCGGCTCGATTATGCCCGTTGAAAAAATAAGGAAAATCGTGCAAATGAAAAATGCGCCTGCGCTTGTGCATGTAGATTGCGTGCAGGCATTCGGCAAGGTGCCGGTTGTGCCAAAAAAGCTGGGCGCCGATATGGTGTCCGTAACGGCGCATAAGATTCACGGCCCGAAGGGCTGCGGCGCACTTTATATCAAAAAGGGCGTTCGCATTTTGCCACGCACCTTCGGCGGCGAGCAGGAAAAGAAAATACGCCCGGGCACAGAAGCGGCGCCGCTTATTGCGGGATTCGGCGCAGCGGTTGATGCGCTGCCCGATATGAAAAAGCAAAGCGAGGAAATCGCACGCCTTAATGAATATGCAAAAAAGCTTTTGCTTCAAATTCCGGGCGTTAAGTTTAACAGCGGCGAAAACGCTTCGCCGTATATTTTAAATGTTTATATCCCAAGCTTTATGCGCAGCCAAACCGTTGTGCAAGAGCTTTCGGCAGAATACGGCGTTTATGTCAGCAACGGCTCTGCTTGCGCAAAAGGCAAAAAAAGCCATGTGCTTGCGGCAATGCACCTGCCCGATGAAATTGCGGATAAAAGCATTCGCATCAGCTTTTCAAGGGAAAGCACGGCGGCGGATTGCGATCAGCTTTATGCAGCCGTTAAAGATTTGGTAAATAAACACCCGAGGTAAATATGAAAGAAATCATACTTGTTAAAAACGGAGAATTGGTGCTCAAGGGGCTTAACAGAAGCTCATTTGAGGATGTTCTTATTAAAAATATGCGCCGCCATCTGGAGGATTTGGGCGAATTTAAATTCACCAAAAGCCAGTCCACGGTTATGGTTGAGGCACCGAATGATGAAACGGATTTGGATGATGCCGCAGAAAGGCTTGAAAAGGTTTTCGGCATTGCAGCGCTTTCAAGAGCCGCCGTTTGCGAAAAAAATATGCAAAGCATTATAAAAACGGCAAGGGAATATTTAGAAGATGAATTGTCGCTTGCAAACACTTTTAAGGTGGAGGCTAAAAGAAGCGATAAGAAATTTCCTCTTAAATCGCCGGAGATTTGCAGAGAGCTTGGCGGTGCATTGCTTAAAACCTTTGGAAACTTAAAGGTTGATGTGCATAATCCGGATGTTGTTGTAACCGTTGAGGTGCGTGATAATCATGCGTTTGTGCGCGGAAACAACATTAAGGGCGCCGGCGGTATGCCAACGGGCACAAGCGGCAGGGGCGCCGTTCTTATCAGCGGCGGCATTGATTCGCCCGTTGCGGCCTATATGATGGCAAAAAGGGGCATTCAGCTTGTGGCAATTCACTTTGCGTCTCCGCCTTATACAAGCGAACTTGCGGAAATGAAAGTGCTTGACCTTTTGCGAAAGGTTGCGGCTTACAGCGGCACAATCACCACCTTTGTGGTGCCTTTCACGGAAATCCAAGAGGCAATCAGGGATTGCTGCCCTGAGGAATATTTCACTCTTGTTATGCGCCGCATAATGATGAAAATAAGTTGCGATATTGCAAAGCAACAAAATTGCCTTGCCCTTATAACGGGTGAAAGCCTCGGCCAGGTTGCAAGCCAAACGATTCATGCGCTCGGCTGCACGGATGCCGTTTCCGATTTGCCGGTGTTTCGCCCTTGCATAGGAATGGATAAGGATGAAATTGTTGCAATTTCCAGAAAAATAGACACATTTGACACTTCTATTCAGCCGTATGAGGATTGTTGCACGGTGTTTACTCCAAAGCATCCCCGCACACGCCCGAAACCGCAGGATGTTGAAGATGCAGAGTCCAAAATCACAGGGCTTGAAGATATGATTAAAAGAGCGGAGGTCGGCGCACGCAGGCTGTTTATTAAATAATTTGCGGCGTTGTTGTTATGAGTGATAAAAATAACAAAAACAATAATATTTCCGATATAGATGAACTTTTGCGTGATTTCGGCAGGCAAAAAGATGCTCACCGTGAAAGCTTCGGCGAGATAGAGCCGCCGCAGCGCAGCAAAAGGCAAATGGCAACCGGCGGTGCTTCCTCAAAAAGCACCATTTCAAAGCAAAGCGGCAAGGCCGGCAAAAAAATTGCCGCTGCAGAAAAAAAGCTTGGCAAAAAAACGGGCAATGGTTTTAAGGCGCCTGCCAAGGTTTCCCTTGGGAAGCTTTCGCAGCGCTTTAAATCAATCGGCAAAAGAACAAAGGTTATTTTGTTGTCCTGTATTGCGGTGCTGCTTGCAATTGCAATTGCCGCAACCGTGGCAGGCACGGCAAAAACCGCTTATTTGCGCCAATATAAAAAGGAATATCCCAATGTGGAGTTTCCGTCCGGAATAAGAAAGGGTTTTTGCGAGCAATATGCGCAGCAGAGCACAACGGTCGGCAAGCTGTCAATCGGCGGGTGCGAATATTCGGGTTGGGTTTTAAGCTCAAAAAGCATAGGTAATGCTCAGCTTGATAAAAAATGCACCCCCAATGCCGAAACCCCTGATTGGGTAACAACAATCTATTTGCCGGGAACGGCTAATTTGGAAAAAGCGTTTTCGGATTCAGATGCCTATATAAAGGCAGATCAAAGCGTGGTTTATTCAACCTTATATGACGATTTTAAATATAATATAATCGGTGCATTTTATGTTAATTCGGATGCAAAGGATGATGGCGGCTATGTGTTTCCTTACAGCACCGTTGATAAAATGACGGGCACATCGTTTTCTCAGTTTGCAGATCAGCTTGCACATCGCTTTTTGTATAACACCGATTATCAGCTTAAGTACGGTAAAGACAGGCTTATTATGCTTGTGGGCTGCTCAAGCGTTTATCCGGATTTCAAATTTGTTGCCGTCGGCGTGCTCAACGGCAAGGCTCAGGTAAACGCAAAGCCGAATGATAAAATTCAGTTTCCGCAAGCGTGGTATGATATAAAAAATCAATCAAATCCTTACAGATATTCTATCGGTTGGTATCCTAAGGTTTACACCGATGTTAAGGAAAAAGAATCGGCAGTTTTATCTGCAAAGGATTATTGATAATTAACAGGGAGGAAAAATTTATGTATGACATTGCTGTTGTAGGGGGAGGCATAATCGGCGCTGCCTGTGCTTATACGCTCAGTAAGTATAAGCTCAAAATAGCCGTTCTTGAAAAGAAGAACGATGTGTGCTGCGGCACAACAAAGGCAAACAGCGCCATTATCCATGCGGGGTATGATCCGCATCCCGAAACAAAAATGGCCCGCTTAAACGTGCGTGGCTCCGAAATGGCAGAGGGCATTTGCAAAAAGCTTGATGTGCCTTATGAGCGAATCGGTTCGCTTGTTGTTGCTTTTTCGGAAGAGGAGGCAAAAACTGTTGAGCAGCTTTATGAAAGAGGCTGTGCAAACGGAGTTAAAGGCCTTGAAATTTGGAATAAGGAAACGCTTTCGGCAAATGAGCCGCAGCTTTCTGATAAGGCGGTTTGTGCTTTGTATGCGCCGAGCGCCGCAATAGTTAATCCTTGGGAATACGGCCTTGCCATGGCAGAGGTTGCTGTGCAAAACGGCACAGAGGTTAAGCTTAATTTTAATGTTTGCGATATTCAAAAAAGCAGCGATTGCTGGAAAATCAAATCGGCATCAGGCGAGGAAATCGAAGCCAAGTATGTTATCAATGCAGCAGGCGTAAATTGCGATGAAATCCACAATATGGTTGCTCCTGCCGATTTTGAGGTTGAGCCGTCAGCAGGTGAATATTATTTGCTTGATAAGAGCGAAGGCTCAAGAGCAAGGCACGTTATATTCCAGTGCCCGAATAAGGACGGTAAGGGCGTTCTTGTTTCGCCAACGGTTCACGGAAATTTGATAGTGGGCCCCAATGCTGATCACAGGGATAAGGACGACACCTCCACCAAAACCGCTTGCCTTGATTTTGTTCGTGAAAAGGCTGTTAAATCAGTTCCGTCTATCTCTTTCAGAGAAAATATCAGAAACTTTACCGGTATCAGAGCGGTAACCAATATTGATGATTTCATCATCCGCTTTGCACAGGATAATTTTATCGATCTTGCGGGCATTAAATCGCCCGGCCTTTCGGCAGCTCCTGCAATTGCAGAGGAAGCTGAAAAAATGCTTCGTGAAAGCGGCCTTGAGCTTGAAGAAAAAGATAGCTTTGTTGATGAAAGGCATCACATCAGATTTAAGTACCTTTCGGATGAAAAAAAGAACGAGCTTATTAAGAAAGACCCCGCTTACGGCAGAGTTATTTGCCGCTGCGAAACAATCACGGAGGGCGAGATTATAGCTGCACTTAAATCACCGATTCCGCCTGTTTCTCTTGATGGCATTAAGCGCCGTGCCGGCACGGGAATGGGCAGGTGCCAAGGCGGCTTCTGCGGCCCCAAGGTGCTTGAAATTGTGGCTAAGTATAAAAACGAGCCTTTTGAGGATGTTTTGCAGGATGACACCGGCAGCTATATCCTTACGGGCGAAACAAAATGCGGAGGTGCAAAATAATGTATGATCTTATAGTTATCGGCGGCGGCCCGGCAGGACTTGCTGCTGCGCTTTCCGCTTATGAAAACGGGCTTAAAAATATTCTTATCATTGAAAGAGATAAGGAACTCGGCGGAATTCTTAATCAGTGCATTCACAACGGCTTTGGCTTGCATTATTTTAAAGAGGAGCTCACAGGCCCCGAATATGCAGGCAAATTCATTGAAATGCTCAGCGACACCGCAGTTGAGGTTATGACCGATACAATGGTGCTTGAAATAACACAGGGCAAGGAAGTTCATTGCGTTAATTCTCAAAAAGGCTATCTTGTGCTTTCTGCCAAATCCATTGTTCTTGCAATGGGCTGCCGTGAGCGCACAAGGGGCGCAATCTCCATTCCCGGCACTCGCCCGGCAGGTATTCTTACCGCAGGTGCGGCTCAAAGATATGTTAATATTGAAGGCCATATGGTTGGTAAAAGAGTTGTTATCCTCGGTTCCGGCGACATTGGCCTTATCATGGCAAGGCGTATGACACTTGAAGGCGCAAAGGTGCTTGCGTGCGTTGAGCTTATGCCTTATTCCGGCGGCTTGCAGCGAAATATTGTTCAGTGCCTCAACGATTTTGATATTCCGCTTTATCTTTCGCACACAATTGTTGATATTAAGGGCAAAAACAGAGTTGAAGAGGTTGTTGTTGCCGAGGTTGGAGCAGACAGAAAACCTGTTCCCGGCACGGAAATTCATTTTGATTGCGACACTGTTTTGCTTTCCGTTGGCCTTATTCCCGAAAATGAGCTCACAAGGACGGCAGATATTAAAATGGATCCCCGCACAAACGGCGCCGTTGTTTATGAAAATATGGAAACCTCTTGCAGTGGTATTTTTGCCTGCGGCAATGTTGTGCATGTTCACGACCTGGTAGACTTTGTAACGGCTGAAAGCCAAAGAGCAGGTAAGGCAGCCGCAGAATATGTGCTTTCCGGCGAGAAAGACAGCAAAAATTGCATAGAGCTTGTTAACGGCGACGGTGTTGGCTACACCGTGCCTCAGAAAATCAGAAAAGATGCAGACGGCGCAGAAATATTCTTCCGTGTTCGCCGCATATTTAAAAAATCTGCCATTGTTGTGGCAGACGGCGAAAATCAAATCGCAAAGTTCAAGAGAGAGCATATGGCACCCGGCGAAATGGAAAAAATCAAGTTGCCCAAGGTTTTACTTGATAAAATCACCTCCGGCACTGCCACGGTATTTGCTCAGGAGGAGGAATAATTATGACAGAGTTAATTTGTATCACCTGCCCAAAGGGCTGCCATTTAAAGGTTGATGAAGAAAATGATTATGCCGTAACGGGAAATTCCTGCCCCCGCGGTGCCGAATACGGCAGAAATGAGCTTAAAAATCCAAAAAGGGTTGTAACCTCAACAGTAAGAACAAACAGCGCAGAGCATCCTCGCTGCCCCGTTAAAACAAACGGCGCAATCCCCAAGGGAAAAATGTTTGATGCCATGCAGCTTTTAAATGATGTTGTGCTTGCTGCTCCGGTTAAGGTCGGCGATGTTGTTATCAAGGATCTTTTCGGCACGGGCATTGATTTTGTTGCCTGCAAAAATATTGCGGAATAATTTGCAAACGGTATAATACATAAATTCAGGGCTTGCTTCGGCAAGCCCTTTTTTTCTGAAAATCATCTTCGTAAAAAAGCAAATTTATAAAATCACACGGATTTTAATATCTGCCTTTACTAAATCACTTTTCGGTATTATAATTATAAAAAAACAGGCGGTGAATATGAAAGCAAATCTGAAAAAGCTGCCAAAGTTGTTTCTTTCCGCATTTTTGATAAGTGCGGTAACATTCGGCGGCGGATATGTTATAGTAACCTTTTTTAAAAAGAAATATGTTGATGAATATAAGTGGATAGATGAAGAAGAAATGCTTGATTTAATTGCAATCGCTCAGGCATCTCCCGGTGCAATTGCCGTAAACGGTGCAATAATCACGGGCTATAAAATTTGTGGGGTGCTCGGTGCGGCTGTTGCCGTGCTTGCCACAATTTTGCCGCCGTTTATAATTATTGCAGCCGTTTCTGCCGCTTATAATGCGTTTAAAGACAATCGTGTGGTTGCCGCCATGCTTCAGGGAATGCAAGCCGGCGTTGCTGCCGTAATCGCAAGCGTTTCTTATGATATGGCTGTTGATGTATTCAAGGAAAAAAGCCCGTCTTCAATTATAATTATGGCCGGTGCATTTGCGGCATCATGCTTTTTTAATGTTAATGCCGTTTATATTGTGCTTGCTTGCATTGCAATCGGCATTTGCAAAGCACTGTGGCAAAGGAGGCACAAGAAGAATGATCTATCTTAAGCTCTTCCTAAGCTTTTTGCAAATCGGGCTTTTCAGCTTCGGCGGCGGTTATGCGGCAATGCCGTTTATCCGTGATCAGGTGGTTGTGCAAAATTCGTGGCTCTCCATGCAGGAATTCACGGATTTAATCACTCTTTCGCAAATGACTCCCGGCCCGATTGCCGTTAATTCTGCCACCTTTGTGGGCATAAAAACGGCAGGCGCTCTCGGCGCTGTGTGTGCCACTGCCGGCTGCATATTGCCGTCTTGCATAATTGTTACCGTGCTTGCAAAAATATATTTTAAATATCGCAGCATGAATGCGTTTCAAACCGTGCTCGGCACACTTCGGCCTGCCGTAACCTCAATGATTGCCGCTGCCGGCGTTTCAATTGCGGTTGCCGCTTTTTGGTGCGGCGGATTTTCGCTTGCCTCCACCGAATGGGTGCTTGTGGCTGCTTTTGCGGTTTGCCTGCTGCTGCTTCGCAAAACAAAGCTGAATCCCGTGCTTGTTATGTTGCTTGCCGGTGTTATAAACACGGTTTATCGACTTGCGCTCGGATAATAAAAAAGGCCTGCTGTGCAGGCTGAAATAAAAAGGCAAAAAAATAACTCCCGTTCAACCGAACGGGAGCTTTTGCTTTGTTTCTTATGCTTTGTTAAGCTTTGAAGCGAGACTGCTCTTCTTTCTTGCAGCGGTATTCTTGTGCAGGATGTTTTTGGCAGCAGCCTTGTCAATTCTTTTAACAGCGTCTTTAACAACAGCTTCTTTGTTATCAGCGTTTGTTTCAATAGCAACATTCGCTTTCTTTATAGCTGTTTTAAGAGCGGTGTTTTCAGCCTTGTTGGCAGCAGCCTTTTTAGCAGCAACTTTAACTCTTTTTTTAGCTGATTTGATCTGCGGCATTGATTTCACTCCTTTATACCGGAATTTTATAAATATGTCTTAAACTATTTAAATGCTAATGTATAGTAGCATAAGTTTAGCCAAAATGCAAGTATTTTTTTGTTTTTGGGCATACTTTTATTAAAAATATTTGATTTTGGGGCGATTTTTATATGCAAAGCCGCACGGATTTGGCTATTGAATCATTTGAAAGCATTGAAAAAACAAAAATAGACGGTGTTCGGGTGCGCCGCCGAGGCGATATAACCCATGTAAGTGTGCTTAATAAAAACGGCTCTCGTGAGCTTGGCAAGCCGCCCGGAGAATATGTAACCGTTCATGTGCCGTCTTTTGAAAACGACGGTGATATTTTTGACGGCAGACTCAAAAAAACAGCCTCCGTGCTGCAATCGCTTTTGCCTGCGCAATGCGATAATGTGCTTGTGGCGGGGCTTGGAAATCTTTCAATAACGGCGGATGCCCTCGGCCCCAAAACGGGTGAATATGTGCTTGCAACACGCCATTTGAATTCAAGCCTAAAAAAAGAGATAGGGCTTGAGGGTTTAAAAAGCGTTTCCTATATCGGCACCGGCGTTCTCGGAGAAACAGGAATCGAAAGCGCAGAAATCATAAAGGGTGTTGCGCAAATTATCAAGCCGTCCTGCATCATTGCCGTTGATGCGCTTGCTGCCTCATCGGCATCTCGCCTCGGCACAACGCTGCAATTTTCCGGCGCCGGCATAGTTCCCGGTTCCGGTGTGGGTAATCACCGGTTTGAACTGTCATGCGCAACCCTCGGTGTGCCGGTCATTTCCGTAGGTATACCAACCGTTATCGGTGCATCTTTGCTTTCCGGCAGAGAGCAGGATAAAATGTTTGTAACTCCCCGTGAAATTGATGCAATAATCCGCAGGGGCGCAAAGCTGATCGGCATGAGCATAAATGTTTGCCTGCAAACGCAGCTTGATGAGCGTGATATTTATGCTTTGCTTTGCTGAATTTCGGTAATTGCCGTGATTCTTTTTTCATATATATTAGGTGATGGGTAAGCAGTTTAAAATTAACTTTATATGTTATTAAGCAAGCGTTCCGGCTGCTTTTTTAAATGCCCGTTAGTTAAAAGCCCACATAAGCGGATAAATAAAAATCCGCAAAATTTCCGGGCGTTGTAATATGGTGCTGTATGTAAACTATAATTATATATAAATAAATATAATATATATTAAAAACAATTATATATGAGAGGTTGCCGTGTGAGCAATGCAATCCGCAATGCTTAAAAAGCCTCTCTCTGCTTGCAGAATGCATTTAAATCTTTTAGGCAGGGCAAGGTGATGTGCTGTGAAAAAACCGCAAAATCGGTCTGTATAATCCACCTTGTCCCCAAGGGGAAATCATGAAAAAAGAAATCACCGTTTTTATTTCAAATATTGTTATCCTGTTTTTCGGCGTCGGCATAATCATAAACACTATGCCTTTATATAAGGGCACCGCCGAATCCGTTGCATGCGGAATAGCGTCGCTTTCAGGGTTTTATGAAAAGGCAAATTCCGCATCATCAAAAATTTATTCTGTTTTTTTGCCGCAATCGGGCAATAATAATAATGCCTCTCGGGAAGAGCCTGCGCCCGTTATGAACAGCACCGGCTCGAAGGACAGCTCAGGCGATGCAGATTTAACTCAAACTCCGCAGGATGTGGCAGAGCTTATGCGGCAAGAGGAAGATGCGATAGGTTCGCAAACGGTTAAGGGAAAAACAAGCGAGGAAAGTTACATGGGTGGCGGAACGGTTGTAACGCATGAAAATGTTCAGGTGCAAAGCAAAATACCCGAAGATTTTTATAGCCTCGATATAGAGCGGCTTTTACGGGACGGTGCAGATTTAAAAATCGCCGATCCGTCCGCCCCCACCGTGCTGATCTATCACAGCCATTCCACGGAAAGCTACACTCTTCTCGATGCAGGCTATTACACGGAATCTGCAGTGCTGAAAACGAAGGATATTTCAAGAAATATGATCCGTGTGGGTGATGACATTTGCTCAGTGCTTGAGGCAAACGGCATCGGCGTTGTGCACGACAGGGAAATCCACGATGAGTCATATAATGAAGCCTATGATTCTTCTCGCAAAACCGTGTCTGAATATTTGGAAAAATATCCCTCCTTGGAAATAACCATAGATGTGCACAGAGACAGTATTACATATAAAAACCTAACCAAGGTTAAGCCCACTCAGGAAATAAACGGAAAAAAGGCAGCCAAGATGATGATTATTTCCGGTTGCGAATACGGCAGAGTTAAGAATTTTCCGGATTGGGAATATAATCTGCGCTTTTCCTGCGCCGTAACAAATAAAATGAATTCCGATTATCCTGGCATCATGCGGCCTATTTTGTTTTCGGAGCGCAAATATAATATGGATCTCACAAAAAATTCATTTTTGCTTGAAATAGGCACAGATGCAAACACACTTGATGAGGCTTGCTACTCCGGCAGACTTTTTGCCGCCGCACTTGCCGATTTGATAAAATCCGATTATTGCCGATGATCAAATCCGGGGATGCTTTTTGGAAGTTTAAAAAAGAAAGGCAGAGAATGTTAAAATGAAAAAGCACCCCGTGTTTTTATCTCTTTTGCTTGCTGCGGCGATTTTAATTTCCGGCTTTTCCGTTGCGTATTACAACACAAAAAAATACGGTTTTGAAGAAAATCCAAAAATTTTTTCTTATGATGATAAAGGATTTTCGGTATTTGATTTAAATTTTTATTATGAAGATTTAAGGCATTTATATTATGATATATATCGTGTTTTGCCAAGAAATCATATGAGTTAAATCTATATATAGTGCATCAAAGCGCTGAACGCAAGATATTGTGCGGATATAATGTATATTACTGCACACCACTACATATATGAAACACTCGGCGGAGTGTTAAAAAGGACAGGCTTTTTTAAAAAAACTTTAAAAAAAGTGTTGACTTTCGCTGTTGCTTGTGGTATTATCATCAAGCACTCAGGCGAGGGGGGGCACGAAAGAAAGCCGCCAAGCGAGAGAAAACGAAGAGTTTTCGAAGGGTGTAAGGACCTTGAAAATTAAACAACGACGAAAGATAAGGAACCCAAAATTCTAAAAGAGTAAATACTCAAAACAGTAATTTTGAACGTTAGTGTTCGAAGAGCGAAAGAGCTCAAAAACGATTAGAACAGCGAGAGCTGATTTAATACAATAGTTTTAAGAGTTTGATCCTGGCTCAGGACGAACGCTGGCGGCGTGCTTAACACATGCAAGT